>WPCJ01073176.1_pt1 | contig 61050 bp, 55 predicted proteins | sample 5399831 | NCBI WGS metagenome assembly WPCJ01 (sample SAMN12869470, study PRJNA574797) | sludge metagenome | isolation source: wastewater treatment of pH10 | place: China:Beijing | collected 2019-05-20
CTCCGCCGTGACAGGGCGGCGCGCTAACCAACTGCGCCACAGGGCCATGTTCTATTCAATTGTCGTAGTGACCCCAACGGGATTCGAACCCGTGCTGCCGCCGTGAAAGGGCGGTGTCCTAGGCCGCTAAACGATGGGGCCGAAGCACTTTCGCGCTCTGGGCTACCGAGAGATAAGCTTACGTTGAAAGATGTCGGCTTCGCAAATCGGCAGACACCGATTGTTCGTATTTGCTCGGAAAACCGCGGAATTCCGCCAAATTTTTCTTCTCGCTCTCGGCGCGTCGCGTCGATCATTTCCGCGTGTCGCGGGGCACACAATCCCAGATCGAACTGCAATTTCGGCCGAAAATTGACTCATAAGTTTTCGCGCTCAGACGCCGATCAGCGTGTCGCGTGCGCTCAGAGCCGATTCTCGCGCAGTGGGGGCAGCCAGACACGCGCTCATGAACGCTCGCCTCCCCTTCATTTCGGGGGTTCTGAGGCCTCCTGAGACTCACACGAGCTCTTCACACAATCGGGAACCCCGAAACGCACCACACCCTCGACTACCGGGAGGTGTCGAGGGTGTGGTGCGATCCAAAAGATCACGCAGCGGGAGGCAGATTCGATCACGCGCCAACCACGAATAGCGCCAACCACGAATAACGCCAACTACGAGAAGTGCGCCAACCACGAATAGCGCCAACCGCGAATAACGCCAACTACGAGGAGCGCCTACCGCGAGCGGAGTCCGCCAGGAGGAACGCCCGGGTCAGTAGCCGCCGAGGGCACGCTGCACGCGCTGCAAGGAAATGTTCTCGTGCAGCATGATCCCCTGATCAGTGCGCTGCTCGAAGTGGAAACCGAGCTTGCCCTGGATCAGCATTCCTATCAGGTATGGCTCACGAGGGTTCCACAGCACCCACGTTGGCTGACCTTTTGAGTTGTTCCCAAGGAACGTAATCTCAATCTCGCGGTCGCCCACGCGCTGCATAGAGGGCACCATCGCGCGCGTCGATAGAGTCACATTTTCCGACTGCTGCACCTCACTCATGTATCGATCCTAGCCAATCGCCCAGGGAATCGCATTGGAAAGCGCCGCAAAACCGATTCTGGGGCAGCTCACGATCAGTTCTGAGCAGCAAACGCCCCGCGAGTACCGCCCCAACCAAGGGTCTCGTGCACTCCTCTCGTGCACCCTCGTACACTCTCACGTGCGCTCTCCCGCGCGCTCCCCCGTGCGCTCTCCGTACACTCTCACGTGCGCGCCGGCGCGCACCCTCGCGAACCCTTCGCTCAGGCGCCAGCGAAAAAGCTGGCAGTGATCCGCGCGAGCCCGTGCAGGTCATCAACGTGAGCCAGCTCCCGCGCAGAGTGCATCGAAAGCAGCGGCACGCCCGCATCAAGTGTGCGCATTCCCAATCGCGTCGCAGTGAGCGGACCAATCGTTGATCCACACGGCACTGCGTTATTCGAAACGAACACCTGCGTCGGCACCCCTGCCTGTGCACAACTGCGTTGCCACAGCGCCGCACCATGCGCATCCGTCGCGTACCGCTGGTTCGCGTTCACCTTGAGCATCGCACCGCCTCCCGCCAGCGGGTGCACATTCGGGTCGTGCTTCTCTGCATAGTTCGGGTGCACCGAATGCCCCGCATCCACCGAGAGGCACCACGATGCAGACATCCCTCGCGCAGCGTCTTCTGCGTTCGCACCCAGACCGGCACGGAGACGCACGATGACGTCTGCAAGGAACGGCCCCGAGGCACCCGAACGGGTTTGCGAACCCAGCTCTTCGTGATCAAATGCCGCGAGCATTGCGATCTCACCATCGGCCGTGGTTCCCTCGATCAGCGCGATCAGGCTCGCGAATACCGAGCTGAGGTTGTCGAGGCGCGGCGAGGCAAATAGTTCGTGTTGCACCCCGATCCGCGCGGGGCGCTGTGTATCGGCAAGACGCACGTCTGCGCTCACGATGTCTTCGACCGCGATCCCGGCAGAGGCCGCGAGCAGTTCGCCGATCGACGCATGGCCCATGCCAATCACCGGCTGCATGTGGCGTTGGCGATCCACCGTGAGCGATCCACCTGAGTCGCGATCAAGATGGATCGCGAGCATCGGAACCCGGGCGATCGCTTCGGTGCACACCAAGTGTGCTGCACCGTCCACCGTCACCACTCGACCGGCGACCGCAAGATCGCGGTCGAACCATGTCGACAGGAGCGGCCCGCCATAGACTTCGACGCCGAGTTGCGCCCAGCCCTGCGAAGAAAAGTCGGGCTGCGGTTTCAGCATGAGCCCGGGAGAATCCGTGTGGCTACCGAGCACTCGCACTGGGCTGCTTGGGGTGATCCCCGATCCCGCGCGCCACGCGATAATTGCGCCGTCTCGACGAGTGAATGCTGTCGCCGCGTCGTTGAGCGGCTGCCAGGCCTCGTCCTCACTCAGCTCAGTGAACCCCGCGTCGAGCAGAGCTTCGGCGACCGCCGCCGCCGCGTGGTAAGAGGTGGGCGAGGCCGCTACGAAGTCAGTAAACCGCGCAATGTATTCGTCGCGGTCGGTGAGCAGGGAGACAAGCGAAGCAGACATGCATCCATCAAATCATGGGCGGTGCGGATCGCCTCATAGGCTCGGCGGAGCCAGCCATCTCTTCGCACAATCGCCACCCACCGGCTACCCATGCGCATGGCAAGAGCCACCCGAAGCGCGAATCGCAGCAACCGCGTTCGACTCCGGATGGCTCCTTGCCAATACTGCCCCGAGGGAGTTAGTCCCGTTCGGGTGCCTCAAACGCGGTCGCAAACTCCGCAAGCAAGCGTGCACCGAATCCGGTTGATCCGATAGAGCGCCAGAGGTCGTCGCCCTCTGCCTGCATCGTGCCAGCAATATCGAGGTGACCCCACGGGGTGCCGTCAACAAACTCGTTCAAGAACAGCGCCGCAAGGATCACTCCGCCGTACTGCCCACCAATGTTTGACAGGTCAGCAACATCGCTCTTGAGCTGTTCGCGATAGCGGTGGTCGAGCGGCATGCGCCAGGTGTTCTCGTCAGTGCTGTCGGCCGCGGCCTGCAACTGCTCGGCAATCGAGTCGTTGTTTGCGAGCATCGCCGCGGTTCGAGTGCCAAGTGCCATCATCGCGGCGCCCGTCAGCGTGGCAATGTCAACGATGGCGTCGGGGCGATGCGACTCTTCGGTTGCGAGCACGAGGCCGTCAGCGAGCACGAGGCGGCCTTCCGCATCCGTGTTCTTTACCTCGACGGTGGTGCCGCCGCGAATGGTGAGTACGTCGCCGAGCTTGGTGGCGCTCCCCGAAGGCATATTGTCGGTGCACATCAGCCATCCGGTCACGATGCTCGTAGCCCCGAGTTCACGCAACGAGGTCATTGCAGAGAACACCGCGCCGGCACCCATCATGTCAAGCTTCATAGCCGCGTGCATAGCGTTCGAAGGCTTCAGGCTGATTCCACCCGAGTCGTACATGATGCCCTTGCCGACCAGGGCCAGGTGCGCTGTCTCGTCTGTGGCACCCTCTGGGGTGTAGCGGATCTTGATCATCCGAGGCTCTTCGGTACTGCCGGCGTTGACGCCGAGCAGACCACCGCAGCCGAGCTCGATGAGCTGCTGTCGGTCAAAGACCTCAACCTCAAGCCCAAACTGTGGCCCCAGCTGCTGAGCGATCTCGCCAAACTTCACCGCGCTGAGGTGGCGCGGTGGGGTGTTTCCAAGGTCACGCGACAGGCTTGCGGTGCGAGCGAGGATCAGACCGCGCTCAACACCGATTTCTGCCGCCTCTGCGAGATCAGCCGCTTCGCCCGCGCACACGAGCGAGAGGCGCTCAAGCTGAACGGTTTTCGGATCAGATTTCAGCGCATCGAAGCGATACCGCGCAAGCACGGCTCCTTCGGTGGCCGCTTGCGCAGCAAGCTCTGCACTGATGGCGTCGTCACCGACCACCACCTCGCTGAGGTCAACTGCGAGGGATGAGATCTCGCGCGCAGCACGCGTGAATGCGGCAACGGCGTCACGCAATTGCGCTTCACTGCTGATGCCCTTGCCGGTGCCGACGAGCACACGCAGCGGTGATCCGGGCAGCACCAGCGTCTGCGCCGCCTTACCGAGAAAGCCCGCCGCCGCAAGCGACTCACGAGTGAAAGTCTCAGAAATTGAGGCTGGCAGGTCTCCCTCAGCCGAAACGAAAAGCGCTACTGCGCCGGCGCTCTCGGAGTCAGCGCTTACTGACACCGAAACTGCTCGGTCGAGTGACGGCACTGGATTGAAATCAGGGTGAATCACAACGGTCATAGCTTCCACCCTACTGTCGAAGACTGTGCGGGAGCATCGGCCCAAGCGATCCCCCGCACCTGCCTGACTAGTCGATGGCGAGCGCGGCAACAGGAGAGACGCGGATCGCCCGGCGCGCGGGCGCGACAGCCGCTCCGAGGGCCAGCAGCACGCCGAGCACCACGATTGAGACGAGGATCGGCCACGGCACAGTTGGCGGCATCAGTCCGACCTGAGATCCGACGAGGGATTGCGCCGCGAGCCAACCGTAGAAGGTGCCGAGCAGCAGGCCGAAGCCGAGGGCAGCGAAGGTCATCTGCACGCTTTCTGCCATCACCATGGCACGCACTTGACTGCCGGTGAATCCGAGGGCACGCAAGAGACCGAGTTCGCGGGTGCGTTGCATCACGCCCAGCGAGAGCGTATTCACCATGCCGACCGCGGCGATCACTGCCGAGAACCCGACGAGCCCGGTAAAGATCCCTGTCGTGATGGCAAGCGTGTTCGACAGTTCTGCTTCCATGCCGGGATCGTGCGCGAAGGCCGCCAAAGTCATCTGTTCAAAACTCGCCAGCGCCACGGCAAACATGGTGACGAGGGTGACCCCGATCACGAGACCGATTGTCGCGCGTGCGCTGCGCTCTGGAAAACGCACGGCATTCGCCGCGGCCAGGCGTCCGGTCGGGCCCGAGCCAAGCGCGCGCCCGGCCAGACGAAGCAGCGGCGGCATGACCAGGTGCGAGCCCATTGCGAGCCCCGTGAACGAAAGCAGCCCGCCAAAGAACGACACGAGCAACGCGAGCGGGGTGACGAGACCGAGCACGATGCCAAGCGCCATCAACGCAAGGCCGAGGATCATCAGCAACATAGCCCAGACCGTCCGTCCGCCGCGATGGCTGGCCGCTTCGGCGGTCATTTCGACCGCCGCTCCCGTCGCCTCAATCGGTGACACCTTGCCCACTCGTCGAGACCCGGTCCAGGCAGCGATCCAGGTAGTCACCGCGACAATCGCGACGGCCACGAGGGCGAGCGGGCTGAACACCGGGTAACTGTCTCGCACCGGCACCCAGCCAAGACCCGGCCCAAACGTCGCCACCACGACAATCAATGCCTCCGCAAGCGCGAAGCCGATAACCGCTCCGATCAGCCCTGTCACGAGCCCCTCAGCGGCGACTCGGGAACGAACTCTTGCTGAGGTTGCACCAATCAGCCGGTACAGCGCAATTGTTCGGGTGCGTCCGGCGATGATGGTCGAAAAGGTGTTCGCGGTCACGATTGACCCCACGTAGAGCGCGATCAGGATGAAGATAAGGGCGACGATCATAAGCACCATCCAGAAGGTGCCCCGCTCCTCCACCAGTTCCGGCTCCATCGCGGTGACCATGATGTCGACGCCAAGGATCAGCCCCACGGCGAAGAGCGAACTCAACCCGGCAACCACGATTGTGGCCGCATGCTCGCGCAGGTGCTCCCGGATCATGCGTGCACGCTCTCAATGTTCAGCATGGTCTCTGAGATAGCGGAAGCGCTCATCGCCCCGCGGTCGGCGATGATTCGGCCGTCTGCGATGAACACGATTCGGTCGGCGTGACTGGCCGCAATCGGATCGTGTGTCACCATCGCAATGCTCTGGCCAGCGGTATCGACCGCATCACGCAAGAGTCCAAGCACCTCGCGCCCGGTTCGGGAGTCGAGTGCGCCTGTCGGCTCGTCGGCGAAGATAATGTCGGGCTGCGTGGCGAGTGCGCGGGCGATCGCGACGCGCTGCTGCTGACCACCGGAGAGTTCGTGGGGGCGGTGTTTCTGACGTCCGTCGAGACCGAGGCGTGTCACGAGCGAGTCGATCCGCGCCTGATCAGCAACCGTCGGGCCGCTGCCGCCGAGCTCGAAGGGAAGCCGCAAGTTGCCCATCACGTCGAGGGTGGGCACAAGGTTGAAGGCTTGGAACACGAATCCGATCCTGCGCCGACGCAGTCTCGTCAACTCGGCATCACCGAGGCGGGTGATTTCATCGTTTCCCAGCCAGACGCGCCCCTCGCTCGGGCTGTCAAGTCCGGCGAGCACATGCATGAGCGTGGATTTCCCCGACCCTGAGGGGCCCATGATCGCAGTGAACTCGCCCTGCCTCAGTCCGAGCGAAATATCATCGAGCGCGGTGACTCGATGCTGCCCCTTGCCGTAGTGACGGCTGAGGCGTTCGACCCGGGCAACGGTGTGTGGCATGTGTGAGTGCTCATCCATACCTCAAAGCTAGAATCCTGCGCTGCGCAGCGGATCGCCCCTGAGTACCACACACATCGTCCTTCGGTACCGACCCCCGGAGCTGCCGCGCGCACAACTCTGGCGCGTCCGGCGCGCGCGTTCGGCGTGCACGCTGGGCGTGCGGCGCGGTGCGCGTGTTCGGTGCGCGCGTTAGGGGTGCATCCGGGCTAACGGATTCGGCATGCAGCCGGGTTGGGGGTGCGGGGTGCAGCCGGGCTGACGGGTGCGGGGTGGGCGCCCCTCAGCAGTCGCGGTGAATCAAGACAACACACACGAGCTAAAAGACTCGCGTCTACAATTCGGGAATAGTTGCAAACGCATAGATGTTGCACCTCACATGAGAGCATTCGGGTTTCTGTCATTCGGACACTACGCAAACGTGCGCGGCAGTCGCACACGGACCGCAGCAGACATGCTGCACCAGACCATCGATCTTGCACAGGCAGCCGACGAAATCGGCGTGAACGGCGCATACGTGCGAGTGCATCACTTCGCCAAACAGGCCGCGGCACCGATCCCACTCCTGACCGCAATGGCGGCAAAAACGCAACGGATCGAAGTGGGCACTGGCGTCATCGACATGCGATACGAAAACCCGCTTTACCTCGCAGAAGAAGCGGCAACACTCGATCTGATCTCCAGCAGGCGCATCGCCCTTGGTATCAGCCGAGGATCCCCCGAGACCGCGCTCCGAGGCTACGAGGCATTCGGGTACACCGGATCGGAAGATCCGCGCGGCGCAGATCTCGCACGCGACAAGTTCGAACTGTTCTTGCAGGCCATCGACGGCGAAAAAGTAGTCGAGGGCGACCCGCACATGGTGGGCCCCGGGCAGCGGCTTGCCATCGAACCTCTCTCACCGAATCTGCGCGACCGCATTTGGTGGGGCGCAGGATCGCGCGAGAGCGCTGAGCAGGTCGGCCGCCAAGGGCTCAACCTCATGAGTTCTACGCTGCTGACCGAAGCCACTGGGCAGCCCTTCCACGAATTGCAGCGCGAGCAGATCGACCGTTTCCGCGAGGCATACCGCCAAGCCGGTCACACGGGCGCGCCGCGAGTGAGCGTCAGCCGCAGCGTGTTCCCTCTCGTGAGCGAAGAAGATGAACTCTACTTCGGCATGCGATCCCGCGAAAACAACGACCAGATCGGCGTCATCGACGGGATGCGCAGCACATTCGGCAAGACCTACGCCGACACCCCCGACCGCTTGATCGAGGAACTCCTCGCCGACGAGGCCGTCATGGCCGCAGACACGCTCATGCTGACCATCCCCAACCAATTGGGTGTGGAATACAACGCGCATGTCATGGAGTCGTTTGCCAAACACGTGGCTCCCGCGCTTGGCTGGAAGCCGAACACCGAGGGGCCGGTGCAGGGCGACACGATCTGAGCCAGCTCCACTCGTCGCTCCCTGGGGTGCGCGGCAGCGCTCGGTCACGCTTCCGGTGAAGAGCCGGGTGCCGCCGCGATTCACCCCGGGCACACGCCTAGGGGAATCGACGCATCCAGAAGCGAACTAGCTCGCTGTGTTTGCCACCAGCGATCCGTGCGGCCTCGCACCCGCATCCTGACGGCTGGACACCGCGACAAGCTGGAATCCTTGGGCTGCAAGCTTTTCACTCAGGGCGTCCGCCGACCAGAAATAGGCCGTGACAACTGCATGGTCAAATGCCTCGCCAGCGACACCATCGAAGTACCCGAGCAGCAGGCTCCCGCCAGGCTTCAACGACCGCGCAAACTCTTCAAAGCACGCATCGAGGAGTTCCGGAGGGGTGTGAATGAGCGAGTACCAGGCCAGTATTCCACCGAGACTTCGCTCCGTCACGCCAAGCTGCTCTGCCCGAGCGATTCGATAGTTCGATTCCGGGTAGTTCGCCTGTGCAGACGCAACAAATGCTGCTACCGGATCAACTCCTTCAACCTCTGCACCGCATTGTTGCAGAAAGCTCGTCCACTGACCTGGACCGCAACCCACATCGACAATCGGCCCCGTGAGGGTGCTGGCCCAGGCTTGCACCCACTCGCGATCCTCTTCAGCAGCCTGTTCGATGCGCCCGAAGAGTTCAACGTACTCTGCCGCCCGCTGAGAGTAGGCGCGTGCTGCCAGCTCGGGAACCATACCCTCCACCTTAGGCCGCAGGTCAGCGAACCAGTTCGCAAGCTTGTCGCCCCTGCGACTTGGTTGAAGCCGCGCACCTGGGGAGCCGATCCGGGACGACACGCTCGGACCATGCGACCGCAAACGGCTGTTCATTCTGCTCGCCCCGGAAGCTTGCCAAGAGTTCATTCGGGGCAACCTCTGGTTTAACTGAGACTCACACAATTGTCTGCGGCAATACGTCCGCGAACGAACAGGTGTTCCTTTTCAATGAGTCCCCTCCCTCTCTCCCGACTCGGGGCCGGGGCGGTTGCAGTTGCGTTTGTCAGCGCTGCAATCTGCTCTGGTGTGTCAGTCACTCCTCCCACCTCAGCGTTTGCTGAAGAAACCCGACTCGCCTCGACGGCAACGAGTCCCTCCCCAGAACAGCCGGGCACTTCTGCCCCCGGCACAGATACCCCGGGCGACACCACGCCGGGCACCCCCGGCGAAGCACCCACTCCGGGCACCGAGACTCCGGGCGATCCGGGCACTGGTGAACCATCGGTTGAGACACCTGGCGAGACGCCCGAAGACACCCCAAGTGCTGAAGATCCAGCGCCCGCACCGGCGCCGAGCGATGCCACAGCCGACCCTCAAGCCCCCGTGCTTGGCACCTCAGGCAACGCGGGCGCGCACTGGCCGCTGGTCATCACCGAGATCAACGGTGACAATGCGGGCACCGACAATTTTGAGTATCTCGAAGTCACCAACACCACGAACCAGGCGATTGATCTGACGGCAGCGGGCATTCAGCTTCGCTACCACACCAGCCAGTGGAACACCGGCACGGTACAGCCATTGATCCACCTCGATGGCGAAGCCGACTCCCCCGCAGTCATCCCAGCTGGCGGTGTTGCAGTGTTCTGGATGAACTACGCAGAGGGCGACAGCCGCCGCTCACTCAGCAAAGATCAGTTCCGTGAGTTCTACGGTGCCGCAGCCGATGTGCAAGTATTTCGATTCGGGCCACAACTCGGATTTGCGAACGGCGGCGAGCGCGGCTTCAGCCTCACCGACGCCGAGGGCAACACGCTCACGCGCGCGTGGGTTCCTGCCGACGACAAAGACGGCAAGACTCCCTGGAACGCGCAATTCGCCGTCTCGAACGAGCTCGGCAGCGTTGACTCTCGCCTCATCGAATACGACATCACAGGCGCCACCGCCAACCCCACCCCGGGCAATATCACCGTAGAGCAGGTCACGAGCACGCTCACAAAACCAACGAACCCATCGCTCGGTGCCCCGGTGCTGCAAATCACCGAGGTGGCCCCTGACACGGCAAACGTTTCGGGGTCTGACGCTTTCGAGTTCATCGAAATCTACAACGCCTCGAACGCGCCAGTGAACTTCGGTGACTACGTTTTGAACTACCTCACCACCGATAACGACCTCACAAACCCGACGACCAACTCGTCTACGCTGTGGCCAGCAGGCCCAGGCGAGCCGATCATTCAGCCGGGCAAGACGCTGGTGCTGTGGGTGCAGAACCCGGCAGTGCTCGCGGCTGGGTATGACGCTGATCGTTTCAACGCTGAGTTTGGCAGCGATCTGGTGCTCGGCGAAACCCTGCTCGCGATCAAATCTGCGGGTATGTCAAACGGTGGATCGCGCGGTCTGCAATTGATGACCAAGTCGGGGCACGACATCAGCCGTGCCTACTATTTCAACGACGCACAGACCACTCCGACGACCGCGATCCAGTATGCCTGGAACCCGGGAACCACGACGCCCATGTGGAGCCCGGCAGACCCTGCTGGCAGCACCCAGACCATGCTCGGCTTGGAAAAGCCGAGCCCTGGATCGGTCAGCGACACGCAGGTTTCTGATTCCTACGTGCAGTTTCCTGCCGCGGGCGCTGCCCCTGCCATTGCAGATCACACCGTATTGAGCGCGGATCCTGGCGTCCAGGATCTCGCTCTTGATTTCTTGATCAGCGATGACTCGTTGGTACGCCGGGTCACGTTGCAGGTCGTCGACAACCTGGGCCACTCGGAAACCCGAAATCTCACCTTTGCGGCAGCGGATCAGTACCGCCACACAATCGCGCAGGTGGATCTCTTCGGCAAGCAGTGGATTGAGTACACGGTGATCGCCGGAGACGGCCACCAGAGCAGCACCCTGGGGCCGGTGCGCGTCACACTCCATGATGGTCAACTCGATCCGGTTCGGGTGAATGTGACCGACGGTCAGTACGTGAGCGGACAGACTCCGCTCGTTGCGACTTCGCAGCAGAACGATCCGGGGCTCTCGCTGAGCGTTGACGGCAATGTGGTGACCGATGGGGTGCGCTCACTTGAGCAGGCTCCGAGGTTTGCAATCGAAGCGACCGCAACCGATGCGTTCTTCCGCAACGGCATCAAGCATGGCGACAACGTCTTGCGCATTTTTGATGAGGGATACTACGACAAGATCGTGACCGTCGACGCTGAGGTGCCGATGGGCGAGGTGCTCCCGGGCGAACCGCTCACGATCGGCGTGTATGCCGGAACAAAGGCCTGGCCGCAGCCCGATGTCAACGAGAACAACGATGACTTCTCATTCATGAATCCCCGCCTGGCGCTGCCGGACGGACGGGTGCTGCTGCCAACGCTCTGCGAGGCTGTCGGCGAAGTGAAGCCGCAGCGCACGGTCGATTGCCCCGCCGACTCAAGCGAACGGGTGAACCTCACCGACAACGATCTGGTGTACTTCCTGGCCACCTTCACCATCCCGGATGACGCATTCAATTCGACGGCGAAGATTTGGGATTCGGCGGCGGTTGCGGATGGCGAGCACGTGATCTCGGCGAGTGTGAACAGTGAGCAGGTATCGCGCACGGTCATCGTCGATAACACCGCGCCAGTCATTTCAAGCACGATCGAAGATGACACGCAGTACCGTGGCGATTTCACCATTGACGCATCGGCAAGCGATTCCGGAGCAGGTCTCGACTCGGTAAAGGCAACCCTCAATGGAGATGCCATCACACTGCCCTATTCGACTTCTTCGTTGAAGCTTGTCGCAGGCACCCATACCCTTGCGATTACCGCGACGGATACGGTCGGAAACGTCTCGACTCGCACCGTCACCTTCACCACCCCAGACGAGAAGCCGAAGACTGCGCTGCTCAGCCCTGCTGATGGCGCTCAGCTTTCAGGTGACAAGGTGAAGCTTGAGGCGATGCCGGTATCGAATGTCGACGACTTGCTGAATGTGTGCTTCGTCGAGGGCTACACCTTTGATCCGCAGAGCACTCAGGTGAGCTCGGCATCGGGTTCGACCGCGCACGCTGGATCGACCGACCGCGGCGATGCTACTCCGTTGAGCGCTGAAGACCTCGCAAAGCTCACGAGCACCGACGGGATCAGCGTCGCTGAAACCTCTCGCACGGCACTGCCCTACCAGCTCTTCACGGTGGCAGTTCCAGAGGGTGCAGCAAAGGGCGCTGATGCGCGCGTCGAATGGAGCGGATCTGCAAATGCTGACGCCAAGGTGCTGATGTATGTGCAGAACAATTCGGGCAAGTGGGAGGAAGTGGATCGCTACGTCACTACGGCTGGCGCAACGACCGACTTCACGCTTGAGGCACAGGTTCCGGTTTCGGGCAATGTGAAGGATGGGAAGCTCACCTTCCTCGTGCAGCACTCTGAAGGCTATGCGGGCGCAGATCTGAGCGACCGAAGCACGGCGGTCACCCCGTTCAACGCTGGAGCAACCCCTCGCGATTCGTATGACTTCACGCTCGCTTGGGAGTCGGATACGCAGTACTACAACAAGAATGAGGGCAAACTCGCGGGAACCGGCGGCGCAGACACCTGGTACCAGCATCAGGTCAATATTCATGATTTTGTGTTGCAGGAACGAGAGAACCTCAACATTCAGTACATGACTCACACCGGCGACATCGTGGACAACTATGACCAGGAGTTCCAGTGGAAGAATGCTGACGCCGCGTACCAGAAGCTCGATGATGCGGGATTGCCGTACGGAGTCCTCGCTGGGAACCACGATGTTGGCCACTTTGACGGCGACTACACCAACTACAGCGACTACTTCGGAGAGGCTCGTTTCAACGAGAATCCCTGGTACGGCGGCTCGTACAAGGACAACCGGGGCCACTATGACCTGGTGAGCGCCGGTGGCATCGACATGCTCATGCTCTACATGGGTTGGCCGGATCCGAACAACGACGCTTCGAACTCTGCGGATATTGCCTGGATGAACTCGGTGATTCAGCAGTTCCCAGAGCGCAAGGTCATGATCAATCTGCACGAGTACATGCTCACGACGGGTGGTCTTGGCCCCATCCCGCAACGCATCTACGACGAGGTCGTGGCACCGAACTCGAACGTGATCTCGGTTGCTTCAGGACACTACCACGACGCATACACACGTCAAGATGAGTTTGACGATGATGGCGACGGCGTTGCCGACCGCACCGTGTATTCGATGCTGTTTGATTATCAGGGTCTCGCTGAGGGCGGTCAGGGCTTCCTGCGGTTGATGCACTTCGACAATGCGGAGGGCAAAATCGTGGTGCGCACCTATTCACCATCGCGTGATCTCTTCAACTCCGAAGAGCCTTCGCTGAACAGCCCTCCCGGAATGCAGGAGTTTGAGATCCCCTATGCTGCAGGAAACCTGAGTTCTGCGGCGAAGACCCTCGCAAGCGACTCGTTCAGGGCCGACATTCTCACCGGCAAGACCATTGCGTGTGCAGAAGACGTGCGCAGCGGCGAGGCCGCCAGTGTGAACTGGAACAAGGTGCAGCCGGGCGAGCACAGCTGGTACGTTCGCACCACGGGACCGTACGGTGGAGAGGAATTCTCTGAGGTGCGTACCTTCTCGATCAGCAACGACGGCGGCTCGGAGGGCGGCTCAAACGGCGGTTCTGACGGGGGCTCGAACGGCGGTTCTGACGGCGGTGCACACGGCGGAACTGACGGCGGAGGCGCGCAGGCAGGTGGCGGTTCGGGCAACGCCACGGGCATCGGCACAATCGTGAACACCGGCGCTTCGCAGCCGTGGCTGCTGTTTGTCGCTGCGCTCATCGCCGCGGGCGCAGGTGTCACGGCAATCGCGGCGGGCCGCCGCAAGCGTCGTGGCGCGGAGTCGACCCAGTCACAGTAGCTTTCGACTTCCCACTCCAAACAGCGGTGCCCCGAGAGGATTGTTCCTCTCGGGGCACCGCTGTTTGTGGGGCGCGTGCTGGCCAGAAGCGGGTTCCCGTTTTGGCACACACCTTGGGGTCTGCAGCTATAGGTTTCTGCGGTTCTGCGGTTCTGCAGCGGTACTGCGGTGCTGCGGTACTGCGGTACTGCAGCGATACTGCGGCTCTGCGGCACTGCACCGGTACTGCGGCACTTCAGCTCTTCAGCTTTTCAGCTTTTCAGCTTTTCAGCTTTTCGATTCTGCAGCCGTTCTGTGGTTCTACCGCTCTGCGGCAGATGCCTCCAGGGGATTTCCGACGGAGAGCTTCGCGTAACCGAGAATCAATTCGAAAGCATGATCACGAGAAATTGTCGGATGGTGCCCAATCAACCGATACCCATACGCGTCTTCGAGAGACACCAGATTTCGAGAGATCTCTTCAGGGGCTGCGGCAAGCGTAAACACTCCCTCAGCGACACCACGATCGAGAATTGAACGGTAGATGCTCACTTCGCGATCAAAAAGCGTCGACAAGAGTGCAGAAATAATTGGAAAGCGCGCGCTCGCCCCGCCCATCTCACAGAGCAGCCGAACTTCGGGGTCATCCGCATTCGCCGGAAGTCCGAGGGAAATCATCAGCCTGAACTGATCCGTGACCGGGCCCTCAAACTCCTGGATCGTGGTGGCACGCTCATTGTAAAACCGGTTCATCGCGTGGCGGATGGCGTCGATAATCAGCCCGGAAAGGTCGGGATAGTAATACGACACCGTCTGCGGTGCGAGCTGTGCTTCTTCGGCGATCCGGTTCAGGATCGCGCCATCGGCACCGTGCTTAATAATCGTGCGCTGCGCTGCGGCAACGAGTGATGCGCGTCGCGCATCTTGACGCTTTGGTCGAGCCATGGCTACTACGCTACCTGCCTTCCAGCTTGGTCACGCGCACCGGTCTATACCGACACGTACACCTTGCGGATGGTCTCGCGAACGTTCCACCGAGTTTGCTGTCCGTCATAGAGACGCACGATTGAGCCCGGTCCAATTTCGAGGGTTTCTCCGGACTTCACAAAGGTAAGCGTGGCAGCACCCGAGATCACGACGAAGAGTTCTTCTTCGTCGTCAAACTGCGCGATTCCCGGTGGCATTTCCCAGATGCCAACATTGGCACCAGCGACCGGCGCAAATTCGTGAGCGCCTGCAACGGCGGGCTCATTTGCCTCGAAAGCGGGCAGTGGAGAGTATTCGATCACCGGTTCGGCAACGTTGACTAGCAGTGTGTTCATGCCTCCAAACTAACAGTGTTTTCTCTTCGAGAGTCCTTTCCAAATAATTTTTCTCCAAATAATTCGAAGAATGAACTGATCCATGTGCATAATGATTTCTATCGCTATGCAAGGGTGTGTAGTGATCCGGAGAAGAATCCTCGTACGACACTGTTGTTCCGGCGGGGGGAAGGATGCATGCGATGCACCGAAAGAGAAACCTTGGACTCGCCGCCGTTGGCATGACGGCTGCGCTCGCGCTCGTTGGCTGCTCAGGCAGTGGCGACACTGAAGCGCTCGACCCAAACGCAGATTTGAGCAAGCAAACACTCACAATCTCGACTTGGCCCGAGTACTACCCAGAGAACCTTGCGAAAGACTTTGAAGCCGCAACCGGCGTCAAACTCACGATCGTTCACCACGCAACAAACGAAGAGGCTGTCGCAAAGGTCAGCGCGTCAGCCGACTCAGGCATCGACGTTGTGTTCCTCGCGGGCAACTCGATCCAGCTCTTGGCAGAAGAAGGCCTCGCAGCTGAACTCGATCACAGCGCAGTACCCAATCTGAAAGACATGTTCCCCGTCATGGAGAACATGGACTTCGATCCGGGCCTGAGCTACTCGGTCCCCTACGCCTGGGGCACCACTGGCCTGTGCTACCGCTCCGACCTGCTCACCGAAGAGCCGACGAGCTGGGACGATCTGATCAACCCCGCACCAGAAGCCCAGGGCAAGACCACCATCCTCGACGACATGCGGTGGGCATTTGTTCCCGGCCTCAAGTCGCTCGGATACTCGGTGAACTCCACCGAAGAGGCAGAGATCGAAGCCGCAGGCGAACAGCTCAAGAAGGCAGCATCGCACGCACTTGCATTCGACAACGCCACCTACGGCGACAAGCTCGTCTCAGGCGAATCGATCCTGTCACACGGCCACGACGGCTGGTGCAACATGGCAGCCGCGCAAGAGCCAGCCATCAAGTTTGCCATGCCAGAAGAAGGCTCAGAACTCTGGGTAGACGGCATGGTACTGCTGAAGTCCTCAAAGAACGCAGAGGCCGCACACGCGCTGATGAACTACCTCACTTCGCTCGAATCGCAGTCATGGATCGTCGAAAACCTCGGCTACAACGTGCCGAACCAGGTCGCAGTCGAAGCACTGCCAGAAGAACTCTTCGTGAAATACCCGGCACTCATTCGTGACGACTCCGCACTCGCAGAGTCCGAACAGGTTGAAGAAGTCGGCGATGCGATCGATATCTACAACCGCGTGTTCACCGAGGTAAAGGCCTCTTAAGTGACAACACAGGTTCGTGCCCGCCGCCCGGCTCTGCGCCGCGCGGCGGGCGCCCTCTCCACACTGGGACTGCCCGGGATCTTCCTGATCGCGCTCGTCGCAGTCCCCCTCGTGCTGGTGCTCGTGAGCGCCTTCTTCAAACGAGGACGGCTCGGCGGAATCAAGCCCGAATTCACCCTCAGCAACTTCGGTGAACTCGCACGCCCCGTCTACTCCCAGGTCCTCGGCACCTCGCTCGTCATGGCGCTGACCGTCACGCTGCTGTGCGCAGTGCTGGCATATCTCGTGGTCTGGGCGATGCGCACGCTCACCCCGAAGTGGCGCCTCATCGCACTCGTCGCGATCCTGCTCCCGTTCTGGACCAGCTTCCTGATTCGCGGCTACGCCTGGATGGTGCTCTTGAGCGACCAGGGCCCACTCAACGCATTCCTGCTGTCACTGGGAGCCATCGAGAAGCCACTCACCATGCTCTACACCCCCGGGTCAGTGCTCCTGGTGCTCGTCTACGTCTACCTCCCCATGATGATCCTGCCGCTCGCCGCAGCAGCAGAAGGACTCGATCGCTCCCTCAACGATGCCGCCCAAAACCTTGGCGCAGGAGCTTGGCGTCGATTCCGCAAAATCGATCTCCCCCTCACGATCCCCGGAGCGCTCACCGGAGCCGTGCTCGTCTTCGTGCCGTCCATGTCAAACTTCGTCATCCCCGACCTCATCGGCGGCGGAAAAGTCGTGCTGATCGGCAATGTGATCCAAGACCAATTCCTGGTGGCCCGCAACTGGCCGTTCGGCGCGGTGCTCGCCCTGGTGCTGCTCGTCGTGCTCGTACTACTGCTGGTGCTGCAATCGGTCGTCGTCAAGCGAATTCAAGGAGGCGGAAAATGAATCAACACTCCTCCGCATCACGAGTGCTGTCACGCATCGGTCTCTGGCTACTCTTCGCGTTCCTGTACGCGCCAATCGTTGTCGTCATCATCATGAGCTTCAACACCGGCAGAAGCGTACTGCGTTGGGAAGGCTTCGGATTCGACTGGTACCAGAAAGCCTTCAGCCCAGGCCCCCTGCTCACCGGTTTGCAACACACGATCATCGTGGCGTTTGCCGCGACCGCCATCGCCGTCGTGCTCGGCACGATGCTCTCAATCGGCGTCCACAAGTTCACCCGAGGTCCACTCGCACGAGCGTTCGCCACACTGCCGGCGTTTATCCCAGACATCCTGCTCGGCATCGGCATCCTCAGCCTCTTCGGATTCCTCGGCTTCTCAATCGGTCTGCACTCGGTGATCCTCGCCCACGCAGCATTCGAAATCGCGATCGTGGCACTCATCGTGCTCGCACGCCTCGGCAGCATGGACCGAAGCCTCGAAGAAGCAGCAACGAACCTCGGCGCCTCACCAGCCCGCACATTCCTGAGAGTCTCGCTCCCTCAGCTCGCCCCAGCAATCGGTGCCGGTGCAGTGCTCGGATTCACGCTCTCACTCGATGAGTTCCTGATCGCGTTCTTCACCACCTCGCCGACCAGCCAGACGCTTCCGATCCAGATCTATTCCATGGTGCGCTTCGGCGTGACCCCAGAGGTGAACGCGCTCGCCGCAGTCATGCTCGTGGTCAGCCTCGGTGCCGTGCTCATCGCACAGCGCGTGATTGTGCCAATACTTTTCCGGAGAAACTCATGACCCAGCCGATCCTGTCCGTGCGCGACCTCAACGCCTACTACGGCAGCAATCACGCACTCAAGCACATCGATCTCGATATTGCCGCCGGTGGAATCTTCGCGATCCTCGGCCCCTCGGGCTCCGGAAAGTCGACGCTCCTGCGCGTCATCGCCGGATTCGAGTCGGCAAGCTCGGGAGAGATCCAGCTTGAGGGCGAGGACCTGCTCGCCGTTGCCCCACATCACCGCCCAGTAGGGCTCATGTTCCAGTCATATGCGCTTTTCCCGCACATGTCGATTGCCAAGAACATCGCGTTTGGCCTCGAATCAGAAAAACTTCCAAAGGCAGAAGTGCAGACTCGCGTGCAGGAGGCCCTTGAGATGATTGGGCTTGCCGACCTCGCACAGCGCCGACCGGCGCAGCTCTCGGGCGGTCAGCGCCAACGCGTGGCTCTGGCTCGAGCGCTCGTCAAACGTCCAAAGATTCTGCTGCTTGATGAGCCGCTCTCTGCACTGGATCGCCAGATCCGCGCAGAAATGCAAACAGAACTCAAGCGCATGCAACGCGAAATGGGCATGACCTTCGTCATTGTGACGCATGACCAAGAAGAAGCAATGAGTCTGGCTGACCGCGTGGCACTCCTGAAAGACGGCGCAATCGAACAAGTCGGCTCGCCAACCGATCTCTACGAGCGCCCCGAAACCCGTTTCAGCGCCTCATTCATCGGCTCCGCGACACTCCTCACCGGCACGCCTGGGACACACGGCGTGGAGGTGCCAGATTTCGGAATGGTCGCGGCCCAGGTGCCAGCTGAACTGCAAGAACACAGCGAAGTGCTGCTCGTGGTGCGCCCAGAACACGTCCAACTCGGCGACGCAGCAACCGGCGCGTTCCGGGGAGTCTTCGAATCCTCCAGTTACCTCGGCGGACTTCATGAAGCCGAGATCCGCGTGGGCAAGGCACTGGTGCGCGTGCGCACGCAGCAACTGCCGCCACTGCGCTCAGGAGATCCGGTCGGCATCACCTTTCCCCCAGAACACGTGCGAGTCATCGCCGCCGACTAAGCGACGATCACCCCACACCACCGCATCCCGACGGCGTCGACGCCGTCCCTGCCGAATATCGGCATACCTCAGAAAGAAAGAACGACATGACGCGACTCGTGAATGACCCAAAGAACTTCGCCCAAGAATTCGTTGATGGGTTTGTTCGAGCCTGCCCCCAGTACGTCACCCCCGTATTCGGCGGAATCGTGCGCTCAACCGTCTCAGAAGCTGGCAAAGTCGTAGTGATCTCGGGCGGTGGCGGAGGCCACTTCCCCGCGTTCGCCGGCTTCGTCGGAGAAGGCTTCCTCGATGGCGCAGTCACTGGCAATATCTTCGCCTCACCCTCAGCTTCGCAGGTCGTGAGTGTCGCTCACGCCGCAGATCAGGGCGCAGGCGTGCTGCTCGGATTCATGAACTACGCGGGTGATGTGCTGCACTTCGGGCAAGCTGCCGAACGGCTGCGCGCCGAGGGTGTGCCCGTGCAGACCGCCGTCATCACTGACGACATTGCATCGGCCCCAGACAGTGACCGATCCAAGCGACGGGGGATCGCCGGATCAATGCATGTGCTGAAGACCGCATCGGGCGCGGCAGAAGCGGGCCTGAACCTGGAACAGGTCACCGAGATCTTTGAACGCTCAAACGAGCGAGTGCGCACCTTCGGTGTCGCATTCTCAGGCTGCACCCTTCCCGGCGCGAGCGGTCCGCTGTTCACCGTTCCTAACCAGCGGATCGGTGTCGGACTTGGCATCCACGGTGAACCCGGAATCGAAGAAATCGATCTGACCACCGCCGCTGAGGTGGCACAGCTGCTCGTGCAGCGGTTGCTCAAAGAGCGTCCCGCCGATGCTGGCAACCGCGTCATCGTGCAGTTGAACGGCCTGGGTTCTGCCAAGTACGAAGAGCTCTACGTCACCTTCGCTTCGGTGCTCGACGAACTGGAAGCCGCAGGTCTTGAGGTTGTCGAGTCGGAGGTCGGTGAGTTCATGACCTCGCTAGACATGGGCGGCGTCTCGCTGACTCTGTTCTGGACGGACGAGACACTTGAGCAGTACTACCTGGCCGAGTGCAACACTCCGGCATACCGCCGCCACGCGCAAACCGCCGCTCGCGACACGCGGGACCGCACCGCACTGATCGAGCCGCCAAAGATCACGGTGGTCGAACCAGGGAGCCCTGCGTCACAGGAATTTGCCGCACAGATCGCCGTGGCACTTGACGCTGTCGCGGCCGCGATGGCTACTGCCGAGGCGCATCTTGGCGCGATCGACGCGATCGCTGGCGACGGCGACCACGGCATCGGTATGGTGAACGGGTCTGCAGCTGCCGCGCGGGCCGCACACGAACTAGTCGCCGAAGGCGGTGGAGCACTCACCGTGCTCGCCGGTGCGGGTGACCGCTGGGCAGAGGCCTCGGGCGGCGCATCGGGAGCGCTTTGGGGAGCAGCCCTCACCGCTGCCGCAAACGTGCTCGGCAACACCGAGGTGCCCAGTCTGCAGCAGCAGAGCAAAGCCGTACGCGCCTTCGCGAATGCCGTTCAGCGACTCGGCGGAGCATCCCTCGGCGACAAGACCATGCTCGACGCACAGCTCCCCTTCGCTGACGCTTTTGAAGCAGCAACAGCGGCAGGCAAGTCCACCCAAGAGGCGTGGAGCGCGGCAGTCGCGGCAGCGGAGGCCGCGGCAACCGAAACCGCAAACCTTGAGCCGAAGCTTGGACGAGCTCGCGTCCTCGCCAATCGTTCAGTTGGCTGGCCCGATCCAGGCGCTGTCTCCTTCGGCATCATTGCGAGCACTGTCGCCACATTTGTGCAGGCGACCCGCTGACATCAGGCAACACAGGCTTGAGGCGGAATCGAGTCTGAGTCGGACTGAATCGGGCCTGAGTCGGACTGAGTCGAGCCTGAATCGGACTGAGTTGAGCCTGAGTCGGAGCTGAATCGGACTGAATCGAGCCTGAATCAGAGCTGAGTCGAGGCTGAGTCGGAGCAGCCCCGGAGCGGTGGATCCAGAAGCACCTAGTGCGAAGGATCCGCTGCTCTGGGGCTTTGGCGTTCCCGGGGTACCAACCGCACCGACGGTGTTGCTTGCACCTCCCGCACTGCCTGCACTGCTTGCACCGCCTGCACCGCCTGCACCGCCTGGACCGGACACGGTGACCACGTAGAATCGGACAGTTATGCAACTTCAGGCATTCGAACGCTACCAACGGAGTTGCGCGCACCCTCTGCGCATCATCTCGATCACACCCGAACCGCAGCAAAGTGACTACGAGTCAGCGAAGATCGAGACCGATACCGGCCTCTGGAGAATCCGAACGGCACGCATCACCCCAAACAAGCCCGGCGCTTTTGTCGCAGTGTGGCAGCGAGACGAGCACGGCGGAACCGAGCCGCTTTCCTCTACTGACGAGTGCGACGGGCTGCTCGTTTTTGTCGAAGACGGTGAACGATTTGGCGTGTTTCGTTTTACCAAAGCGCACCTGCGCGAACTCGGGATCACTCAGAGCGAGCGGTCTTCGGGGAAAAGAGGGTTTCGCCTCTATCCGGCGTGGTGTACGGAGTTGAATCGGCAAGCCCAGCGCACGCAGCAGGCTCAAGCGAAAGCCTTTCGGATGCTCGATTGAGCCGTGTCTCGCATCTTCCCCGGAAGCCGCCGCGCACCGCTCGGTAGAATTGGACACATGTCAGTCGATTGGGAGGCCCAAATCGAGCGCTACTGGGAGCGCGTCGATCGTGCACGCCCGGAAGCCGCGCTTCATGACATGCGAGAGCTCGTACGGCTGCGACCTCAGCACGATCCAGAGGCACGTTTCGAGCTTGCCTCCGTACACGATTTCCTAGGCCAGGAGCGCGAAGCAATCCCACTCTATGAGGCAGCTCTCAGCGGTGGTCTCGCAGGATCTCGTCGCTCGCAAGCGGTGATCCAGCTCGCCAGCTCATTGCGGAATGTTGGCCGACCTGCCGATGCCGCGCAGGTGCTAATGAATCATCCTGTCGACGAGAACACAAGGAGTGCTGCACAAGCATTTCTCTCGCTCGTGCTGCATGACGAGGGAAACCACGAAGCAGCTTTACAGCTTGCACTCTTGGCCCTCGCACCGACACTTCCGCTCTACGGTGCCGCAATTGAACGCTATGCAAGAGCGCTCACAGAACACCACACGCTGAAGATCCGTCCTATTCACGGCACCGAAGAGTACCCTCGGCTGGTCGAGATTTGGCGTAGCGCGGTGAAGGCGACCCATACGTTTCTCTCGGACTCCGACTTCATCCGCATTGAAACCCAACTTGCCCCGGTGTACTTTCCCGCGGTGAAATTACTGGTCGCGGAACGAAACGGCAAAGTCATCGGTTTCGCGGGAGTTTCGGGCGCTTTGGGTACGTCAGAAGCTTCAGTCACATCGAACGCTTCGAACGCTTCGGGCGCTTCGGGCGCTTCGGGCGCTTCGGAGGATGCTGGCGAGCCCGCTGCTTCGAATGCTCCAGAAACTCCTGAGCCGCATCTTGAGATGCTTTTTGTGGATGACGAGGCACGTGGCAGCGGTGTCGGAACTGCGCTCTTGCGCGAGGCGATTCGCCAGTATGGAGTGCGTCGAGTCGATGTGAACGAGCAAAACCCACAAGCGCTGGGCTTCTACTTACAGCAGGGTTTCACAGAGTTCGGTCGAAGCGAACTCGACGGAGACGGCATGCCGTATCCGATCCTGCATCTCACGCTTAAGAGCTAGCCTGGCACAGCAACTGGCGGGAACATTGGGGAAGGCGCGACGTGATGTTTTTGCCGACGCCCCTCTTTGAAATGTTCGCCTCCCCGTAGTCTGTTTCGTCGCTCTTCCAAGCACCAGATGCGTGTGTTCACGCAGTGACTTTGCTTGCTATCGTTGCCCCACGTGAGTGAAATAAACATCGCAAATCCGCATGAGTATGACCACACCCATTCGTCATCAAGTGGTTCAGGCTGGCTTCGCGCTTCCGTGTTTGGCGCGATGGACGGGCTCGTTTCAAACGTGGGTCTCATCGCGGGTATTGCCGCGGCAGGAGCCGCACCAGGAATCGTTGCGATCACGGGTGTCTCTGGGCTTATCGCTGGCGCTATTTCCATGGCTCTTGGCGAGTACACTTCAGTTCGCACCCAGAACGAACAACTTGAGGTTGAGGTGCAAACCGAGCGTGATGCGCTCAACCGAAACCCTGTGGGCGAAGAAGCTGAACTCTCAGTGATGTTCCAATCGCTTGGCATGCAGCCTGACACAGCGCGGGATGCCGCCGCACAAGTTCACGCCAACTCTGAGCAAGCGCTCAAAGTTCACCTCGCCCATGAGCTTGGGCTACGCCCAGATGAACGGCCTTCTCCGATGGTTGCCGCCGTTTCGTCCTTCGCGGCATTCAGCATCGGCGCGATTATTCCAGTCATCCCCTTCCTCTTCGCATTCGGCAATCTCATGTGGGGGCTCATTTTCGGCGGTGCGGGGCTACTCGTAGCTGGGTTTGTGGCTGCGAAGTTCACAGACCGTAGCCCGCTCGCTGGTGCAGGTCGTCAGCTTCTCTTTGGCGGCATCGCCGTCGCTGCAACCTACCTCATTGGAAAACTCCTGGGAGTTTCTGCGCTCGGATAGCGGTGCGCGCGGCCCCGCCTTTCCTGGCTGGCCGTAGGCTTAAGGTATGCCCAGCCCAGAGTTCGTTGACGCCGTGCTTGACGTCGTGCGGCGAATTCCTCCCGGGCGGGTCATGACCTATGGCGATATTGCCTACTCACTGGGTTCCAATGCTCCCCGCGCCGTAGGTCGCGTGTTGGCTCTCTACGGCCACGCGGTCGAATGGTGGAGGGTTGTTCCAGCGAGCGGGCTGCCGCCGCAAGGCCATGCTCGGCAAGCGCTCCCCCACTACCTTGAAGAGGCCACCCCATTGCGCCACCGCGAATCACCCGATGAATATCGGATCGCCCTTTCTTCGGCACGGCTTGGTTACGACCACGAAATCTACGCAGAGGTTGCACCATGAACCGCAGAGCTCCAAAACGTCATGCTCCCCGAGGTGGAACCCCTCGCTCTGGAAAGCGCCCTATTCTCCCGGGAAACAAGCAAGCACTTGCGAAAAAGCAGGCAGCGAAGAAGAAGCTGGCTGAAACTCAGACGCCTCCTCAAGAACCGCTACCGACGCTGCAACTCGGTTTCGTACGCGGAGTGGCACCCAGCAAGTGGGCTGAGCGATGGGCTCGATCCGTGCCAGAACAGCCACTCCAGTTGGTCCCCGTGGGTCTCCACGAAGTTGAGTCGGCGCGAACTGAGCTAGACCTGCTTCTGGAACGAGTGGCACATGGCGCCACACCCGTCGGTAGCGAGCAAATGAATCGCTCGCGTCATGCCATGCGACTCTATGAAGAAAACGTCTCACTCGTGGTCCCCGCAGATCACGAACTCGCAAAACGTGAGTCAGTTGATCTTGAAGACCTCTCGCTGATCACACTTCTTGCGCATCCTGATCACCTGGCCGAATGGCCAGTTCCTGAGGCATGGAAGGATCCGTCATGGATGCCGAAAGATGCCAAAGCAACTCTTGAACTTGTCGCCACCGGCATCGGCGGAGTGCTCATGGCACAGCCGTTGGCCAGGCACCTTTCCGACAAGCGGCTTCATTCGGTAATCTCAGTCGCACACAATGGAACCTCCCTTCTGCCAGGCACTGAAATCTGGGCGAGCTGGCGAGTAGATCGAGATGGGAACGACGTGCAGCGACTCGTTGGAGTGCTCCGAGGGCGCACTGCTCGAAGCAGCCGCTAGCACCTTTCTTCATTTGCCTTGCGGTGCACGGGCGCCCGAAGCTCGGCGCTCCCAGCATCGGTGTTCCCACTGCCCCTGACTCGAATAGTTCTCGTTCTACGCATTTGCACTCTCCACTATTGACCTCCGCTCCATTTGAGTGTTCACAGCTAGCTTCACACCGAGTTCGGCAACCCTGAAACACTTTCTGCTTCGTCTCACTACTGCGCTCTATTCGCTGTCTATATGCGAGCTTCCAATTTCACTGGTGGCTCTGCGACTAGCCGAAGGAGCACACATTGGCGACCAATCACTCCCCTGCCCAGAACAGCCCAAGCCATCACCGCAGACTGCGTTCATTGCTCGCATTCATGCTCAGCACACTCCTCGCAGGAATAGGGGTCTTTCTGGCAACAGAGGTAGTCATGCCCAGCGAAAGCGCACACGCTCTCGAACACCTTCATGGACCTGGCGTGAACTGGGGAAACGGAATCCACGTACACGGTGCTGGTTCCTTCATCGTGGAAGGTCGCTACGCCTACTGCGTCGAACCGTGGGTCCGTTCGGGGTCAGCAATACCAAATTACGTAGGCACTTCTGTCATCCCTGCGAGCAGCTCAGACGGAGTATCGGTGCAGGCAACCGAGGGGAAACCCCTTCGGGAAATCGCGTTTGTCATGGCGAGATACGGGCAAACCAACGTAGATGTTCAGGCAGCGGCTGTCGCACTAGCTATTTGGGAAATCAGAGGCGCCGAAGGAAGGGGGAACTCGGGGTATGAGGCTGAACTCGCACGCGTCAGGCAATCTGTTGGTGCAGAAGTTGTCGCGTTGGCCCTGCAATTTCGCGAAGAGGCTTCCAGTTGGTTTGCGGCCGCCCAATCGTCTCCGAACGCAGAAAACACCCCACTTGTGACACGTTCCGGCACCTCCCCCTACCGAGGGGCGGTCACTGTCCCACCAGGGACCACGGAACTCAGCATCCAAAACGGCACGTTTCCCGATGGCAGCCGCAGCCGCACCTGGCAACCGCCGGGTGCACCTATCGGAACCTCGCTGAGCTGGGTGGGCGAGCCTCCGTCCGAAGGGTGGGGGAAGTTCTATCAAGTAACGTTTTCCGGTGAATACATTGCAATTCCGCGGACGGTCTTGTGGGGCGACGGCGACGGCTCCCAATCATCGATTACTCAGCAGGAAGAGTCTCGTCAACCACTAGCTGCAGCATATTTCTCGGCAGACACCACTTGGGCTCCAGAAGTCTCAAGCCTTGTCACAAGCCGGTTTGTGAGTGTCGGCGAACCGCACAGTGACAATGTGGTGTTTGCCGCAGCACCGGCGACGGAAGCGATGAGCGGCGAGTGGCGCTGGCGTGTCTCTGAGGCCGGAGTTCGGGAGTGGATGCCCGTCACCGCGCAGGTCACCGCATACGGCCCCTTCCTGAGCGATCCCGCGCTCAACCCCTCTTTCGAGGCACCACTGGGTGCTCCCATTGCGGCGAGCGCCAGTTTCACTACCGATCCCACTCGCAATCAGGAAACGCCCCAGGAGTATTCCGTAGTGCTAGATCAACCGGTTCTCGAGCAGGGCTATTACACCTATAAGTGGGATATCCGAGGATCTGATCAGACCTTAGCCGAGTACGAACTCAGTGGCTGTGAAGATCTCTCCGGGAGCCAGAAGTGCAGCGCACTACCTAAGAACTACTTCTTCAGCGACGGATTTGGAACTTCGGGAGAGACTCAGGTGGGGAAAGCCCAGCCGCACTTCAGTACTGAGCTTTCCACTCATGAGACACAGCTGGAGGGTAGCTTCATCGATGAAATCACGATCCCAGATATGCCGAACTGGCTCCGAGATGATTCGGGCTTGCGCATTCCCCTCACGCTGACGGGCACGGTGTATCTCGTCCCCGGCGTGGAACTGGCCCAGTCCCTCAGCGTTCCCGAGGGAGCCACCACGCTCACGACTTTTCAGATCACCACTGACCCGAATCACAACGGGCAAGTGTTGCACTCCCCTGCAGTAACAATCCCCGTTTCAACGGCGCGCTCGCTGCGGCATGTCACGGTGCAATGGTGCGTCAATGACGAGGATCAGCTTCCCTCAGCCCACGGAATGTGGGAAGAGCGCTGTGACGATTTTGGCATACCCGAAGAGTCAGCAAGAATTGTGCACCCAGAAGTCCGATCCGAGGCAGTGCAGCATGCACAGAGCGAGGTCTCATTCTGGGATAGTGCGTTTGTCGGCGGGAGTGTGCCCGCACACACTGCGCTCAGATTCGAGCTCTTTAAGCAGCCCGTCGCCGGCGATCCCAAACAGACGGTAGACGTTTTGGCCTCGACAGTGCATTCGCCCCAGGCCACGTCCGAAGAAGAAACGGCCAACACTTCCGCGCAAGATGCACGTGCGCCACTCGCCGATGAGCCTGGCCCGACCGACCCGCAGCACTGGACGAGCGCTGAGGTGCAGGCTCTTGACGGAGTCCCTCTGTGCACGACCGAGAACCTTGTCTTTCGCAGTGATGCTTCACCAGTTGCGGCCAAAGACACCGGCGAGCATGACAACACCGGTACCACCACAGAGCATGATGATGTCGGTAGCAGAGGCGCGAACGGCGCGAACGATGCGTTCGTGAATGATGCAAGGAACGAGTCGATCTTTCGTTCCGCGGCCATTTCTTTCACAGTTCCGGGAACCTACTGGTGGGTAGAAGTGCTCGAGCATACCGACCCGCTCACAGGGGAGCAGACGGTGCTGCACCGTGGCGATTGCGGGCTGCCAAATGAGATGACGATCGTGTCTCTCGAATCGCACACGCCGACCGTTTTAGCGTCCACAGGCACGTCGACCGGAATAGCGCCTGGAATCTGGGCAGTGGGTCTGACCTCGTGCGGGCTGATACTGTTCGGCGCGGTCCGCGGACGACGCACTCACCATCGAGTGAACTGCCGCTTCGCGAAAGACTCAGGCAGCCGACAGAGAAAGCAATCGCCAATGCGATTCTTCCCGGCGCATCACCTGGCGAAAATGAAGTAGCGCGCGCATGTGGGTGGGCGATGTTGCAGGGCGAAAGTCGGCATCAAGCAATATCGCGGCAAATAGCGAGGTCTCTGCCCGCCTTGGTCGCCCACCCCAGGCAACATTCATCACCGCGACAATCTGTTTGGATGTAAAACTTGGGAACTGCAGTTGAGCTGCGACCCGGTCGCCTGTTTCATGTGAGACGCGCTGCGGAGGATTCTCGGCCAACCATGAGAGCACTGCGAAAAGCTCATCCCTCAATCGTGCCGGAGCAAATAGGACAACGATCCGATGCGCACATCTCACCACCTCTTCGATGGGAGTCAACAGTGGATCCTGCGGCGCTGTTGTGGTGGGCAGCGCGGCGAGAGCTTCCAGCGAGACGTAGCTGTTCCCACACACCTCGCGCACCCAATTCGACGCACACACCGCAAGGTATGCCCAGGGGTCATCCGCCTCAGCGGAAAGTCTCGCGACTCTCCCCTCGTTCTCGCACAATTCAATCAGTACCGTGTGCAGGATTTCGTTCGGAGCAAGCGCGGCTCCGTGTGGGCCAATCCGAAGCGCAACTCGCTGCATTGCTGGAACGAGGAACGCGTTCAATTGCTCCACAAGTTCCCTCCCGCTACTCCGATGCAGTGTTCTGGGAGACTCCGCGAGCGCCCTGAGCTGCACTCGAAGCTGTTCTTGCCCAACACGCTGAGGCAATGCGCGCTCAATTGCATTAGCTTGCAGCACGGACACCCTCCGCTCGTCCCGGAACGCTGACCGCTGAGAGCCGAGACGTCGCGATCTGAGAGAGCTCTCCCCCAATGTGTCGGCTGATCCTCGCAAGTTGTGTTCTCGGCTCCACGCTCTGCAAGCTTTCTAATGCCACGACATGAGCGAGAGCCTGTGTGAGGGCGGTCCGTATCCCTTCAAGCACATGAGATTCTGCGGAATTCGCACCCCAAACGAAGTTGAGCTTCTCAGGTGGCGGTGCTGCCACACGGTCCGCGAGCAAAGAAGAATCGGTAAGAAGACGTTCCAAAATAACTCGGGCTTGTTCCCGCTCACTGCCCGGAAAAGACTTCCCTTCGGACGCTGCTGGGCCGTTCAACTGCTGCATGGTGGACCGAAGCCTGCGATGGACAGCATCAACGCTTGCACGTGATGCGGCAATCTGCTGCAGCCCATAGCGAGCAGCATTTTGCAATACCACGGGGGCGTCTTCAGACGAGGCTGCCTTCCGAATCGCCGCAACCTTGTTCAAAGTATCAATGGAGAACCCCGTGATTCGCTTCGCTGCTTTCGCGAGCGACTCCGCAGGAAGAAAGTCTCTCTGCCCGAACGTAGACCGGGGGTGGTTATTGGAATTTCCAATAACCACCCCCGGGACAGAGCCGAGGGGAACAGACTCCACGCGTGTGGACGCCCCTGAACCGCTGGGCCTTGGAACGTCATTCCTTGCCATGTAGGCACGCTTTCGGCTCAGCCCGGCAAGCTGCCGCTGCCTTGCTTGCCGTTCGAGCTCAGGCGCATAGAGGGTCCGCCACTCCTGTTCAAGGTCGAGCACCGAGAGTTGTTTGCGCACACGGTTGGCTTCGGACGCGATCAGTGCGCGATCCATCTCTCCCAACGATTCAAATACGACCGCAGCAATGAACCGCCAGCCAAGTTGCTTCGCCGCTTCAAGCCGGTGTGCACCATCAATCAGGACCATCTCGTCGTCTACGACAATCGGCTGAATTTGCAGTTCACCGCCCAGCTTCTCGAAGGAATCACGCAACGCGTCAACATGCTCTCGGTCAACTCGTGCGCTCGAACTCGGCACCACCACCTTCGACACCTCAACCGCGCGCCAGCGCCGGAGAAGCGGCAGCGCCCTTCGCTCCGACACCTCATTCCCCTGGGATATCCGGCTGTTTCCTGACGATCTCCCCGTAGCAGAAGCAACGTTCGCGCCGGTTCCCCCATTCGCCCCATTCGCCCTGGTCGCTCTGGTCTCCGCACTCGGCCCGCTCTCCACAGCGGCCATTTCGCTCGCCCCGTCCGCATCACTCATGCCGCCTCACGCCCCTGCTCCGCAACGATGTCCTGCGTCCCAATAGCACCCAGCAGCGCAGCAGCATTTCGCGCCCCAACACTGCCCCGCACGCTGTCCGCACCGCTCACGCGAGCCGCACTTCGCAGCACGCTAGCCGCCGTGTCGCCTTCGCGCAGCGTCGGCACTTGAGGAGCACCCGCGTCCGAGAGAGGGCACTTTGCGGGATCTTCCCAAAGTAACGCCGCCGCCTGTGCATCGTGGTACACACAAAGATGTGTGCGATCGGGGTTTGTTCTGCACGTGCAGCACACCGCGCTCTGTGCGTGTTCTGGACAGTAGCTCCTGAGCTGTGGGGTGAGCACAAGCACCCAGCCCACTTCGATTGCGCCAAGCAATTGCGTCTGCTGCTGCGACCAATCTGCATAAATCGAAAGCGCAGGCAGCGGATGCAGTGCTGCACAACTGCGACGCTCGCATCGAAGCGCGACCACTTCTCGTCTAATCACTCGCCCCATTGTTGACTCCTTCTTGCCGGGTGTTCGTGGGAACAAAAGCGGCGAAAACTCGCGGTGTTGTGCCGCTTTGTGACGAGCAGGCTAGCAAGGAGCCATCGGGCGGCAGCAGACATTGAGAGAGCTGAGGAGCAACCGCAGCAGGGGTCACACTGTGAGCTGTGATTCACGCTGCAACGTGCGCGGCGACAACGAAAGCGACGCGGGGAGGTCGAAGGCAACAAAGGAGGCCGTAGACAGCGAAGGAGGTCGAAGACAACGAGACCTCGCCCCTAACTCGCACTCCCTCGGCCCTGCCCCGCAAGGCCTCGCCTCTTCCCCGAATCTCCCACACGCGAAGGAGAATTCTCCACTTGTAAAAATCCTTGAAAACGGTGGTGCCACTCCATGCAAAGGTCTATGCTTCATGAGGCACGAAGGGAGTGAATGTGAGTGTCATCGCAGTCATCTCGACAATCGTCGGCGTCGGGGCCTCCCTCTACCTGATCTATGTCCTGGTGAAACCCGAGCGATTCTAAGATGAGTTGGATCGCAGCCTTTGGTGCGTTGCTCGCAGTGGTGTTGGTATTAACCGCACTGTATCGCCCGCTCGGCGACTACATGGCGCATGTGTTCACCACCTCTCGCCACTGGAAAATCGAAGTGCTCATCTACCGGCTCTCGGGGATCGATTCCAGTAGGCAGCAGTCTTGGCTCGGCTACCTCACCTCACTACTCGCATTCTCATTTGTGGGCATAGTGATTCTCTACCTCATCCTTAGGCTGCAAGCGTTCCTTCCGCTCTCGCTGGGGTTCCCTGGGATGAGCCCGGATCTCGCGTTCAATACCGCCGCATCATTCGTGGGCAATACCAACTGGCAGTCCTATTCACCCGAACAGACGCTCGGATACACGGCGCAGATGGTGGGACTCACCGTACAAAACTTCCTGTCTGCCGGAGTGAGCATGGCGGTGGCCGTGGCTCTCATCAGGGGTCTTGCCTCTCGCCACGGAACGAGTGGGCTCGGCAACTTCTGGGTAGACGTGGTTCGAGCAAATGTGCGGATCTTGCTCCCACTCTCGCTCGTCGCCGCAGTGCTCATGCTTGCGGCAGGGGTCGTGCAGAACTTCGATGGTTTCCTCGCTGTGCCCACGGTGTCTGGCGGCACTCAATGGATCCCTGGCGGTCCGGTCGCTTCGCAAGAGGCGATCAAGATGCTTGGCACCAACGGTGGCGGATTCTTTAACGCCAATTCGGCTCACCCTTTTGAGAACCCCTCTCCCTGGTCAAACTACCTGCAGATAGTGATGCTGCTTCTCATTCCTTTCACGCTGCCACGCACATTTGGAACGATGGTCGGGGATCAGCGTGCCGGGTACGCACTCATGCTGACGATGGCTACCCTCTTCGTGCTCGTCTACCTTCCGCTGACCAGCTTTGAATTTGCTGGCTCCGGCACTGCACCCGAACTTGCGGGTGGCGCGTTGGAAGGCAAGGAGCAGCGCTTCGGCATTATCGGCTCGACGCTCTTCGCCACGGCTACCACAGGCACGACCGGCGGCGCGGTCAACTCGATGCACGGCTCGTTCACTGCCTTCGGCGGGCTCATGCTGTTGCTCGACATGATGCTCGGCGAAGTGGCGCCCGGCGGCGCTGGATCTGGAATCTATGCACTGGTGATCCTCGTCGTCATTGCGGTGTTCTTGACGGCACTTGTGATGGGCCGTGCACCCACCTATTTGGGGAAGCGTCTGGGGATCCGCGAATTGCAGATCGTGAGTCTGGCAACGCTGGTCGTGCCAACGTTGGTGCTCGGCGGCATCGCAGTGAGTTTTTCGATCCCCGCGGTCAAGGCTGAGATTGTTTCGAGCATGGGAAACTCTGGTTCGCATGGCCTTTCGGAGGTGCTCTATGCGTTTCTCTCAGCTGCGGTGAACAATGGGTCCGCGTTTGCGGGTTTGAGTGCGAACACTCCGTTGCTCAACATACTTCTCGGTGTGACGATCTTGCTTGGCAGATTCATTCCTATCGTGTTGGTGCTGATACTCGCCGGGTCTTTCGCCCAGCAAGGAAAACTCACCAACACCATCGAGCTCCCCCTCTATCGGCCACAGTTCGTCATCATGCTGGTGAGCCTCATCGTGTTCATTACGGTGCCGCTGTTCATTCCCTTGCTCATGGCAGGACCGATGGCTGAGGGGTTGGTGAAATGACCGAGACGATCCCAGTTGAAGCAGAAGATTCGGTCTTCTCCACCCGCGCGTTAGGCACAGTGCTGCTCGATGGCTTGCGAAAGTTTGATCCTCGGTATCTCTGGCACAACCCCGTGCTGCTCCTGACCGAGGTGGGTGCGGCCCTCACCACGGCGATCGCGGTGCTTGAGACGGTCATGAATCTCCCGACCGAGTCCGGTGGCAGTGCGATGCCGCCGGGATTCAGCTGGGCACTGGCCGTCGGCTTTTGGGGCTGCCTGTATACGGCCACCTTGGCCGAGTCGATTGCCGAGGGCCGGGGGCGATCGAAGCTCGCTTCTTTGCAACGGCAGCAGGGGCTCGGCAGCGCCACCCGGGTGATCAATTACTCGCCTGACAGGGATCGCGCCGCCCTCGACGCCGCCACCGAAGTGGTGCAGTCTCGGGATCTGCACATTGACGACGTCCTGATCGTCGCAGCAGGAGAAACGATCCCGGCTGACGGTGAAGTGCTCTGGGGTGCCGCAGAAATCGACGAGTCGACAGTGACGGGTTTGCCTGGTCCGGTGATCCGCGAGTCTTTTGGCGACCGAACCGCTGTGACGGGTGGCACGCGTGACCTTTCTGACCGCATCGTGATGCGGGTGACGGCGCTGCCGGAAGACGGTTTGGTCGAACGAGCACTGCAACTCGCTGCGAAAGCACGCCGCAAGCGGCCTCCCCTTGAAGTTGCGCTGAGCGCCCTGCTCGCCTCGTTCTCGCTTTCGTTTGTCACTCTCGCGCTCACACTCAACTCGGCGATCTCACCGGTAGCCTCGCCCGTGTCGATCCCCGTATTGATTGCCGTGGTCATCTGCCTGATCCCCACCGAGGTCGCGGCGCTGATGTCGGTGACAGGTATCGCCGGAATGCAGCAGTTGCTGCGCCGAGGTGTCATGGTGACTTCTTCGAAAGCGCTTGAGACTGCAGGCAATATCACCACTATCTTGCTCGACAAGACGGGAACAGTCACTGTCGGAGACCGGCGTGCGATCGCTTTCGTGGCACTGCGAGAGGACAGTGAGCAGCAGCACGCTTTGCACGCGCTCATCGATGCCGCTGCACTCTCGTCAAGTGGTGACGACACTCCAGAGGGAAGGTCGATCGTGCAACTCGCCAGAGAGCACGGCAGCTCGGTCGCTGCGGCACAACGCGCGGGAGCCCTTGACGTCACCTTTACTGCGATGTCTCGGCTTTCGGGCATCGATCTTCACGATGGAACCCAGATCCGCAAGGGAGCAGTCTCGGCAATTACTTCCTGGCTGAAGCTTCAGGGCACTCAGCCGAGCAAAGCTGTTCGGCAACAATTGAAGGCACAGGCGAATGCCATTGCCCGTACCGGAGGAACCCCGCTCGTGGTTGCCGTCAAGCATCCGCACACGGCGGGTGAGGTGCTTGGTATTGTGCATCTGAGTGATGTTGTGAAGGCAGCCGTCCCGGAGCGCATTTCTAAGCTCTCGCTGCTGGGAGTGCGCACTATTCTCGTGACGGGTGACCACCAGGTCACTGCCGAGGCAATCGCGCGTGAGGTTGGCATTGATGAGTGGGAGGGAGACTCGACTCCCGAAGATAAGCTCGCGTTGATCGAACGCGAGCAGCTGTCAGGGCACGTTGTTGCGATGAGTGGCGATGGCGTAAACGATGCCCCGGCGCTGGCTCAGGCCGATATCGGTATTGCGATGAATACGGCAACTGCTGCCGCCAAGCATGCCGCGAACATGATCATTCTCGATGACAATCCCGCGCACTTGGTTGACATCATCGAGGTCGGTAGGAAGCAAATGGCGACTCGTGGCGCGCTGGTGACGTTCAACTTTGCGAACGATGCTGTCCGCTATCTCACGCTGTTCCCCGCGCTGTTGGTGGGGGTCTTCCCTGGGTTGGGTGCCCTCAACATTCTGCATTTGCACTCTCCTGCTTCAGCGATTCTGTCGACAGTTCTGTTCAGCACGCTTGTCATGGGTGTGCTCGTTCCGATGGCGCTTGTCGGGGTGCCGTATCGAGTCACTGAGATGCGATCCGCTCTCACGATGAACATTCTGGTGAACGGTTTGAGCGGCGTACTGATGGCGGCGGGCGGCATCAAATTGATTGACCTTGTGGTGAGTCAGTTTCCGGGGTACTGAGAGCACGAGAAAGGAACGTTCACTTGGCGACACAAATGCGAAACACGGCACGGAACTCACTGATTGCCCTGCGCCTCATTCTGGTGTGCACAGTGCTGCTTGGGGTGCTGTACCCCCTGAGCGTGACGTTGATCGCGCAGCTCGCGTTTCCGAACCAGGCGCACGGTTCCCTGCTGCAGAACGCCTCGGGTCAGGCCGTCGGATCGGCATTGCTGGGGCAGCAATTCGTTGACGCAGAGGGAGATCCTCTGGCGGAGTATTTCCAGCCGCGCCCCTCGGTGTCCGATTATGATCCGCGAGCCTCTGGCGGCTCAAATCTGGCACCCGAGAGTGAGGAACTGGTGTCGGTGATTCAGGAGCGCCGCCGCGAGATTGCCGCGTTCAATGGAACTGACATGGACTCGGTTCCGGCAGATGCCGTGACTGCTTCCGGATCTGGTCTCGACCCAGACATCAGCCTCGCCTATGCCAAGTTGCAGGCAGCTCGCGTGGCTGCGGCGAGGGGCATGTCGCAGGCACAGGTTGACGAGTTGATAGAGCTTCACGTTTCTCGCGCGGGAGTTGTGCTCGGTGGATCTCCCAGCGTGAACGTGCTGAAACTCAATCTCGCACTCGACGACATACACCAGGGATAGCTTCACGCCGAGCGTGTCCGTGAAGTGCGCGCGGCACGTGTCCGGGAGGTGCCCGCGGCACGTGTCCGTGAAGTGCGCGCGGCACGTGTCCGAGAGGTGCCCGCAAGGTGTGCGCCACGTACGCCTGCGGAATGCCCGCGAAGTGTGCGCAAGATGTGCGCCACGTGCGCCCGCGAAGTGTGCGCGGCGCAACGCAGGGAAGATACTGCGACGCGGGTTCTCGCTCCGTGCATCAGCAGCATCAGCAGCATCAGCAGCATCAGCATCAGCATCAGCATCAGCATCAGCATCAGCATCAGCATCAGCATCAGCATCAGCATCAGCATCAGCATCAGCATCAGCATCAGCATCAGCATCAGCATCGGGGCCGCACCCGCACTCTCCAATTACATTGCTAGAATTCTAGCTAATACAGTGAGTTGCCAGCAAAGGAGCCCGAGTGAACCACAATTCGACCACACCCCCAGTGCCGCCGATTGAATTCGCGCCTCAATCAGAAACCCCGCGCGCTGCGTCCACGACAGAAAGCGCACCCCACAACGCCACACCACCAGCAAGCGCACCCCAGGAGGCCGAGCTGAGAGAACTCGTGCTCGCGGTCTACCACCGGGATCCTGCCGCCCTCGCGGCGCAGATCGAAGTTGCCGAAGTGCGAGCCGATTCCGTAACGCTCACACGCCGCGTCACCCCCGATATGTTGAACGGCCACAGGGTGCTCCACGGCGGACATCTCTTCTTGCTCGCCGATACCGCGTTTGCCTACCGCATGGCACTCACCGGCGCAGACTATCTCTCACGATCCGCTGAGATCATTTTTATCGCCCCGGTTCCGCCCGGAGCTCTCATCTCCGCGACCGCGCAATTGCGCACACAATTTGGCAGGAATGCCATCTGTGACGTGCAAGTTACTGATGATTCCGGTGCGGTGGTCGGCGAAGTGCGCGTGAACGGTGTCGCCGCAAGAAACTCGGCATGACCGTCCAGAAACACCAAAGTGGAGGGGCGCTCAGCTTGAGCACCCCTCCACCTGTTGCTGTGCTTAGAGGTTGGTGAACGGACCGTCAGTCACGTTTCGCAGCCCACCAAGCACTTCCTTGTCAAAGTTGAACACGAAGAGTTCAGTCGTGGGAGAGACCCCGAGCTTGCTGTAATCCATCGTCGGCATAATGCCATTGCCCTCGATAGTGCCGATGTGAGTGCGCGCATCAATCACGCCTGCCGGGGTGAGATCCCCTGCCGCGCACGCCGCCTCAAGCACCTGATGCAGCATCCACGCAGAACCATAGCCGTGCGCCGCCTGGTTCGTGAACGTCTCACCTGGGAACTCCGCCTCAAGCGCCTTGTACAGCTTGGTTCCCTCTGCCGTATCAAAGGTCGTGGCTGGCGATCCAGCAACAAAATGCTCAGTCAAGTAGCCCGCAGCTGGGGTATCCAGCAGTGAAGCTACATACGAGGGCCAGGAACCACCGATCGGCAGGTCTGCATTCGCCGCAGAAAGCACCGAGGCAACGGAGGCGGTCTGCGTCGGCGGGGTGCCCATAAAGATTGCAGTGGCGCCCTTGGCCATCGCATCGTTTACGGCTGCGCTCATGTCAGTGTCGCTCGACTTGATTTGATACGGCAGCACAGTCAGATCGAGATCCTCTGCGGCTGCTTCCACCCCAGCGAAGGCGCTCTCGCCATAATCACCCTCGGTGTAGATGGCAGCGATGGTGTCACCCGTAGCGATCTTGTCGTTCTCGGCGAGGAACCGCACGATCATGTGCGCGTCATCGTCATACTTTGGTGCAGGGATCATCACGACCGGACTCTCGGCAAGCGTCTGCGTTGCCGAGCTTGGAATGATGAGCTTGTGTTGCGCCTCGGCATCCTCCAAAACTGCTGCGGTATGCGATCCACCTACAAAGTCGTTGTACGCAAGCACATTGCCTGACTGCTGGCTGAACAGCGAGACTGCGTTCTGCACGTTGTAGCCGTGATCCTTGGTGTCGAGCTTGACGTCATACACCCCGCACACGCCGCCTGCTTCGTTCACCTCGTTCCAATACAGTTCGACACCGCGGGTGTGGTCGGTCGCGAGTGTTGCGAACGGGCCGGTGAAGTCACCGAGAATGCCGAGGGTGATGGTGGTGCCAGAGATACCCTCGCCGGTTTTCACCGAGTTTGGGTCCGCATCGGCATCAGCGCTCGTAGCCTTGCTGCTGCACCCGGCGAGCGCCAGCGCGCCTGCCATGGCAACTGCGGTCCATGCGAGTGCTCCACGTCGTTGTGAGATGTTCATTGGGGGTTCCTTTCCAGGGGATTTCACAGAGCGATGATTGGTCTAGAAGTTCAGAGATGGAAGGGGGAATAGGAATTGCAAGCCTTGCTTTCCTGAGGCGCGCGGCGGCACCCTAAGACTTCGGCTCCGCGGGCTTTCGTCGCGTCACCGCTGCGCGCAGGTCTTCCCACACACCCACAAGGCCAGCGGGCTTGAAGATCAGCACCAGGATGATCGCCGCTCCGTAGATGTATTTCGACAGGTGCGAAGATGAAAAGCTCAGGCTGAATATCGGCAGATCCGCCGCGAGCACTTGCAAGAGCAGCGGCAGAGACATCACGAATGCTGCACCAATGATCGCCCCAGCGACAGAGCCCATGCCGCCAATCACGATCATGGCGAGGAACTGCAGCGAGAGTTCCAGGCCGAACGACTGCGGTGCAATGCTGCCGATCGACAGCGCGTAGAGCACTCCCGCGACTCCCGCGTACACCGAAGACAGAAAGAACACCTTGCCCTTGGTCGCAGTCACGTTCACCCCGATAACCGAGGCGGAAAGCTCACTTCGAGCCACCAGCTTCATTGCTCGCCCGGGACGACCGTTCAAGACGTTCACCGCAAATGCCGCAGCTAGGGCGAGCACGAAAATGCCAAGGTACCAGAGCATTTCGTTGCGTTGAAAAGGAACTCCGAACACCATGAGCGGATCTTGCGAGTTGCCAAAGCTCAGCCCGAAGATCGAGAACGCTGGCGTGCTGCGGCCGTTAAATCCTCCGCTCAGTGCGGTAGCCGTGTTAAACACGTGCACGGCAACGTACACCAAACCGAGACTCGCAATACCGAGATAGATTCCCCTGAGGCGACCCGAGAGGGGCGAGAAGGCGAGCCCACACAACCCAGAGAGGGCAGCGGCACCGATGAAGGCCAGGAGCGGCGGCCATTCAAAGCCGATGAGCCCCTTCGCAGGATCGCTCTCCCCGGCAAGCGTGACATACGTCAACGCTCCAATCGCCATGAAGAAAGGGTTTGCCAGAGACAATTGCCCGGCGGCTCCCGTCACCAGGTTCAGGCCGATCGCACCAACACCAATCGCGGTGATGGAAAAACCAAGCTGCAGCCAGAAGGAGTCGAGATACAGCGGTGCAATGAGCAATACCACGATGAGCGCAACGATCGCGATCCACCGCCAAGGGATTCGAGGCTGTGCCTCGCGAGCAGTGTGAAGATCTGAAGTAGCGAGCTTAGACACGGACCGACTCCTTTCGTCCGAAGAGGCCCTGCGGGCGGAAGATGAGCACGATGATCATGACGAGATACGGCATGATGTCGCCGACGCCTCGCCCGAGGAAGGCAAGCTCCCCCTGGAAGCTCGTGGCAAGCGTTTCAACCATGCCGATGAGCAGTCCACCGACGAGGGCTCCGGTCACCGAGTCAAGACCACCGACGATTGCTGCGGGTATTGCCCGCATTGCGATGACCGCAAGCGTCGGGGTGAGCCCTGGCGTGGGCGCACCGGTGAGGAAGATACCTGCGACTGCCGCCAGAGCGCCCGCGGTCGCCCAGGCAACCATGGTTACTCGACCAAGCTTGACGCCCATCAGTTCTGCGGTTTCGCGATCTTCGGCTGCCGCTCGCATCGCGATCCCCCAGTTTGAGAATCGGAAAGCTAGGAGGAAAAGCCCAACGATCACCACAGCGGTAAGGATGGCGAAGAGCCTATTGAAGGGGAGGTGCGTGCCACCGATCGCCAGAGTGTCGTTGCCCCACGGCTGACCGAGCGGCAAGATATCTGCGCCAACCTGTCGGATCAGCTCGGTGTTCATGATCACCTCGACGCCGATGGTGACAATGGCGAGCGAAACGATCGGAGCGTCTTTCATTGAGCGGATAATCGTTCGCTCGATGAGCACCGAAACTCCCGCCGCGACCAACACTCCAGCGAGTGCGGCGCCAAAGAACCCGAGCGCTTCATAGGTGCGCGCGGCGACATATGCTCCGAGCACCACCAGGCTGCCGTGAGCAAAGTTGAGTGTCTCAGATGCTTTGTAGAGCACTACGATGCCGAGCGCGACGAGTGCGTAAATTGAGCCAAGCGAAAGCCCGTTAATGAGAATGGAGAACAGATCCATCAGTCGTTTCCTCCCGTCTGTCCGAGGTATGCGCCAATCACGCGGGGGTCTTCTTGCACTTCAGACGGAGTGCCATCAGCGATTTGACGGCCGAAATCGAGCACGGTCACGCGGTCAGACATGCCCATCACCATTTCCATATCGTGTTCGACCAGCACGATCGAGATGCCGAGGGAATGCGAGATCCGCTTGATCAGCGGCCCAACGCGCCGCTTCTCTGCCGTGTTCATTCCGGCAACAGGCTCGTCGAGCAAGAGAATCCGTGGTTCCATCGAGAGGGCACGAGCAATATCAACTCGTTTCTGCACTCCATATGGCATTGATGCGAGCGGTTCGTACAGCACCCCGGCCAGGTCAAGATAGTCGGCAATTTCTTCGACTCGTTCGCGATGCACTCGCTCTTCGCGACGCGCACTGGGAAGCTGCAACCCGACAGAGACTATGCCTGACCGCATGAGCGCGTGCCGTCCGATCATGAGGCTCTGCAGCACCGACTGGCCGTCGCTCGGCCCCAGGTTCTGGAACGCTCTGGCCACACCGAGTTTGGTGATCCGGTCTGGTCGCATGCCAACAAGCTCGTGATTGCCCCATTTCACCGAGCCAGCACGCGGGCGGTATACCCCAGAGAGCACATTGAGCATGGTCGATTTGCCTGCACCGTTGGGGCCGATGATCGCGTGGATCGTCTCAGGCTCGACTGTGAAACTCACTTCTTCGAGCGCTCGAACCGCTCCAAACGCAACTGTGATGTCGCGAACGACAAGCGAGGACTGATTCATCGTGCTGCCTCCCACGGTTCAAGAGTTTTCAGCACGGCCGGAACAGTGGTGGTTTCTTCGAGCGATTCGCTGCCGCCCGAGTGCCCCAGATAGAGATGACGAATCTCATCAGTGGACGACAACTCGGCTGAGCTCCCGTGCAATGAGACTTTCCCGAGTTCAAGCACATAGGCGGTACTGGAAACCGAGAGTGCCATGTTTGCGTTTTGTTCAATCAGCAGGATCGAGACTCCGCTTTCACGAATGGTGGTGATGATGTCTGCGATCTGCTCAACAATGATTGGAGCAAGGCCGAGGCTTGGCTCGTCGAGCATGAGCACTTTGGGGGCTGCCATGAGTCCGCGCCCGATGGCGAGCATTTGTTGTTCGCCGCCACTCAGCAGGAGACCCTGCTGCTTGCGGCGCTCTCCGAGCCGGGGAAACAGGTCGTACACCTCATCCAAGGCATTGCGCACCTCACGTCCGCGACGACGCATTCCGCCGAGTCGCAGGTTTTCTTCGACGCTGAGACGTCCGAAGATTCGCCGACCCTCTGGCACCTGCACGATGCCGCGTGACACAACTGCCGATACCGAGAGCTTTGAGATGTCCTCCCCGTCAAAGACGATGCGACCGCTGCTCATTCGAGCGCTGTGCCGTTTGAGGTTTCGAGAAATTGCCCGCAATGTCGTGCTCTTCCCCGCACCATTTGCCCCGAGTAGAGCGACAACTGAGTTGTCAGGGACCGTTAGGTCGATGTGTGTGAGCGCGAGCAGGTTGCGGCCATACGTGACGGAAACGTCATGTAATTCGAGCGCCATTACTCAGTTCCTCCCCGGTGGGTTTGCTTCGTTGCAAGGTTGCTTTCGTGAAGTGGCAACACGGTTACACTACGCGAAAAGTAGTTAGAAGTCTAATTGAATTGATTTGAGAAAGATAACAAATGAATCAAGCTTTGGGGAGTTTTTAGCTAGACTTCATATACGAATGACACGCTCAGGCGTGAAGCGAAGTACAGTATCGAATGGCGATCGTCTTGTGAAGTCCCACTGGTGGGCGAGGACCAGATGCGACAAGTGGCACACGAAAGGCAGGGCGACTCATGACTGAGCAGCGCAAACCTTCGGATCGAATCGGTTCTGAAGAATATGAGCAGATGGCAAGCGCAGCCGCTCCAGACCTCTACCCCGAGGTCGATTTTGAAGCCATGACACTCAGCTTCAACATGATCCGCATGGCAAACCGCTTGATCAAGGATCTCGAAGTGTCGGTGCACCGAAAGAACGGCATGAGCTTCTCCAGTTACCGTGTGCTCTTTGCGGTGAGTGCAGCTGGCCGGATCACCCCGAACGAACTCGCACGACTCTCAAGCGTGTCGACCGCCTCAATGTCGAGCATGCTCAACACGCTCGAACGCTCAGGCTTGATCCTCCGCGAAAACGATCCCGAGGACGGCCGTCGCTCGATTGTCAGCTTGACAGAAGAGGGAAGACTGCGGCTCGCCGAAGCGCTCCCCGCCAACAATGCGCGTGAGCGCGAATGGGCAAACGGTCTCAGCGTGGGCGAACAAACCCTGCTGCTCGAACTGCTTCGAAAGTGGTTGAGCTTTCGGCCAGATACGCCCGTCACTTCGAACTGACGTCGAAGCAACGGGCAGATCCGAACGCTGTATTCGACTAGCGGCCTGTCCACCTTGGCGGACGTTTCTCGGCAAACGCCCGCGCGCCTTCGATCGCGTCTTCCCGAGCAATCGTCTCGGCAAAGAGTTCGCGGGTACGCTGCCAAGCGTCCCGCAGCGGTCGCTCCTCCCCCGCCACGAGGTCTCGAGCCAATCGTTTCGTCGCGATCACCGAGAACGGCGCATTGTGCGAGATCCGCTTCGCAAGTGCGATCGATTCACTCAGCGCTTCGCCTGGTGCGCTGACTCGGCTCACAATGCCGTAGGCATGGGCAGCGGGAGCAGAAATTGGATCTCCGGTCAACAGGAGGTCCAGAGCGACCTTTTCTGACACGAGCCGACTCAAACGGATCACCCCACCGGCGGCGGCGATCAGCCCGACTTTCACCTCGGGAAGTGCGAATCTTGCCCCGGGATCAGCTACGACAATGTCTGAGGCGAGCGCAATCTCAAACCCCCCGCCGAAGGCGTTTCCGGTAACCGCAGCAATAATTGGCTTCTCAGTGGTGCGCTCGGTCGATCCCCCAAGCCCCCAGTCAGCGTTCGGTCCGTCTTCGGCGAAAAGATGATTTCCCTGCGCCACCTCCTTCAAATCTGCTCCAGCACAGAAATTGCCGCCAGCGCCGGTAAGCACGATGGCCCGAATCGAGTCATCGGCATCGGCAGCTCGGAGCGCGTGAGCGATCCCATCACTCACTTCGCGGTTGATCGCATTCCGAGCTTCTGGTCGATCAATGGTCAACACCAGCACGGGACCATCTTGGGTATTGCGCACTGCACTCATGAAGTTTCTCCTTCGTAGCTGTAGAACCCTCTGCCTGTTTTCCGCCCGAGGTCACCTGCCGCGAGCATCCGTCGAAGCAGTTGCGGCGGACCATAACTGGGATCACCGCTCCCGAGAGCGACGGAAAGCCCCGCGCGGTAAGAGACGTCAATTCCGGTGAGATCGGCGGTGGCGAGTGGTCCCATCGCGTGCCCGAATCCCAGCACGCAGGCTCGGTCGACATCTTCGGGCGAAGCGAGTCCCTGCTCCACAATCCGCACCGCCTCGTGGATCAATACCGACATCAATCGAGATGTGACAAATCCGGCATCGTCGCGCTCAACCACGATGTGCTCCTTCCCCAGCGCGTTCGAAAGCTCAAGCGCGCGAGCAAGAGAGTCATCGCTGGTGCGATAACCACGGACGATCTCGCACAGTCGCATCACGCGAACCGGTGAGAAGAAATGCATGCCGATGATCTGCTCTGGACGTTCAGATTGAGCCGCAATATCCGTGATCGAGATGGCACTCGTGTTGCTAGCCAACAGGGTATGTTCGTTCGCGTACTGGCTGAGCTCGCGAAACACATCTTGCTTGATCTCTAAGTTTTCAATGACCGCTTCAATCACAAAATCTGAGCCAGCAACCTCCTCAAGCGTGTCGACCTGCACCAGGCGCGAACGCGCGCGATCAAGATCCGCTTCACTGAACTTTCCGCGCGCAATATCACCTGCGTGCCACTGCCGCATTCGTTCGGGCAGGGACCGAATCGCGGCGTGATCTTGGTCGAAAATCCTTATATTCATGCCAGCTAGCGCGCCGAGCGCTGCGAGCCCACCGCCCATGAGTCCGGCACCAACCACACCGAGTGTGCGCGTTCGTATTTCAGGTGCTGCACTGGCTTCTTGCATCTTCGCTCACTTTCGCTTCATTGCTGTATCGCGCCTGGGCAGCGCCGAAATCCGGGGCTGTCGAAATGCGCGCCTTGCGCTATTGTAGCTAGAAGTCTAGCAAAATGTTTTGATGTGAGGTTTCGAAATGAACAGATTTTCTGATGACGATGTCGTCATCGCTTCAGCAGTTCGCACCCCGATCGGGCGAGCACGCAAAGGCAGCTTGACGAGCATTCGCCCCGATGAACTCGCCGAACAAGCATGTGCGGCAGCAATCTCCCAGGTGCCTGGACTCGATATTGCAGACATCGAGGATCTGTATCTCGGCTGCGCCATGCCAGAGGACGAGCACGGCGACAATCTCGCCAGACGAGTAGCCGTGCGCCTCGGACACGATTCACTCCCTGGCGCCACGGTCAATCGTTTCTGCGCTTCATCACTGCAAGCCACACGCATGGCGTTTCACGCGTTGAAGTCCGGCGAAGGCGAAGCCTATCTTGTGGGCGGAGTCGAGGCCGTCTCTCGCTACCGCCAGCGTGACACCGCACACGATCCGCTCTTCGCAGACGCCGCAGCGCGCACACAAGCCATCACCGAGGTCACCGACTGGGTCGATCCTCGCTTGCAAGATGAACTGCCAGATGTCTACATCCCGATGGGGTTGACTGCCGAACACGTGGCGGCCTTCACTCAGACGAGCAGAGAAGCTCAAGATGCCTTCGCCCTTCGCTCACAACAGCGCGCGTCTGCCGCCGTCGCCTCCGGCTTTTTCGCCGATGAAATCGTTCCAGTGCGACTGCCAGACGGCACCATTGTCAGCCAAGATGACGGCCCCCGCCCGGGTACTACCATCGAAGCGCTCGCCTCGCTCTCCCCAGTCTTTCTTGAGCACGGCACCGTTACCGCCGGCAACGCTTGTCCGCTCAATGACGGAGCATCGGCAGCGGTAATGATGACGGGTCGAAAGGCAAGAGAACTTGGCATTGATCCACTCGCGAGAATCCTTTCCACTGGGGTTTCCGGCCTGTCACCCGAAATCATGGGATTGGGCCCGGTGAAGTCGAGCCAGCTCGCCCTGAAGCGTGCCGGTCTCACCGCAGCAGATATCGACATCGTTGAGATCAATGAGGCCTTTGCCGCTCAGGTGATCCCGTCGGCAGCCCAGATCGGCGTTGATCTCGAAAAGGTCAATCCCTACGGCGGCGCAATCGCGCTAGGGCACCCCTTCGGTTCGACCGGCGTGCGGATGCTGACCACGCTCATGCACGGACTTCGAGTACAGGGCGGAAGGTACGGACTCGCCACCCTCTGTGTCGGCGGAGGCCAAGGCATGGCTGTCGTCGTCGAGAATCTGCGCTGACACACGCGCCTGAGCCAGAGCACACCGGAACACGCCTGAGCCCGAGCACATGAGCGGGTGAACGCGCAAATGCCTGAACGTAAACCTGAACATGCGTGTGCACATGCCTGAGCGGGCACGCGATGCCCGCGCCACCAAACAGAAAGGGAACCCTACGAATGACTTTTCACAAGACACTTCCTGCCGGAGCATTCACCGGCGACTACATGGATTTCGCTTCAGAGCTTTCAGAGGCTGAGCTCGCGAAGCTCCTGGAGATCCGAGCATTTATGCAGTCTCGGGTGAAGCCCGTGGTCAATGAATACTGGGAACGCGCCGAGTTCCCGCGCGACCTTGTCGCTGATTTTGCAGCCACTGGGGTGCTCGCCCTCCCATTTCCCGGGTATTCCCCGATACCCGCTTCGGCGCTCATGCGGGGGCTCGTGATCACCGAGCTCGCACGGGTCGATACCGGATTCTGCACGTTCACGGGAGTCTCAAGCGGCCTCGCCATGAACAGCATTCATGAGCTCGGGTCCGACGCGCAGAAAGAGCGCTACCTGCCCGGTCTTGCGAGCGGCGCGCTCGTGGGTGCCTTTGGCCTGACCGAACCCCTGCACGGCTCCGATGTGGCGCGCGGCTTGGCAACCTCGGCCAGGCGCGAAGGCGATGCGTGGGTACTCAACGGTGAAAAGCGGTGGATCGGCAACGCGACCTGGGGCGATCTCGTCATCATCTGGGCCCGTGACACCGCCGACGGCCAGGTGAAGGGCTTCATCGTGCCTACGGATTCACCCGGCTACACCGCCACAAAGATCGAAGGAAAATACAGCCAACGCACCGTACAGAACGCCGACATCGTCTTGCGCGATGTGCGCCTTTCCGAAGCACAGCGTTTGCCGGGTGCGCGATCCTTCGCAGACACGGCCAAGATCCTCACCCTGACCAGACTTGACGTCGCCTGGGGTGCCATCGGAAACGCGATCGGCGCGTATGAGACCGCCCTCGCGTATGCGATCCAGCGCGAACAGTTTGGCGCTCCAATCGCATCGCACCAATTGGTGCAAGACCTGTTGGTGCGCTCGCTGAATAACATCAATGCCGCCCTCGCACTGACCGCACGGATCGCGGTGCGTTCCGAACGCGGCGAAGCGAAAGACGCACACTCAGCGCAGGCGAAAGCTTTCGCCACCGCGCGCGGTCGAGAGGTTGTCGCCTGGGCGCGAGAGATCCTGGGTGGCAATGGCATCGCGATCGAGTATGACGCCATCAGGCACTTCGCTGACGCAGAGGCTATCTACTCATTTGAAGGTACTCGTGAGATGAATACATTGATCGTTGGCAGAGATATCACCGGACACTCTGCGTTCGCTTGAGCGCTCGCAAGAGCGAGGGATCGGCTCCGGCCGGTGCAGGGCCAACTCACACTGCACATCCGCACCCACACAGTGAAGCAAGGAGGCTGACACAATGAGCTACGAACACAGCACAGCACAGCGTTTTTCGGGAACCACCACATTGATCACGGGAGGAAGCCGCGGGATCGGATTCGCCGTGGCAGAACGTCTCGTCGCTGAAGGCGGGCGCGTGATCCTCACCGCGCGCAACGAAGAGGGCGTCGCTGCGGCCGTGGCCTCGCTTGGCGGGGCAGACGTTGCGACTGGCCTGCACGGCAAGATTGACGACCCCCATCACATCGACCGTCTCTTCGAACTGGCGGCAGAGTTCGGCGGATTGAGCCACCTGGTGAACAACATCGGCATCAATCCCGTATATGGCTCACTCGTCGATCTTTCCCCCGATGCGGCAGCAAAAATACTTGGAGTGAATGTGATCGCATCGTTGGAGGTGACCAGACGCGCAGTTGCGGCAGGTGTGCGGGATCGCTCCGGCGCAATCGTCAATATCGCCTCGATTGCCGGGGTGCTCTCTAGCCCGGGAATCGGCATGTATGGGGTATCGAAGTCGGCCGTCATTGGGCTCACCCGTCAGCTCGCGGCAGAGCTCGCGCCCGAAGTTCGAGTGAACTCGGTTTCGCCCGCCGCGGTGAAGACCCAGTTTGCGCGCGCCTTGTACGAGGGCAGGGAGGCGGAAGTTGCCTCGGCTTACCCGCTCGCCCGACTCGGAGAGCCTGCCGACATCGCAGGCCCGGTTGCTTTCTTGCTTTCTGCAGACGCAGCGTGGATCACCGGACAGAACATTGTGATTGATGGCGGCGTGTCGGTCGTTGGGCCGGAGTAACGAGTGAGGCATTGCGCGCTTCGCGCAATGCCTCACTCCTTCCACTCCCTCAGCGCAGAAGCGCGCGACCGAGCGTGTTCAAGTGCGCTTCATCGGGGCCATCCGCCAAGCGGAGTGCCCGTGCGAGCGCCCAGAATTCCGCAAGCGGGGTGTCTTGGCTGAGCCCCGCGGAGCCAAAGAGTTGAATCGCCCTGTCAAGCAGGTCCTGCACAGCCCGCGGCACTGCGATCTTGATGGCCTGAATCTGCGCATGCGCTTCCCTATTGCCGACGGTGTCCATCATCCACGCTGTTTTCAACACCAGCAGCCGCATGCTTTCAATCGTGATGAAGCTTTCTGCAACCCACTGACGAACAACTCCCTGCGTGGCAAGGGAATGACCGAAAGCGGTGCGGCTTCGCACTCGTTGCTGCACGAGTTCCAGTGCGCGCGAGGCCATGCCGAGGAGTCGCATGCAGTGATGGATTCGGCCGGGCCCCAGACGTGCCTGCGCAATCGCGAACCCTTCCCCCTCACCAAGGATGATGTTGCTCGCGGGGACGCGCACGTCACGGAACTCGATCTCTGCGTGACCGCCGTGATCTCGATCGTCATATCCAAACACGGTGAGCGAGCGGCGCACGTGGACTCCCGCAGTGTCACGCGGCACAAGGATCATCGATTGTTGGCGGTGCCGACTTTCAGTGGGGTCGGTCTTCCCCATCACAATAAGGATCTTGGTGTCAGGACTCATCGCTCCACTCGACCACCACTTTCGCCCATGTATGACGTACTCGTCGCCGTCTCGGGCGATCCTGGTCTCGATGTTCGTTGCGTCGGAAGAGGCTACCGCGGGTTCAGTCATGCAGAACGCAGAACGAATCTCCCCGGCGAGCAAAGGCTCCAACCACTCTGATCGCTGTGCCTCCGTGCCAAAGTCTCGCAGAATCTCCATGTTTCCGGTGTCTGGTGCGCTGCAGTTCATTGCGACTGGCGCGAGCTTTGGGCTCCTTCCGGTGAGTTCGGCGAGCGTCGCGTACTGCACATTGCTCAGACCTGCTCCCCCGGCTCCCGGCAGAAACAGGTTCCAGAGGCCCCTTGACTTTGCCTCGCTTTGCAACTCGCGGATCACCGGCGCGAGGCCCCAGGCGTCTGGGTGTTGCGCAAGCTCGTGCTCCAAGCGGCCCTCCGCTGGGTACACGCATTCCGCAAGAAACGCTTCTACTTTGGTCACCAGTGACGAGGTCGCGGTGTCGATCTGGAAGTCCATCGAATACTCCTTTGTTGGTCGTTGACGTGTGTGCTAGCCGTTCATTCATCTGGGCTCGGCAAGCGCTTCAAGGCCAATCTGGGCGATTGGTTCGGTCATGGCTGCCATCAACTCGAACCCTGACCCTCGAGCTGCTCCAATGTGGTGCCGGTAGTGCAGGCTCTCGGTGATGACGCCAATTTTCATTGCCGCAAATGCGCGATACCAGCGCATGTCAGGAAGCGTCTGGCTGGAATGGCTCGCATACACTTCCAGCAGCGTGGAAAAGTCTGGGTATCCTGCGTCGAAGTCAACAGGCGTCTCGAATCCTGCGGCGATTGCCGGGTGGGTGCTCGCCATTTCCCAGTAGGTGCCGAACATTCCCAGATCGGCAAAGGGGTCTCCGATTGTGGCCATCTCCCAGTCGAGCACGGCTCCGATCCTGGCGGATTCGGGGGTAAAGACGATGAGTGCATTGTTGATTTTGAAATCACCGTGCACGAGGCTTGCGGTCGCATGCTCTGGTGGGCTCGGTATTGCCTTGATAAGTTGATCCAGAAGGGGCGTCTCTCGGCTTCGAGAGGCTTCAAGCTGTTCCGCCCACCGGGTAAGTTGACGCTCCAAATATCCCGCTGCGCGCCCGAATCCTTCTAAGCCAATTGCACGCGGATCAAGATCGTGCAAATTAGCTAGAACTCTTGCTAAATCAACGCTTGCTTCACCGAGCTGCACAGCGGATCTCCCAGCATTATCCGCCGCGGATCCAAGCGCAGAAGCCGCCACAAACTCCATGAGCAAGAACGGCGCGTCAACTCCGGTAACCTCACCCTCAGCACCGTGAAAGTGCAGCGCCCTTGGCGCAGGAACCGAGGTGCCAGAGAGGGCAGTGAGCGCTCGATACTCGCGCTCCATATTATGCGCGCTGGCCATGATGTGACCGAGCGGAGGCCGCCGAAGCACAAGGGTGTGAGCGCCAAAATTCAGCAAGATATTGAGGTTGCTATGCCCGCCGGAGAGCAGCGAAGCCTGCTGGAGCGGGCCGAGATCCGGCAGCGCAACGCGCGCCCAGGCGGCAAATCTTTCGACATCGATTCCCGGAACGCTGGCCCCGAGCCGAATCTGCCCATCGGGCAGATTCGGAACAACATCGTGCCGAGATTCAAGATGCTTCTTTGCCATCACAGAGCCTTTCGCTGGTCGCACTTTCGGTTTTTCACACAAGCAAGAACAAAGTGGAAATTAGTTATAATTCTAAGTATTATCGAGTTAGTCTCCCATACACAACGGTGTGAAAGGAATATCAATGACTCCACCCCCCAGCACACCCACCTCTGGCCTGAGCGCGCAGACGATGCCAGCAGCGCTGGCACGCGCAGTTGCCGTCAACCCGCAAGCTGGCGCGTGTTATTTCGGAAAGAAGTGGACATTCCCAGAACTCGACACCCTGAGCGGTGAACTCGCTGCCGGCTTGAGCAATCTCGGCATCACGCACGGAGACCGAGTTGTGCTGCAATTGCAGAACAGCCTGCAATTTGTGCTCACCGCGCTTGCGGCGTGGCGGCTGGGTGCAATCGTGGTGCCAGTTAGCCCGATGTACGGTATCGGCGAATTGCGCAAGATCGTTGCGGATTCAGGAGCGGAAACCTGGGTCACGAACGCCGTAATCTGGAAGGCCTTCGGCCCCGAACTCCTCGAGGAATCCACCATTCAGCGAGTAATCACCACGAGTGTCGAAGACTTCGCTGAGGAGGTGCCCGATTTCTTCATGTCTGACGCGAGTTCCGCCCCCGAATCAACCATCGATCTCGCTGCGTTGATCGATCAGAACCGCGGGAGCCAGGCACCAAGCGTTGCCGTCGCGCCCGATGACATCGCCGTCATCACCTACACCTCCGGAACCACCGGACTGCCAAAAGGTGCCCTCACCACGCACATTGGCCTCGCCTGGGTGGGCGAGAACTATCTCAAGTCATTTGACGACATCACCGGCGAAGAGGTGTGCCTCGCGCTCGCCCCCTTCGCCCACATCACAGGCCTCGCGATGCATTTCTCGGCCTGGCTTATGAGCGCCTCAACCATCGTGTTGAGCTACCGTTTCAACCCCGACTACTACCTGGATCTCATCGAAGCGCACCGGGTGAGCTGGAGCACAGGCGCCGCGACCGCGTTCATCGCCCTCATTCAGGCGCAGCGGGCACGCCCGCGAGACCTCGCCTCACTGAAGCGCTTCGGCTGCGGCGGCGCTCCAATTCCGCCCCGCCTCATCACCGAAATCCTTGAAGTGCTTGGTGTGCATGTGCAACCGGGGTACGGTCTGACCGAATCCACCGGAGCTATCACCACCACACCCCGCGACACCGCAGCGCGAGTGGACGAGGAGTCAAGCGCGGTATCGGTGGGAACCGCAATCGGCGATGCAGAAGTTTCCATTCGCGATGAGTCGGGCGCGTTGCTCCCCGCAGGCGAGCTCGGTGAAGTGTGCATTCGGGGCGGCGGCGTCACAACGGGATACTGGGGCAACCCAGTAGCATCCGCAGAGGCCATCCGAGACGGCTGGTTCCACACCGGCGACAGCGGCTTCCAAGACGCAGACGGTTGGCTCTACATCGTTGATCGAACGAAAAACATGATCATCGCCTCTGGATACAAGGTCTGGCCGCGCGAGGTAGAGGACATCGTCTACAAGCTGCCGGCTATCCGCGAGGCGGCAGTCATCGGCGTACCCGACGATTACCGGGGCGAAACCGTCAAGGTCTACGTCTCGCTGCAAGACGGGCAGTCAATCGACACCGCCGAGGTCATTGATCACTGTCGCGCGAACCTGGCTGCATACAAGGTGCCTCGTGTGGTCGAGGTCATTGACGAGATACCGAAGAACCCGAACGGCAAGATCCTGCATCGCGCCCTTCGAGACCGCGAGACCGCCCAGGCAGAAACCGGAGAACGTAAATGAGTGGAGTGCGCTTCACAGTTGAAGACGGGATCGGCGTCATCGTGCTTGACGACGCCCCAACGAAGAACGCACTCGACGATGATCTCGTCGTACGTATCCGCCAGCAGCTCACCCGCTGGTCGGATTCGGGTGAACTTCGGGGGCTCATGTTGACTGGAGCGAATGGCGCCTTCAGTTCAGGCGGCAAGCTCAACATGATTGAGGCCAAACGCGCCCAGGTCCAAGACGAGACCGGACGCGAGGAGATGGCGCGCGGCATGCGCGAAAACGCAACGCTTGTCGAACAAATCGCTTCCTTTCCCGCTCCCACAATCGCGGTGATTGACGGCGTCTGTGTGGGAGCTGCAATAGCGTGGGCGTGCGCCTGCGATCTCCGAATCTCAAGCGACCGAGCCAAGTTCATCACCGGATTCGCGAAGATCGGACTGGGCACAGACTTTGGCACCTCACGCTTACTCGCCGAAACAGTGGGCAAGGGCACCGCAGCTGACTGGCTCTTCACTTCACCCGTTGTCGACGCCGCAACCGCGCATCGCAGTGGGTTGGTGTCGCGCGTGTATCCGGTCGAAGAACTGCGGGATGCTGCCACCGAACTCTTCGGCGGGCTTCACCGCGCGGCTACCCTCGCGATCCGCGCAAACCTTGCGGATTCCGCTGCCCCGCTCGGTGAGGCGCTCGACCACGAGGCGATCCGCTTCGCTCAGCTGCTCTAGCTCACGACACGACAGATGAAACAACAAAACCCCCCTGGCCGCAGGAAACTCCTACGACCAGGGGGTTTGTTCATTCCCAATGGTGGGCCTTCCCAAGCGATTCTCAAACAAGCGCCCGGCGCTGAGATCGTTGATTTCCCGTGTGCTCAGGGGTTCCGAGCGGCGCGTACCGAGGGGGCGAAGCCCAAAGAGGCACGATTCGCGAGGCGCGGTCGCGAAAAATCCGGCGAAGTCTCAAACACGATTGACCATCGAGCAGCGCATCGAACTGGTCGCGGACTATGAGGCTGGGATGCCCGTCCGAACCATCGCCGTGAAGTACGGCGTGCATCGCGGAACGATTCCGGCCTTCGTCCTACGTTCTGGTGGACAGTTGCGGTCAACAGGACTGAACAACGAGCGCCGTGCGAGCGCGGCCATCCTCTACCGCGATGGGCACACGTTGCAGGAGGTCGCCGATCGTCTCGGCATCGACCCGAAGACCGTACGCAACGCCGCAGTTGCTGAAGGCGTAACCCTTCGTCCCCGAGGAAGGAGACCAACAACCTGAGACCGAGGGCAACAGGTTTGGATGGTGGGCTCGACACGCCGAAAGTCACAGTGATCGATTTCTGCGCAGTTCTAAAGCCCCAGTGCTAGGCTTGTGGCGTCACCTAGCGTCAGGAGCATCGATGAACGAGTTGCCCGAACCTTCTCCGTGGTTCAACCGTCACTTCGGAGAGCACAGCCAGAGTGTGATGCTCGCGCTCGCCAAGGCCGGTCGCGCAGCTCACGAGCGCTCCCTCGACGCCAAGACCGGAAGCCAACTGACTTCGAACGAAGCATACGGCTCGTTTTGGGTGATCTTGCCTGAGGAGGTATCGGCTCACCTTGCATTCCTGCCTGGGCGCGAGGTGATCCGGCCGACAGGCAGCCGCTACGACCTGGTGGTTTTCGATGGCACCTTGATCTTTCCGGCCAAGTGTGGACGTGGATCGTCCGGCGCTGATCGAATCAGACTAGGCCGCTCGGATTTCCGTCGCCGAGTGTTCTCCCTTGAAGACGACGCTAGCCGCAACATGCAGGAACAGTTGGAGTTCGAACTAGAACTAGGTGGTGACCTGGACGCCGCTGTCAAGGATGGTTCCTTCGGCTCCGCTACGCGGGTCTCCCTCGTTGCCTACGACGTGTCCGCCCGTGGTGGGCTCCAGCACGTCTATGTCGGCGAGGCGACTCTTGAATCATCCGGGCTCGTCACCTGGCACTATCGAGAGGAGTTGCCGCTGCACCTGCTCGATGGAGAAGGAGTTGCCCTGGTTGGCCTTGGCGAGCCTTCCTCTGCGCGATTCGATGACGCACCTCTTCCTGAGAGCGACCTAACGCTTCTGAAGCCGGGCGAACTGCCGAGTACCAACGTCGAGGCCGAGAGCATCCCTGACACGGGAACTGGGGGTGCATCAGATGATCTCCCGTGATTCGAGCAGACCGGTCGCGCCCCCCACTGATCTCGACATCGCAAAGACCTTCGATGGCGACCGTCTGCGGCAAGCTCGACAACTCGCGTTACGCACGAAGCAGAGTCTCGCAGAACCACTTGGCGTCTCGGCCGCCGCTATTGGGCAATATGAATCCGGCGCCACGCCACCCCGCGCGGAACTCATCCCCCTTCTAGCTCGAGAACTTGACGTTCCGCGAGAGTTCTTCGCCGCGGGTCGGCCGCTCGCTCGGCTTGAGACAGCCGATGCCTTCTTCCGGAGCCTTCGTGCCACGACGGCGAAACAGCGCGCCAAGGCAGTGTCCTACACGGAGCAACTGTGGGAGTTGGTTCATGCAGTCGAGAAGCACGTCCGCTTGCCACCCGTGAACCTGCCCGGCTTCGTTGGCGGTGAGATAGAACCTGGCGTATTCCCGAACGACCCAATAGCGGCCGCGCGGGCACTACGCAAGGCATGGAGGCTAGGCGCGGAACCGATCCCGCATCTCGTGCGCACCATCGAGAATCAAGGCATCGTCGCAGTCTTGGTCCCCTTTGCCGAGAACGAAGTTGCCCGCATCGACGCGTTCTCCACACTTTCGCTGTCGCGACCGATCATCGTCCTGTCACCCGACCGTGCGAACGACATCTACCGGCACCGCTTCACCGCTGCACACGAACTCGGACACCTCGTCATGCACGGCGAACTCGCCGGCGGTGACCCCGTATTGGAACGAGAAGCGGACCGATTCGCCGCCGAGTTCCTGACACCAAGTTTGGTGATCCATGACCTACTCCCTCGGCGGATCGACTTTCGAAAGCTGAACCAGTTGAGCGAACAATGGGGGGTATCCATCAAGTCCCTTATCTACAGGAGCAGAGAGGTCGGCCTGCTATCCGACGCCACCGCTCGGCGCGCATACATTCAGCTGAACCAGCTCTCAGAGCAAGGCGTGATCGCAACCCAGCCCGTTTACCAGTTTCCCGGTGAGGTTCCTTCGCTCCTTCGCCGCGCCGTCGAGATGGCCGAAGCAAACGGCGTCACCATCGCATCCTTGGCTCAGGAACTCGCCTGGAAACCAGCCCAAGTCCGCCGCATGCTCGGCGACGCAGACGAGCGGCCAACTCTAAGACTTGTTTGATTCAGCTCATCGACCCAGGACCGTCGATCTATCTACATCTTTCCGCAGCCCTACCCAGTTCCAGATTTAAAGAGGAAACAATGAGTTACCGCAATAAAACCTATGTCGCCTTCGCCAGCGAGGACATCGGCAAGTACCGTCTGATGGAAGCATGGAAAGCAAATCCCAACTTCGACTTCAATTTCTATGATGCTCACACCCTGTACGTTTCGCGCGATACGAGCCAGCCCGAAACGATCAAGCGTAATCTGCGCGAACGAATGAAGAACGCCAAACAGGTGGTTCTTCTCGGCAGTGGTGACGCTAGACGAAAAGGCGGAGACGGTGTCTCATTTCTCGCGCATGAGATTAAGGTGATGATGGAGTTCAATCTTCCGGTGGTCATCGCGAATCTTGATAGTGGTCGTACCGTCAACAGGAACTTCATACCGGCACCGCTATTGAACGCAAACTATTACACCGTGTCAGTGTCGTTCCAGCCTAAGATCATCAAGCATGCGCTTGACGACTACGCAGTCCAGTTTGGAACCAGCAATAATTCGGGACCGCACCAGTATCCGTCCGGAACTTACGCGACGCTCGGCCTATAGATGAGAGACCTTGCACACGATCTGCGCACGTGGCGCTTCTGGCGTTGGTTCCTCATCCAAACGTTCTCCGCAGTCGGAGTTCTTGCGGTTCTGCTCGAACTGACCAACTTCATCTTCGGGAGTCTTCCGATCGAGGGGTGGCCGCTCGCCATCATCATTGCTGTCGTTTCGATCGGGTACGGACTTGTCCGTGCTTGGCCGCGCCCTATCCGGCAGGACTACAACTCACCGAACACGATGATTGAGATTGTGAAGGGCGATTTGTTCGCGCAGGACAGCAACATCGTGGTGGGTACCTGCGACACGTTCGATACGTCCGTTCCTAACATCATCGCGAAGAACAGCGTTCAAGGTCAGGCGCTCGAACGCCTCTACGGTGGCGATACGGATCAACTGGACCGCGAACTCGCCGCGGCGCTGCAGGACAAGACGGTAACGGCGACGATCCAGAAGCACGGGAAGACCGAGAAGTACGGCGTTGGGACCGTGGCCACGCTTCGAAACGGTTCTCACCGCCTCTACTTCTTGGCGTACAGCGAGATGAACGAGGCTAACGAAGCACAGAGCACGCCGGATGGGATCTGGCGAAGTCTTGCGTCGTTGTGGGAAGAGGTCTCGCGGACCGCGAACGGAACTGCGGTAGCTGTCCCCGTCATCGGCGGAGGACAGTCCCGGTTGTCACAGATCATGCCGGCGCAAGACTCGATCCGCTTTATCGTGATGTCCTTCATGTTCGCGTCGCGAACGAAGAAGGTGTGCGATCAGCTGCGAATAGTGGTGCATCCGAGGGATTTCGATCGCCTGGACAGGCTCGAACTCCAAGCGTTCCTGTCATCGATGAGGCCGTCGTGAGTGAGTCAGCTATTCGGCTTCCTGACGCGCAGCCGTGCGCGTTCTGCGCCTACCTCAAAGGAAGTCGACCGTTCACCTTCGTGACAAGGAACACGTTGACAGCGGTTATGGTTACGCAGGAACAGCGTGGGAAACCGCACCTTCTCGTCATCCCTACTAGGCACAGAGAGACCATTCTCGACTTGACAGATGATGAGTGTGCGGCGCTGATGGTCGAGGTAAGGAACGCAGCGACGGCTATCGACGCCGCTTACCAGCGTCCAGGTATCTCCGTCTGGCAGAACAACGGTGAGGCCGCAAGCCAGTCGATCAGGCACGTTCACTTCCACGTCGCAGGAACCCTGGACTCTGGCGGCACCGAATGGGGTCCCGTTGAAGAGCTCCCCCTCGCCAAGACAGAACTCATTGCCAAGCAAGTTCGAGCCCACTGGCCGTCTTCGTAGACGTCACGTTGACCGGACGAGAACACTAGGGAATCGTTATTCTCTAACGTCTGGCAGTGGGGTGTTTCGTGTCGCCGCTCAAAGCTATGGTGCGGGCGAAGGACTTATGATGTTGACATCCACAGGCGTTGGAGCATCGTCCAGGGGAACCGCCCAAGATACGGTGTGAGCGATCGCGAGCAGCGTTAGTCCGACTAGCGCGATTAAGAAGCCGTCACGGAAGACCGTGACCATCGCTCGGCGAGTCTTCGACGTCGTATGCACTGCCAGAACGTACTGTCGAAGCTCCTCTCGGCGGGGATCACGAAGGTGAATGAAGTCTTCTACCTGGACAACTCCAAGGACTTTGTTCGACACGGCAACACCGGCAAAAACCAGAACTGCCATGACGACGATGAGAACGCCGACCAACCAGATGACGAGCAAGCTGGTGGAGTTCGAGGCAACGGCCCAGAGCCGCTCGAAGGCGGCAGTGCTCAGTCCGATGGCCGCAATGATTGCTGTGAGTGCGAACTCTGCACGGCGCCGAACCGCCTCGATGCCCGCTGATTCGCTTTTCAGCCGCTCGTCATAGGACGAGCGTGCCAAGGGAAGGTTCCGTTTGGGGCACTCGTCTATCCAATTCGTTTTAGGTGCCGCTTCTTTTGGCATCCAAACTCTCCGGCCAGCGAAGAGACCCAGCGCCGTACTCACAACCATGCGAACTTCGGCGAATGTACGTCTTGTCTTGTCGCGAAAAGCCTGCTTTCTCATGTGGCCGCCACGAGTAGATCTGCGAGGGCGTCAGTGACCGCCATACCCACTCGCTCCGGAAGGAAGAGCCACTGCCCCGATGGGTTCACGTCGAGAAGGTACACCTCGCCATCAGGCGTTTGGACCCAATCTTGGCTCGAGTATCCGAGTCCGAGATGGCTCGCAATTGTCAGCGCGCCTGTGGGCGCTATCGAGCTCGCGTCAGGGGCTTCTATGAATGCAGAATGATTGCGTGAACGCCGCCGCCAGTCAGCGGGATCAGTTAGGTCAACATCTAGCGTTGCCACCCAGCTACGATCGCCGACGGTGACAACGCGAAGATGCTTAGCAGCCGGTATCCGTTCCTGGACAATGAATGGCGCTGCGTTCAGAGCGTTAAGTCGAATGTCTGTAGGCATCATCGACTCGGCGTAGACCGTCATTGTTTCACCGTCCTGGACGAACTGGCCCGTACCGAGAGGCTTAACAATGACCTCGTTCGAGAAGGATGTCGCGACTGCCTCACTACTCGTCGTCACTAGGGTTCTCGGGTATGGAATACCAAGCCTGACGGCCGCCTTCCATTGCCAGAGTTTCGATTCAGCTCTGCGCAGTGCCACTGGGCTTGTTATCCAACTTACTTTGGAGTCGTCCAGAAGCCATGAGTACGCCGAATACCAAGTGCCAAGCTCCAAAGCTCTCAGTGAGCCTGCTTCGATGCCAAGACCCCAGTCTGCCCGGTGAAGACGTCGTAACCACCCAAATCGCGCATCGGTGAGGTCGCGCCAAGCGCCGTCAATTTTCACGGCGTAACCTTCATCGCTTAACGAAAGACCATCGCTCATGACTGACTCAAGGTCGAAGATCAGTGGGCGATTTCCGCATCTTATGAGGGCATCCTCGACAGCTGCGATATGAGGATCATCACGTTCACCGATGAGGATGGGTGCTCTGGAACTCAACGAGCCCCGACGTAACTTAGGAGGAGCTGCGTGACTGCCTCATCGGTATCGGACGATTCAATCGTCTCTGTGATCGTTGCTGTCCCGCGAATACCATCGACACCGCTTTGCGGGTAGCTTGCTAACTCGGCAAACAAGGAGGTGGAGGCTTCTCTTGCCTGCATTAGCTCTCCATCAGAGACATCACCAGCGGGGAAAACCCGAACCCGTGATCAGATGTCTCGATTGTGTGCGTGAGCGTTGAAGGCTGCGGACGGGGCCTAGGTTCGGGCTCCTTACGCTGCATGTCCACTGCCAGCAGTCCGAACAACGACGTGGATGTGTTCATTGGACTCCAATGGCGGTTTACGACAGGGAACTCTTGAATCTTACCGTGGATGTCGACAACAGTGCAGTGGAGATGGAGGTCTTTAGGATCACAGCGATGTCTCTGGGACACGAAGCGAGTCGAGCCGGTCAGGTCGCTTGCTCGGCCGACTCGGCCATTGTTCTTCGTTCGGCGCGTAGGGCGGCTCCTTCCCGCAGGCGTGCGCGACCCAGCAGGATCAGGCTGCCCGGCCCCATGATGATGAACTTCATTGCGTCCCACAGGCACAGGAAAACCAGGAGGTTGGGCCAGCCTGGACCACCGTCTGCGATCAGGGTGCTGAGGGTGCCCGCGGCCAGGAGGTAGGGCACGGCGAGGAGCATCGCGGGTACGCCCCATTTGAGGCCCCGGCGGGTGCGGATGGCGTCGAGCAAGATGTTGGTGGGCATGTAGCGGCGTAGGAATGCGCGGGTGTGGACGCTGAGAGTCCAGAGCTGGCGGATCATGACGGGGGTTTCCTCTCACATGCACGACGGATCGTCGGAAGCGGTGCGTGTGTGAGTGGCCTTGCGGCCTGCCCCGAGGAGCGCCATATCAAGGAGAAATCCGCCTCACCCCAAGAGTACGACGCACCAGCGACATTCGGAAGGGCAATGGGTCACAGGCCCAGGCTCGCGCCCTCGCGCCGCGCAGTCCGAGATGGCTCGTCGTGTCGTTCGGCACTAGCGAGGTCGCGGAGTCTTGCGAGAGCGGATTTCGCTCGTGCGGCGTCGATCTTCTGCGCGTCACTGTCGGGTGCTGGGCCGAGCGGCGTGCGAGTGGTGATGCCGTAGCGGTCACGATACGCGGCCACGGTTCTCGCCTGCTGTTTCCACGTGGCCGCGGCTCTCGTCTCAGGCGGCATGTTTCCGAGTGCGAGCGCCCATTCGTGACCCTCGGTGAGGGCGTGGTCGAGGACGGCCACGGCGCGTTGTTCGATCAGCTCGCGTCGCTCCGTGAGTGCTTTTCGCATCTCGGCGCGCATGGGCCCGGTGGCGTCGGGGATGAGGCCGGCGATCAGTCGGGGTGCCTTGCGGGTGCGCCCGGAACCGGCGGGTTTGGCGGTGGCTCGGGCGAGACGGTGGTGGATGACGGAGGCGATGTCGTCGGCGTCGCCGAAGCCGCGTGCTGCGACGAGCCGCGGGATGAGGGCGTCGATGTTGTGGTGGTTCGCTTCGGCTCTGCGGAGTTCGGCGGTGAGTGCGCCGAAGGCGTCGGAGTGGATCGTGTCTTCTGCTTCGTCCGGGGTGAGGCCGGATTGACGGATGAGGGTGGCGAAGCGGTCGTGTTGTGCGGCTTGCGCGATCGTCTCGTACTCCGCGGCGAGCTGCGCCACCGACCCCCAGGTTTCTTGCTCGGCGGTGATCGTCTCGTGCGCGGAGAGTTCCGCGCCGACGTGCTGCAGTACCCCGTAGAGCACGCTGCGCGCGGTCGCATCCGGGTCGTCTGCGGGGTGCGGGGTGGTGTGGTTGTCGTCGGGGCGGTCGGTGGCGACGTAGACGAGATTCGTGTGGCGGCCGCGGGTCATCGCAACGTAGAGGTTTTCGCGTGTCGTGGACAGGTCGGCGAGCACGTGCGAGGTGTCGGTCGTGATTCCTTGCGCCCTATGCGCGGTGACTGCGTAACCCAGATCGACGTGTTCGGAGACGTATTCGGCGGGGAGGATCACGGTGCCGCGGCTGTCGGCGCGGCGGGCGGTGAGTGATCCGTCGTCACGGATGTCGGTGACAGTCCAGCGGTCGCCGTTGCGTACCCATCCCCGTGGGGTACGGAGGCGTCGGTCGTTCTTCCGGGTGATGATTGTGTCACCGACCCCGGAGCGCCCGTCGCCTTGGAGGGCGACTTCGCGGCGGGAGTCCACGGTGCCGTCGAGGATGAGGTCGGCGCGGGCGCGTTGGTTGAGAGCGTGGACGGAGTCGTTGGAGTCCGCGATCAACACCGTCGAGGCCCCGGAGAGGGTGTCGTTGCGCCAGGCGGTGTAGGCGGCGTCGATCATCGCCTCGGTGTCGCCGCCGGTGATGCGGTCATGTTCGGCGTAGGTGCTGATGGCCGCGGGGCGCCCGTGGCGGAGATCAAGAGAGGCAGTCTTCTCCCACTCGTTGACGAACCGGTGCACGTCAACGAGCTCCGGGGCGTCGGCACGGTCGTGGGCGAGGAGGGAGAACGCACCGCCGGCGGTGACGGATTGCAGTTGCGCCCAGTCACCGACCAGCAGCACCTTCGCGCCCACCTCTGCCG
>WPCJ01282591.1_pt1 | contig 60794 bp, 55 predicted proteins | sample 5399831 | NCBI WGS metagenome assembly WPCJ01 (sample SAMN12869470, study PRJNA574797) | sludge metagenome | isolation source: wastewater treatment of pH10 | place: China:Beijing | collected 2019-05-20
TACGCTGCAGCTCGCGCTCGCTCATCAATATCAGTCCCAATCTGCAGCCTCCCATCCCATCGAGGTGAACACTGGCACCTCAAGGGCAGGAGCGACATTCCAACTTTGCAGAAACAGGACATTTCTATTTTGCGGCAATATGTCAAAGTCGCATAATCTATCTTATGGAACTAGCGTATCATCAATCCTGACCGCAATGCGGGCCCGACAGAATTAATAATGCATTCAACCGGATACGCTTGGATCAAGCAGTCTGGAGCAAGTGTCTGATTGGTGGTTTCGGTTTGTCCTGTCCTTAATCGGTGACGTTATCAATCTAAGGGCAAGGCTTCCACGGACGCCGATTGGAAGAAATGCGGCGTCCGCGAAATTCAATCGCAACCTTGGCGCGGTCTAGTCGTCCTGCTTCCAGCCGCGCAGCGGCTCGCCGGTCGTCGGGTCGAGATCGGCCTCGACGCGCATACCGTTGGCGTCGATCGCCTTGACTTCATAGACGCCGTCGTCGATTTCGATCTCGTGAACCTTGGGGCGTTGCCCCTCGACCTTGGCGACGATCTCGCCGATGCTCATCCAGCCGGTTCGGGAGGCGTTTCGGCTATCGTCGGTTCGCACGGCCTGGGCGGAGGCGGCCCCTGCGGCGAGGACAAGGACGGCGAGACCGGCAAAGGCCGCGGATGGAAGGATATTGCGCATGATGTTCTCCATTGCTTTCTGCTTCCTGCGGCGCGATCCGGCCGCATCGACGCTGCTTTTATCCCTCACCTTGCCTGACATCGCGCCTGCCGGCGCCGTCAGCGTCCTGTCAGGTCGGCCAGGATAAAATCCGGACAATGCGCCAGCTGCTCGTAATCCTCACCCTTTTGCTCGCCGTACCGGCCTTGGCCGACGACGATCATGACCGTGCCCGGGAGGCCCTGGCGCGCGGCGAGATCCTGCCGCTTTCCAAAATCCTGGCCGTCGTTGAACGCGAAGTAGGCGGCCGCGTCATCGAGATCGACTTCGACCGGGATGACGGCCGCTATGTCTATGATGTGGAAGCAGTGTCGAGCGACGGGCGGCTGGTGGAACTCAAGATCGACGCCGCGAGCGGCGCCGTGCTCGAACGCGACTACGAGGACGACTGATGCGGGTCCTTGCCGTCGAGGATGACGATCGAATAGCCCGCGATGTCGTGGCGGCGCTTGAAGGTGCGGGCTTCCGCGTGGAGCGCGTCGCCGACGGCGAAACCGCCTGGTTCACGGGCGATACGGAAGATTTCGATCTCGTCGTCCTCGATCTTGGCCTTCCCCGCATGGACGGCCTGTCGGTGCTGAAGCGCTGGCGCGCCTCGGGCCGCAACATGCCGGTCCTTGTCCTGACGGCCCGCGGCTCCTGGCAGGAACGCGTCGAAGGCATCGAGGCCGGCGCCGACGACTACCTGCCCAAGCCCTTTCGCATGGAAGAGCTGTTGGCGCGCGCCCGCGCACTCGTAAGACGCGCCGGGGGACTAGGCGCCGCCGTGCAGGAATTCGGCGAACTCGTCGTCGACCTGAACCGCATGAGCGTTACCCGCAGCGGAGCACCCGTGAACCTCACCGCCCTGGAGTGGCGCGCCCTCGCCTACCTTCTTGTGAACCGCGCCCGTGTCGTCTCGCCGAGCGAGCTTCTCGATCATCTTTACGGTGACGATGCCCGTGAAGCCAATGCGCTCGAGGCCGTGATTGCCCGCCTCAGGCGCAAGCTCGGCAATGGCGTTGTCGGCACGCGGCGCGGGTTTGGCTATTTCTTCGAGGGAACGTCCGGGTGAGCGGTCTCTCGCTGCGCCTGCGGCTGGCGCTGATCGGGGCGGGCGCGGTTGTTCTTGCACTCGCCGCGGCGGGCGCCGCGCTGTCCTTTCTCTTTGGCGAGCATGTCGAGCGGCGCGCGGAAAGCGAGATGCTGTTGCAGCTCGACCAGGTGCTTGCCGGCCTGGTCATGGGTCCGGATGGGCTTGCCCTCGCCACGCAGCCCGTCGATCCGCGTTTCTCGCGCCCCTATGGCGGGCTCTACTGGCAGATCGACGAGGGTGGCCGGACGCTGCGTTCACGCTCGTTGTGGGACCAGACACTCGCCCTGCCTCGCGATCGCCCGGCAGGCGAGGAGGTCCGCCTTCATGAAGTCGCCGGCCCTGATGATACCAGGCTTCTGGCAATCGAACGCGTCGTGCGCCTTCCCGCGAGGCTCGGCGGCGGCGAGGCACGGGCGGCCGTCGCCATGGACCGTGCGGAGCTTTCAGCCGCGCGTGCGGCCTTCGTCCGGGATCTGGTGCCTTATCTGGCGGCGCTCGCACTTGCCCTCATTGCCGCGCAGGTTGCGCAGCTTGCCTATGGCCTGAGGCCGCTCAGGCGCATTCACGAGCGCGTGACGGCGTTGCGCGCCGGGCAGGCAACGCGCATGGGCGGGGCATGGCCCTCGGAGGTACACCTCCTCGCCAGCGAGATCGATGCGCTGCTTGGCGCCCGCGAGGCCGACATAGCCCGCGCCCGTGCGCGCGCCGGCGATCTCGCCCATGGACTGAAAACGCCACTCCAGGCGCTGCTCGGCGAGGCCGAGCGCCTGCGAGGGAGTGGAGAGAGATCGGCAGCCGACGCGATCGAGGAAATCGCCGACGCCATGCGCATCCATGTGGATCGCGAGCTTGCACGCGTTCGCACCGTTGCCGCATCGGGCGGCGCACGTGCGGACGTGGCGACGACGGTTGCACGTGTCCATGCCGTGCTGAGCCGCACTCCGGACGGCCAGAAGGCCGACTGGCGCTTTGCTGTCCCTGCCGATCTTGGCGTCGCCGTCGATCCGGCCGATCTGGCCGAGGCATTGGGCGCGCTGGCGGAGAACGCCGCACGCCATGCCCGCTCCGTCGTCACCATCCAGGCACAGGAAGTGGGCGGCTACGTGCGGATCACCATTGTCGACGATGGTCCCGGCGTGCCAGAGGAGCAGCTCGAACATATCAGCCGGCGCGGGCGGCGTCTGGACGAGCGGACGCCCGGCGATGGCCTCGGCATCGCCATTGCCGCCGATGTCGCGGAGGCAGCAGGCGGCAAGCTGGAACTGCACAATACTGCACAAGGGTTTGCGGCCGTGCTCGACTTGCCCGGAACTCGGTAAGACTGCCCCGGGGACCATCAGGTCAGGTCAAGAGGGACTCGGCTTCGGCGGCAACCCGGAGCAGGTCGAGGTCGCGATACCAGGGCGCGCACAGATGCAGGCCGATGGGCAGGCCGGCCATCGTGTTGCCGCACGGTATGGTGATGGCCGGATGGCCGGACAGATTGTGCGGGAAGGTGAACGGATACCATGCCCCGCGCACCGTACCGCAATTGACGCCATCGATCTCGATGTCGCCTGTCGGGTCCACGTCGATCGGCAGCGGCGGGGCGGTCAGCGTCGGCGACACCAGAATGTCGAAGCGTTCGAACAGCGCCTGGAACTCGCGGAACAGCCGCGTGCGCTCCGAAATCGCGTTGGAAAGATCGACCGCCGAATAGCCATGGCCGAGCGCGATGGTGTCGATCAGCGTCTGGCCGGCCAGGTTCTCGCGGCCCTTGAGCAGCGGGCCGGTGCGGGCGGCAAGACCGACGCGCAGAATGGTCAGGAACACCGCTTCATAGGACTTGAAGTCGATGAAGGCCTCCTCGACCAGCGCGCCCGCGTCTTCCATCTTCTTCACCGCGGCGGCAGTGATCGCGGCGGTCTCGCGCTCGACGCGCGCGCCGCCCTCGGCGATGAAGCCGACGCGCAGGCCCCGGAGCGACGCGCCGCCCTCGTGCAAAAGATTCGCCGCCTGCCCATAGGTGTCGTGGAAATCCGGGCCGTTGATCGCGTCGAACACCAGCGCCACGTCCGAGACGGTGCGTGCCATCGGCCCGACATAGGAGTTGGCGCCGAACAGGTCCGGCAGTTGCAGGTGCGGGATGGTGCCGAGCGAGGGCTTGAAGCCGACCACGCCGCAGCAGGCGGCGGGGATGCGGCTCGAGCCGCCGCCATCGGTGCCGAGCGAGATCGGCCCCATGCCGGCGGCCACCGCCACGGCCGAACCGGAACTGGACGCGCCGGGCGTGACCTTCGCATCGATCGGGTTCAGGGTGCGGCCGAACAACGGCGATGTCGCCGCCTGCAAATGGCCGAATTCCGGCGTCGTCGTCTTGCCGACGAGGATCGCGCCGGCCGCCTTCGCACGCGACACGGAGACGGCGTCGGTGGCCGGCACATTGGTCTCCAGCAGGCGTGAGCCCATGGTGGTGCGCACGCCGGCGGTGTTGAGCAGATCCTTGGCCGAATAGGGCACGCCGTGCAGCGGCGGCAGCTCGCTGCCCTTCATCATCCTGTCTTCGGCGGCGCGCGCTTCGGCAAGCGCCGCCTCGCCAGTGACGGTGATGAAGGCATTGAGATCCTTGCGCTCGTCCATGCGCTTAAGCACCGCCTCGGTCAACTCGACCGGCGAAATCTTCCGCGCGCGAACGGCGGCGGCCATCTGTGTGGCGGTCATGTCGGCAAGATCGGACAAAGCCTTCCTCCTATATCATCCAGCGCCCGCCATCGATCAGCAGGCTCTGGCCGGTGATGAACCGCGCCTCGTCGCTGGCGAGGAAGGCAACGGCGGCGGCGACGTCTTCCGGCTCGCCGACGATGCCGGCCGGCGTACTGGCCTTGATGCGGTCGATGACTTCCTTGGGCATGGTGTCGTGCGCGCGGGTGCGGATTGCGCCGGGCGCGACCGCATTGACGGTAACGCCGAAGGGGGCGAGTTCGCGCGCCAGCGAGCGGGTAAAGCCGATCAGCCCCATCTTGGCCGAGGCGTAGTCGACCAGCCCGGTATCGCCGACGAAGGCCGCGTCGCTCGACATGTTGACGATACGCCCGCCGCGCTCGCGCATCGCGGGTGCGATAAGCCGTGACATGCGCATAGCGGTGAACAGCGAGATTTCCAGCACGAAGCGCCAGACCTCCTCGCTGGATTCATGAAACGGGGCGCTGCGCCCTCGCCCGCTCTGGCCGACATTGTTGACGAGCACATCGACGGGACCGAGTTCGCCGACCACGCGCGCGTGAAACTGTTCCAGCGTCGCAAGGTCGGTGCAGTCGCCCTCGACAGCGAGCAGACGGGGCGCCGTGTCCGCCGCAAGCCCTGTCCTCAGCGGGCCGGCATCGAGGTCGAGCACGGCGACCGTCGCCCCTTCGGCAAGCAGGCGCGCGGCGATACCCGCGCCGATGCCGTCGCCGCCTCCGGTCACGATGGCAACCTTGTCCTTGAAGCGGTCGGTCTGCACCATGGTCCCTGCCCTCAGTGGAAGGTTCGGCCGCCGTCGACCGCCAGCGCCACGCCTGTAACATAGGACGCATCGGCGCTCGTCAGCCAGGCGATGCCGGCGGCGATCTCGTCGGGATCGGCGATGCGCGCCAGCGCATAGCGGGCGCGCACGGCGTCGAGTTGTGCCCTGCCCTCCTCGCCCTCGGCGATGGAGGAACGAAACAGCGGCGTCTCGACCGCGCCGGGACAGACCACGTTGACGCGGATGCCAGCCTCGGCAAGCTCCAGCGCCAGTGCCTTGGAAAACATCTGCAAGCCGGCCTTCGACGCCGAATAGGCGCTGCGGAATTTCAACGGTTGCAGTCCGGCACCGGACGAGACGTTGACGATGGTGCCGCCGCCCGCCTGCTTCAGGAAAGGCGCGGCGGCGCGGCAAACCTTCATCGGTCCGGTGAGGTTGACGGCGATCAGCCGCTCCCACGCCGCATCGGTCATGGCTTCAAGGCTGGATTCGAGGTCCACGCCGGCCGAATTGACGACACCGTCAAGCCCGCCCATCTGCGCGGCCGCCTCGGCCACGGCGGCGTCGGTCACCTGCGTGTCGGTCACGTCGACCTTGAGCGCGACGACACCGTGCGCGGCCGACACGTCCGCAAGAGCCACCTCGTCCATATCGAGGCAGGCGACCTTCGCGCCGCCTGCAAGGAAGCGCAGCGCAGCCGCCTTGCCGATGCCTTTCGCGCCGCCCGTCACAAGGATGCGGCGACCGGCGAAGGCGGCTGTCACGCGACTGCTCCGGCCAGCCGCGGACGCATGTCCTCCACCATCTCGTCGCAACGGCCCATCCAGACATCGCCATGGTCGAGCGCGTGCTTGATCAGCCCTTCCAGAACGCCGATGCGCGACGGCTGGCCGATCATCTCGGGATGCATGCCGACCATCATCATGCGCTTTTCGGCGTAGAGCACGTCGAACTCGGCCTTCCAGGCTTCGAGCAGCGCCGACGGCGCCTGCATGGTGCGGCCCGGCAGCACGATCGAATACTGGAAGAACGGCGCGTCATCGAGCACCCAGCGGAACGGCAGCTCGACGATCCTGGTCTGCTTGCCGTCGACGGTGTGGATGTAGGGCGAGTCATCGTCGAAGAAGTTGGAGGAGTAGTCGAAGCCATATTCGACCATCAGCTGCATGGAGATGTCGCTCAGTTCGGCGGCGGGCGAACGCCAGCCGCGCGGCGCAAGGCCCGAAACACGCTTGATCGACTCGAAACCCTTTTCCATCTCCTCGCGCTCCTGCTCATGCGTCAGGTTGAGGATCCAGGAATGGGTGTAGCTGTGGTGGGCCAGCTCATGCCCGGCTTCCAGGATACGCTCCATCAGTTCGGGGCGCTGGTCGATGATGATGCCGGGAATGAAGAACGTGGTCCTGATACCATAACGGGCCAGGAGATTGAGCACGCGGTCGGTGCCGACCTTCCAGCCATAGGCGCCCTGCGACATCAGGATGGGTCGCTTGGCGTAGTCCGGGTCGCGTGCTGTCCACATCGTCTCGGCATCGAGATCGAAGGTGAGAAAGAGAGGAAAGCCCTTGCTGGTCAGATGCATGTCGGTATCCGTCAAACGAAGCGGTGGAAGCCGGTCCAACGCTCTGCGACGAGCAGCACGATCGCCGTCGCGATGATGAGGAGCGTCGACACGGCGGCCACGCTCGGATTCACCCCCATCTCCACCGAGGTGAAGATGAGGATGGGGAGGGTCGTATCCCTCGGTCCCGCCAGGAAAATCGTCACCGGCACGTTCTCCATCGACGTGACGAAGGAAAACAGCGCGCCGGCGACGAGGCCGGGCTTGATGAGGGGCAGCGTCACCAGCCTGAAGGTGGTGAGACCGTTGGCGCCCAGAACGCGCGCCGCCTCTTCCACCGAAAGGTCGAGGCCCGAGAGGCTGGCGAGCGCGGAACGCACGATGTAGGGAACGGTGATGACGACATGGGCGATCAGCAGCACCCAGAAGCTGCCGCGCATACCGACCAGCGTGAAATATTGCAGCAGAGCCACGCCGATCACCACCGAGGGTATGATCAGCGGCGCCATCAGCAGCGAGGTTAGCGCCTCCGTGGCCGGCACCATCTTGCGGAAAATGGCATATGAGGCGGCCACGCCCAGCAGCAGCGAGATCGCGGTCGAGCCGACGGCGAGGATCAGGCTGTTCTTGATGGCGTCGAGATAGACGCGGTCGGTCAGCACCGCCGAGAACCACTTGAACGTCCAGCCCTGCGGCGGGATGGTGAGATAGGACGTCTCGCTGAACGAGGCGAGCATCACCACGATCACCGGGAGCTGCAGGAACAGGATCACCAGCAACGCGACAAAGGAAACGGTCGGTCCGGGTCGGTTCTCGTTCATGCCAGCCCCGCCCAGCGCTTGGTCATCCGGCTGGAAATCCAGATGATGAGGATGGTGGAAACCGCCAGGGCGAAGGACAGCGCCGAGCCGCTCGGCCAGTCGAGAAGCTGCATGTACTCGTCATAGATCAGCGTCGCCATGACCTGGTAGGTCGGGCCCCCAAGCATGCGCGGCGTCACCAGCGCGCTGATGGTGAGCACGAAGACGAGGATGGAGCCGGCGATGATGCCGGGCGCCGTCAGCGGCAGCGTCACCGCGCGGAAGACATGCAGCCGGCTCGATCCGAGCGTCGCCGCCGCGGCCTCGACATCGCGCGGCACGTTCTGCAGCGCCGCCACCAGCATCAGCACCATGAAAGGCAGGTAGATGTGGGTGAGGCCGATCAGCAGACCGGTCATGTTGAACATCAGCTTGAGGGGTTGCCCGATCAGGCCGAGGTCGATCAGCAGGTTGTTGACGACGCCTCGGTTGGTCAGAAGCACGATCCAGCCGAACGAGCGAACGACCAGGTTGAGCATCAGCGGAAAGATCACCAGCAGCGTCAGCGGCAGCCGCCAGCGCGGATTGCCGCGCACGATGAGATAGGCGACCGGATAGCCGAGCAGCAGGCAGCTGAGCGTGACGGCGACGCCGAGGCCGATCGTGCGCAGCACGACCTCGAGATAGAAGTCATCGGTGAAGATGCGGACATAGTTGACCATGGTCCATGCATCCGGGACGATGCCGTGCCCCGGCCGGTACTCCTGAAAGCTCGTCGGCACCAACAGCAGCAACGGCACGACGAAGGCCGCCACCAGCACGAAAAGCAGCGGCGAAAGCAGCAGGGCTCCGGTGCGCAGCGAGCTCATGCTTGCCCGCCCGGCAAGGTGATGATGTCCTGCGGCCTGATGTTCACGAACAGCGCGTCGCCCTGCGAAAGGTTCGACGCCTCGCCGGAGGACGGGACTTCGACGACGATCTCGGACGAGGCGCCGAGCCGCACGACATACTGCACCTGCGCGCCGGAAAAGGACCGCAGCGCGATGGTGCCGGGAACGGCTTCTCCCTCCGTGCCGGCGGTCCGCGACAGGGTTACGGCTTCCTGGCGGATGAACACCTCGACGGCCTCGCCGTCCTTCGCGGCTAGGTTCGTCGGATGCAGCACGAGCCCGCCCGCAAGCTCGACCGCACCGCCCCTGACCGTCGCGCTCAACCGGTTCGGCTTGCCGATGAAGCCGGCGACGAAGGCGGTGGCCGGACGGTGGTAGATTTCCTCCGGAGAGGCGAACTGCTGGATGATGCCGTCGTTCATGACGCAGACGCGGTCCGACAGCGACAGGGCCTCGGCCTGGTCGTGGGTCACGAACAAGGTGGTGATCTTCAGATCGCGCTGCAGTCGTTTCAGCTCGATCTGCATCTCGTCGCGGAGCTTGGCGTCGAGATTGGACAGCGGCTCGTCGAACAGCAGCACGCTCGGGCGCGGCGCGATGGCGCGCGCCATGGCGACACGCTGCTGCTGGCCGCCGGAAAGCTGGCGCGGATAGCGCTCGCCGTAGCCGGCAAGCCGCACCAGGGCCAACGCCTCCTCGACGCGCGCCTGCAACGCCGGGCCGTTTTCGCCCTTGCGGCGCAGGCCGAAGGCGACGTTCTCGAACACGGTCATATGCGGGAAAAGCGCGTAGGACTGGAACACCAGCCCGACATTGCGCTTGTTGGGCGGCAGGCGGGTGATGTCGCGCCCGCCGACCGTGATGGTGCCGTCGCTCGGCTCGATCAGTCCGGCAACCATGCGCAGGATCGTCGTCTTGCCGCAGCCGGAGGGGCCCAGCAGCGACACGAACTCACCTTCGGCGATCTCCAGCGACACATCCCTGACCACGGATACCTTGCCGTAGCGCTTCACGAGATGCCGCAGGGAAACATTGCTCATTCGACCTCACAGATTGCTCGGAACGATATCGGCGCCCATCCGGACGATGCGATGCCCCGCAGGGCCGGGTCCGTTCGGATGCCTTCAGGCGGCGCAACGGACCCGGCGTCTCTTGCAATGCCTGTCCTAACGCAGGACCTCGCGCTGCCAGCGGCGGGTCCAGTCCGGCAGGCGCTCGGCCATGTCGGCCGGGTTCAGGAACAGCATTTTTTCAAGCGCCTCGCCGGTCGGGACTATGGCCGACACCTCGTCCGACAGTGTGACCTTCTTGTTCACCGAGCCGATGAACTGGCGCTCCGAGAAGCACTTCTGGTTGTTGGCGTCGAGGATCGTGTCGATGAACTTGTGCGCCAGCTCTTCCTGCTTGGTGCCCTTGGGGATCGCGATGGTCGGGCGGATGCCGACGGCCCCCTCGGCCGGATAGGCGGCCGCCAGCGGCAGGCCGTTCTTGGCGGCGACGCCGGCGCGATCCGGATACCACACGGCAAGGTCGATCTCGCCGCGCTCGAACAGGGCGACCACCTGGTCGGCCTGGGCGTAGAGCAGCACGGACGACTTGGCGAGCGGCTTGATCTTCTCGATGCCCGGCGTGATGTCGTCGAGCGTGCCGCCTTCCATCTGGTTCAGCGCGGCGAGGAACTGCCAACCGCTGGTGCCGGAGATATCGCCAATGGTGACGCGGCCTTCATATTTCGGATCGAACAGGTCGTTCCACGATGTCGGCGGCGTGGTGATCTTGTCCTTGTTGTAGATGATCGTGGTCGCGCCCAGCATGGCTGCGACATAGGCGTCGTTGGCGCCCCATGCGCCGTCGATGATGTCCGGCGCGTTGCTCAGCTTGGCCCGGTCGAGCTGCACGAGCAGGCCTTCATTGGCCATCTGCACGGCAAAAGCGTCATCGGCGAAGACCACGTCCATGTCCGACTGGCCCGCGGTGGCGCGCACGGAGGCCGCATGCTGCGACGAGCTGCCGAGTTTCATGACGACGTCGGCGCCGGTGGCGGCCTTGAACGGCTCGACGTAACAGGCCGTCACATTGTCGGCGAAGGAACCGCCGAAAGAGCCGAGGACGAGTTCGTCCGCGGCTGCGACATTGGATGCGGAGGCAAGAGCGACGATTGCCGTTGCGGCCGCGAGCACGGAATATGATTTCATGCCAAGCTCCCATTGAGGATGCGGTTACGGGCCTCTTCCCTTGCGCATCGTTCAAAAATGCTATCATCTGCGATATTATCTTTCAAGAAAGATATTTTGAAGGTAATTTATCTTACATGTCATGGTTGTGATGCGGTGGCACCGCCGTTAGCAGTGGCGCAAAGCGTGCCCGGGGCACACCGGGTGGAACACCTTCGAGGGAGGCCGATCCGTGAACAAGGCCGAGATCCGGTATTGGGAGTTGGACCGCGTCGGGCGCGGCATGGCGACTTGGCGGCGAGAAAGGCCGGACATCGACTGCAGCGGCAAGGCCGTCGTCGGGCGCATCCTGCACCTGCACGACATCATTCTGCGTGCCGTCGACCGGGCGCTGGCGCCCCATGGGCTGAAATATCCGACCTACGCCGTGCTGGCGACCATCCGCGCCTATGGTGCGCCCTATCACATGTCTCCCAGCGAACTGCTCTCCACGCTGCTCCTGTCCTCGGGCGGCCTGTCCAACCTCCTGCGCCGCATGGAAAAGGACGGCCTGATCCGACGCAGGGCCGATAAGCGCGACGGTCGCGGCGTCATTGTCGAACTGACCGAGAAGGGCATCGCGGCGGCCGACGCCGCCATGGTCGACCATGCCGCCGTCGAGCGTGAACTGTGTTCCTGCCTGCCGCCCGACCTGCACGAAGCCGTTGCGCGCGGGCTTGGGATGATGATCACCGTCGCCGAGCGCTGAGACGGGCACGCGATGCAGCGCACGAAAAATGCCGTCAACGTCGATGAGGTGAGGCTGGCAGCACGGCGCTATCTGCCGGGCTTTCTCTACGACTTCATCGAGGGCGGCGTCGACGGCGAGGAAGGGCTGGTACGCAACGAGGCGGCGTTTGCCCGCCACAGCCTGCTGCCGCGTTATCTGGTCGATGTCTCGCGCCGCAGCACGGCAACCGAGCTGTTCGGCCGTCGCCATGCCATGCCCTTCGGCATCTCGCCGACGGGGCCGGCCGCCCTGTTCCGCCCCGACGCGGACCTGCTGATCGCCCGCGCGGCGGCTGCCGCCAACGTGCCGTTCATCCTGTCGGGCGCCTCCGGCACGACGCTGGAAGACATCCACGCCGTCGCACCGGACCATAGCTGGTTCCAGCTCTACACGGCGCGCGACCGGCACATCTCCCACGACCAGATCCGCCGCGCCGCCGATACGGGCATGAACGTGCTGGTCGTCACCGTCGACACGCCCGTGACGCCCAAGCGTGAGCGGCACCTGCGCAATCGCATCAGCGTTCCGTTCAGGCTGACGCCCGGCATTGCCCTGCGCATGACGCGGGAAGTGCTGACGCACCCGGCATGGTTCGCCCGCTTCTTCGCCAGCGGTGGCATGCCGCCAATGGCCAACTGGACCCCCTACATGCTGGCGGGCGCGTCGGCTGCGCAGAGCGCGGCGTTCTTCTTCGATCAGGCCTTCGTTCCGGGCGACGCCGGCACGCCGGACTGGCGGGATCTCGAAACCTACCGCCGGCTTTGGAAGGGCAAGCTCGTCGTCAAGGGCTTCCTGCACCCCGATGACGCGGTGCGCGCGGCGGATATGGGCTGCGATGGCCTGATCGTCTCCAATCATGGCGGCAAGGCGCTCGACCGGGCACCCGCCTCGCTCGATGCCCTGCCCGCAATCAGGCAAGCCGTCGGCAACCGCATGACCCTGATGCTCGACAGCGGCGTGCGCCGCGGTTCCGACGTGGTGATAGCGCTCTGCCTTGGCGCCGATTTCGTCTTTGCCGGCAGGCCGACGCTGTACGGCGTCGCGGCCGACGGACAGGCCGGCGCGAAAAAGGTGCTCCGCATCATCGCCGAGGAGATCGATCTGGTCATGGCAATGATCGGCTGCAACACCGTCGCGGAACTGAACGCCGCCTGTCTTGCCGGGAGCACGACGCCGTGAGAATGCGCGAACTGGGACGATCGGGGATCGAGGTTCCGCCCGTCGTCTTCGGCGGCAACGTGTTCGGCTGGACCGTCGACGAGACGGCATCGTTTCGATTGCTCGACGCCCTGCTCGACAGCGGCTTGAACGCCATCGACACTGCCGATGTCTATTCCTCCTGGGTTCCGGGCCATGCGGGCGGAGAATCGGAAATCATCATCGGCGCGTGGATGAAGGCGCGGGGCAATCGCGCGCGTCTGACCATCGCGACCAAGGTCGGCATGGCCATGGGAGAGGAAAAGGGCTTGTCCGCTTCGTGGATCGCCCGCGCCGTCGACAGCTCACTGAGACGTTTGCAGACCGACTATATCGACCTCTATCAGGCGCATATCGACGACGCGACGGTGCCGCTGGAAGAAACGCTGGGTGCCTTTGCGCGGCTGATCGAGGCCGGCAAGGTGCGCGCCATCGGGTGTTCCAACTTCACGCCGCAGCGCTTGCAGGAGGCGTTGGGCGTCAGCTCCCGCCTGGGCCTCCCCCGCTTCGAGAGCATTCAGCCGCAATACAATCTGATCCACAGGCGCGAGTTCGAGGAGGAGTTGGCCGGCCTGTGCAGGCGCGAGCACATCGGCGCAATCAGCTTCTTCGCCCTCGCGGCCGGTTTTCTCACCGGCAAGTATCGCGATGCAGCCAGTCTGGAGGGAAGCAGCCGCCAGGCGCGCGTCGCCTCCTTCATGACCGAACGCAATCTGGCGATCCTCGACACGCTGATCGCCATCGCCCGCGACGAGAACACGACGCCGGGCGCGGTCGCCATTGCCTGGCTGATTTCGCGCCCGGCCCTGACCGCCCCGATCGTCAGCGCCACCAGCCTTGGGCAGCTGGAAGAGATCAGGCACGCGACGGCGCTGACGCTGAGCGATGCAAGCCTTGAGATTCTGGACGCGGCGTCGGCCTGACCCCTGCTCCTTCAAGCCAAAACCGATGCTGATATTCTACGATCCCCGGCCGTGCTCACGCAGCGAGCGGTCGACCTTCTGCAGCGCAATGAACGCCTTGTAGCGCCACGTGTGCAACTCCCGGCTTTCCGGGGCAGGAAATGTCGTTTCACTGACGGCGGACAGCGCTTCCATGGCTGTTTGCAGATCCGGTTCCACGCCGGCCGCAACGGCGGCGGTCATGGCGGCGCCCAGCAGAACCGGTTCGGGCGAAACGCATGTGCTGACCGGCAGGCCGCCGGCATCCGCCAGAAGCTGCCGCACCAGGGCGCTGCGCCCGGCCCCGCCGCTGACGACCACCGTTTCAAGATCGGCACCCTCCCGGCGCAGGGTCTCGACAATCTGCCTGAGCCCGTAGCCGATGGAGATCACCGCCGCCACATAAAGGCGGATCAGGCTCGTTTCGTCCTCGGCCATATCGAGCCCGGCGATGATGCCGCGCGCATCGGGGTCGGCGAACGGCGCGCGGTTGCCGAGGAAATCACCGACCACATGGACGCCGCCGAGAAGCTGGGCCAGCGGCATGTCTTCCAGAGCCTCGACCGCCCTGCCCTCCAGCCATCCGGTCAGGCTCTTGCCGGCCGCCTCCGCCTTTGCGGAAGCTGCGGTGGCCCAGGCATGCTGACGCACGGCATGGTCGATGGCCGCGCCGGCTGCCGACTGGCCGCCTTCCGAGAGCCACAGGCCCGGAACCAGCGCGGAGTAATAGGGACCCCAGACGCCGGGCACGAACATCGGCGCGGCGGACACGTTGAGCGTGCAGGCCGAGGTGCCGAACACATAGGCAAGCCGCTGTTCGAGCTTGCCGGCAAGCCCGTCGGCACCGATGGTGCCGAGCGCACCAGCGTGCGCGTCGATCAGGCCCATGGCCACCGGCGTGCCGGGTGCGAGGCCGAAATCCCGTGCCGCGGCGGCGCGCAGACCACCGGGAATGGCGGTGCCGGGCGGGCTTGTCTGGTCGCCGATGCGGACGAACTTCTCGTCTGCCAGCGCACCCAGGCCGATTTCATGGAAATAGGCTTCGTCCCAGCGCTGCTCATGGGCGAGATAGGTCCACTTGCATGTGACCGTGCAGGTGGAACGCCGAAGGCTGCCGGTGGCACGCCATGTCAGGAAGTCGGTCAGGTCCATGAAATGGCCGGCCCTGCCAAAGGTCGCGGGCAGTTCCTCGGCCAGCCACAACAGCTTCGGCGTTTGCATCTCAGGCGATATCCGGCCCCCGACATAGTCGAGAACCCGCGCGCCGGTGGCGTTGATGCGCTTCGCCTGCGGCGTGGCGCGGTGGTCCATCCAGACGATGATGTTGCGCTCATCCTCGCCTTCCGCATTGACGGCGAGTGGACGCCCCTCCCCGTCAAGCACCACCAGCGAACAGGTGGCGTCGAAGCCGATGCCCGCGACCTGCTCCGGTGCGATACCGGCCTTTTCGCACGCCCCGCGCACGCTGGCCGTGACTGCCGCCCAGATATCGTCGCTCGACTGCTCGACATGATCGGGCCGCTCACGCCAGATCCGGATCGGATGGCTGGCCGCACCGAGCAGCGCGCCGGTCCGGTCGAACACGCCGGCGCGCGCGCTGGCGGTTCCGACATCCACACCTATGAAATGCATGGCATCACCGGCATCCTTCCATCATGTTCGGCCCGGGGCCGGATCAGGCGCCGTAAGGCACCCAGATCGTCTTGACCTGCGTGGCCCGGTCCATCCAGTCACGACCGCGCGCCACCGTGTCCTGCGACCAGTCGAGCGACTGGCCGTCATTGGTCCAGACCTGCTTGAGATTGCCGGCCGATAGCGTCTCGACGGCGGCAGCTCCTTCCGCGGACCCGTGGTACCAGATGCCATCGACCGCGTCGTGCTCGGCCAGGGTTTTGGCCAGCACGTCGCGCTCGCCCGTAACCAGATTGACGACGCCGCCCGGAAGGTCGGACGTGTCGAATATCTGGTAGAGCGGCTGGGCGATCAGCGCATGGGCGGGCGACGGCACGGCGACCACCCGGTTGCCGGTGGCGATCAGCGGCAGGACGAGCGACATCAACGCCAGCAGCGGCGACTGATCCGGCGCAAGCACACCGACCACGCCGACCGGCTCCTTCAGCGAAAGCGTCAGATGGCGCGGCTTGGTGGCGTGGATCGCACCGTCGTCCTTGTCGGCAAGGCCGGCATAGTAGAAGCAGCGCTCGAGCGTCTGGCGCACCTCCGCCTCGGCCTGCGCCTTGGGCGCGCCGGTCAGCCGCTGCACCAGTCCGGCCAGTTCCGTGGAGCGCGCCGAGAGGTTTTCGCCAAGGAAGAACAGCACCTGGGCCCGGCCATGGGCGTTGGCCGCCCAGCCCTTGGCCTTGATCGCGGCCTCGACCGCGTTGCGGATATCCTTGCGGCCGGAAACCGGAGCAAGGCCGAGGACTTCACCCTTCGGGTCACGGACGGCATAGCTTGCGCCGCCATCCGGCCGCGCCTGCTTGCCGCCGATGTAGTTCTTCATGGTGCGGTCGACGAGCGCGGCGGCCGCGCCGTCGCTGTGCGGCACGGCGGAAAAGTCGGCCGCGACCACCTTGAGCGGCGCAGCGCGGCCGGCCCTCGCCCGTTGCAGATAGAAGGCCATGCCCTCGCGCGCACCCTCGCGGCCATAGCCGCTTTCCCTCATCCCGCCGAAAGGCGCGTTGGCGTCGAACATATTGGTGGCGTTGATCCACACCACGCCGGCCTTCACCCGCGCCGCCAGTTCGGTGGCCGCATTGATGTTCTCGGACCAGATCGAGGCCGAAAGCCCGTAGGCCGTGTTGTTGGCAAGCTGCACGGCCTCGTCCACGGTGCGGAAAGTGGTGGTGACCGCGATCGGTCCGAAAATCTCCACCTGCGAAACCGTGGCGGAGGGTTCGGCGTCGGCAAAGAAGCCCGGCGCGATGTAATGGCCCTTGGGCGGCAGCGGGCAGGATGACTGCTCCAGCGTGTAACCCTCGGCGCCGGCCTGCTTCAGCAGGCCCTCGATACGGGCCTTCTGGCCGGCCGACACGATGGCGCCCATATCCGTCGACTTGTCGAGCGGGTCGCCGACGCGCAGGCGTTCCATGCGCGCGCGCAGTTTGGCCAGAAACCGCTCCGCCACCCCTTCCTGCACCAAAAGGCGCGAGCCGGCGCAGCAGACCTCGCCCTGGTTGAACCACACGCCATCGACCACGCCTTCGACGGCGGCGTCGAGATCGGCATCGGCACACACGATGAAGGGCGACTTGCCGCCAAGTTCCAGCGACAGCTTTTTACCGGAACCGGCGGTCGCACGGCGAATTTCCCGGCCTACTGCCGTCGAGCCGGTGAAGGCGATCTTGGCGATGTCGGGATGGCGCACGATCAGCGCTCCGGTCGCGGCCCCGCCGTGGACGATGTTGACGACCCCCTTCGGCAGGCCGACCTCGCCCAGCAGCTCGGCAAAGGCGATCGCCGTCAGCGGCGTCAAGTCGGCGGGCTTGAGCACCACCGTGTTGCCGGCGGCCAGCGCCGGCGCGATCTTCCATGCCAGCATCAGCAGCGGGAAGTTCCACGGAATGATCTGGCCGCAGACGCCGAGCGGATCCAGCCCGGCGAACTCGGTCTCGGCCGCGGCCGCCCAGCCGGCATGGTGGTAGAAATGCCGGATCGCCAAAGGAATGTCGGCATTGCGCGTCTCGCGGATCGGCTTGCCGTTGTCGAGGCTTTCCAACACGGCGAAGAACCGCTCGCGCTGCTGCAAATGGCGGGCGATGGCGTAGAGATAGCGGCTGCGCTCGAAGCCCGGAAGCTTCGACCAGCGGGGAAAGGCTTTCGCCGCGGCGGCGACGGCGGCGTCGATTTCAGCTTCCCCGGCCGCCGGAATACGGGCAAGCGTTTCGCCGTTCGCCGGGTTCTCGACCTCGATGACGGCAGCGGCGGCGCCGGTGAAGCTGCCGTCGATAAAGTGGCCGAAGACGCGGCCATGACCGTCAAGCCACGCCAGCACGTCCGTCGCGGCCTCCGGGGCCGGGCCGTAATCCATGGTTTCCATGATGTCCCTGATGTTCATCTGCCGGACCTCAGCTCAGTGCGTGATGATCGTCGCTGGCGTAGCGGCCGGTGACGTGGTGTTCGAGCTGGCGCTCGATGTCAGCAAGCATGGAGGATGCGCCGATGCGGAACAGGTCGGGCTTCAGCCAGGGGCCGCCCAGCTCCTCCTTCATCAGCGCCAGCCAAGCCAGCGCGTCCTTCGCCGTGCGCAGGCCGCCGGCCGGCTTGAAGCCGACGCGGAAGCCGGTCAGCTCGCCATAGTCGCGCAAGGCGCGCAGCATGGTCAGCGAGACAGGCAGCGTGGCGTTCTGCGTCTCCTTGCCGGTCGAGGTCTTGATGAAGTCGGCGCCGGCCTGCATCGCCACCATGGAGGCGCGGTAGACATTGGTCAGCATGCCAAGCTCGCCGGTGGCCAGAATGGCCTTCATGTGGGCCTCGCCGCAGGTCTCGCGCATGGCGCACACCTCGTCGTGCAGCGCCTGCCAATCGCCGAGCAGCACATGCTCGCGGGTGATGACGATATCGATCTCCCGGGCCCCCTGCTCCACGGCGTAGCGGATTTCCGCCAGTCGCTGCGGCAGCGGCGTGAGCCCCGAGGGAAAGCCCGTGGCCACGGACGCGACCGGGATGCCGGAGCCCTCCAGCGCCTTCACCGCATGCTCCACCATGGTCGGGTAGACGCACACCGCCCCGGTGGTGACGGCATCAACCCCCATCGCCTGCAGAAGGTCGGGGCGGACGGGCTGCCTTGCCTTGGCGCACAGGCGGCGCACGCGGCCCGGCGTATCGTCGCCCGCCAGCGTGGTGAGGTCGATGCACTGGACGGCGCGCAGCAGCCATGCGGCCTGATAATTCTTCTTCACCGTGCGCCCGGACGTGATGGCTACGGCGCGGCGCTCGGCCGCGGTGCGGTTTATCTGCACATCCTCGAACCACTCGCGCCGGAGCGCGCAGCCGGGATTGCGTTCATGGGTTTCTGACATGGATCGGCTCTTATGCAGCGGGGACGGCAAGCGTCTCGCAGAAGGTCTGGAATTCTTCGGCGGATGCGTAGGATTTCTGGGTGCCGCGGCGACCCACCGATTGCGCGGCGTAGCGCGCCGCGCGGTTCAGGGCCTCCTCGGTGTTGCCGGTGGCGGCGAGGAAATGGGCGAACGAGCCGATAAAGGCATCGCCCGCGCCGGTGGTGTCGACCGGCTTGACCTTCACCGCTTCGATGGTGGTGACGGCATCGGCGGTGACGAGGCGCGCGCCCCGCGCGCCGAGCGTGACGATGACCGTGCCGATGCCCTGCGCGACCAGGCTGCGGGCCGCCGTCGCGATCTCGTCTTCCGTGCCGGTCGGCAGGCCGGATAGAAGGGCAAGCTCGCTTTCGTTGGGAATGAGGAAGCTGAGGCTGCGCAGGTCCGCGACGTCGAGGCCGGCCGCAGCCGGCGCGGGATTGAGAATGGTGCGCACGCCCCATTCCGCCGCGCGGAGCAGCGTGTGGCGCACCGTTTCCAGCGGGATTTCAAGCTGCATGAGGATCAGATCGGCCTGGCGCAAAACATCGGCGGCGGCATCGACATCGGCGGGGGAAAGCTCCGCATTCGCGCCCTTGACGATGAGGATGGAGTTTTCGCCGGACGGCTCGACGAAGATCGGCGCAACGCCCGACGACTTGCCCGCCACCTTCTTCACATGGGTGGTGTCGATGCCGTTGTCGGCAAAGTTCCGCAGCGTGTTGTCGCCGAAAAGATCGTCGCCCACTTTGGTGACCATGCTGACCTGCGAGCCGAGCCTCGCCGCCGCGATCGCCTGATTGGCGCCCTTGCCGCCGCAACCGATCTCGAAATCCGGCGCCTCCACCGTTTCGCCGGGTGCGGGCATGACGGTGACATAGGTGATCAGATCCACCATGTTCGAGCCGACGACGGCTATGCGCCCGGCCCTGCTGTCCGTTCCGCTGCCCATTTCGCTGGATGACGCCATGGTTCAACCCTTGTTCATGTCGTTGATTTCGGAAATTGCCGCCGGAACTTCCCCGGCGCTCAGATAGCCAAGCTTCACGGGGAAGCGTGCCATCTCGCCCGGGGCGAGCAGGCGCACATGGCCCTTGGCCTTTTCGGCGGTGTAGCCTTCGGGCTCGCAGGTGGAGGGAAGCGCGAACGCCGCCACCTGCGCATCGCCGTCATTGAGGATCCAGCGCACGCAATGCGGCAGGTCCTGCGGCCTGTAGGCGACGGAGAAGGCGTCGCGGCCCGGCAGCTCCATCACCAGCCGGGTGCGGCCCTCGGCATCGCGCCCCAGCCCGCGGATGTAGAACACCTGCTCGGGACTGTAGAGCTCCGGCTCGTCGAGCTTGCGCATCCGGGCGGGGTTGCGGCCGAGATTCTCCAGCAGCTCGAGGAACACCTGCGAGGGTGTGACATGGCCGGGTACGGTCTTGCGCACCACCGTATTCTGCGGCGAATAGTCGGCCGGCTGGTGAATCCGCGCGCGCGCCACGAAGTCGAAATTCGCATGGAGCATATACATCAACTCCATCTGGTGTGCCGACAGGTTCTCGACCGCCATCTCGACGTCGATCAGCCCGCTGCCTTCATGCAGCCGCACGCGCGGACGGGCCACGTAGTGCGGTCCGAAACCCATCACATATTCGGCATGGCCCCCGACCTCGATGAAGCCGCCCTCGACGTCATGGCCGAAGCGCAGATGCGCGCTGTCCATGCGCGTCACCGGCATTTCGCCGTGCAGGGGATGAGTGTCCTGGGGGCCCGGCGTGCCGTTACGCAAAATGCCGGCGTGATAGGCGAAGGCGCCGTAGGTTTCGAGGATCGAGACGCCGTTGCGCGGATAGGGAAACACGTTGCCCATGGTCAGGCGGCGCCCGTCGAAAACCGCGTCCCAGATCATCTGGCCGAGGAAGGGCAGCACGGTGACGTGGCCACGCGCATTGGCGATGCGCAGCCCTTCCACCGATGACGGGTAGCGGAAGGCGGTGACGGCAAAGGCCCCGCTTTCGGCGATCAGACGCTCGCCATTGGCCGGAAAGACATCCGGCTGGAGATGAAGGACGGTATCGCCCGCAATGGCACTCATTTCGGCGACCTCAGATAGTTGATTGCAATTACCAGCACCAGGAACGCGCCCCAGACGGCATCGATCATGAAGTTCGACACGCGCATGATCTGCATGCCCGAAGACAGGAGCATCAGCGCCACGAGCGCCAAGAGCACACCCGCGACCCGCCCCTTGCCGCCGGCCGGGTTGGTGCCGCCGAGCACCGCGATCAGCACCGCCTGCAGGAGGTAGGAGGAACCGAAATCGGCCTTGGCGGAATTGGTGCGGCCAGAAAGCAGGATGCCGGCAATGGCGGCCATCAGGCCGGTCATGGCATAGCTGTAGAGGATCATGCGCGAGGAGCGGATGCCGGCGAACACGGCGGCGCGCGCATTGGTGCCGATCAGCATCAGGTTGACGCCCAGATGGGTACGGCGCAGCACCACCGCCACGACCACGGCGACCACGATCAGGATCCAGAACGGAGCGGCGATGCCGAGCAGCTTGCCGGTGCCGATCCACGTCCAGGCCTGCGGATAGCCGGCGATGGCGGGCCCGCCGGTCAGCACCAGCGCAAGACCTGCGAACACCTGCCCCGTACCGAGCGTCGCCAGGATCGGGATGATGCGCAGGCGCGCGATCAGGACGCCGTTCAGCAGGCCGGCGGCAAGCCCCACCGTCAATGCGATGAGCACGCCCATGATCGTGTGCAGCACCACCCCTGCCCCGCCGGCCGCGATGGCTTCGGCGATCGCCGGGTGACGGAAATAGATTCCGGCCGTGATGGCGGCGAGATTGGCGATCGCGACGATCGAAAGATCGATACCGCCGGTCAGCATCGCCACCATCATGGCGATGCACAGGATGCCAAGCTCGGGCATCACATAGGAGATCGACTCGAAATTGTAGTAGCGCAGGAACTTGTCGGGGTTCAGTCCCGCCATCACAACGAAGATCAGCAGCGTGATCGTCGCAAGCTGTATGATCGCCGCGTCCTCGCCGAGAAGGCGGCGGATGAGAGGTTTGCGCTCGGCTTTGGCGGCCATGTTCATTGCCTCCCCGCTCAAACCAGTTTCTTGCGGTCACGCCAGGCGGTGATCGCGGTGGCGGCGATGATGATGACGCCGACGACGACACGCTGCCATGTGGTGTCGACCTTCATCAGGATGAGCGAATTCTTGACCATGACGAGCGTGAACACACCGATCATCGTGCCCAGCACCGATCCGCGTCCGCCGAAGATCGAAGCCCCGCCAAGCACCACGGCCGCGATCACGTCGAGTTCCAGTCCGATGAAGTCGCGCGGATTGGCCTGCCAGATCATCGAGGAATGCAGCAGCCCGGCAAAACCCGCCAGAAGGCCCGCCGTGCAATAGACGAAGAAGATGGTGCGGCGCGTGTTCACGCCGGCACGGCGCGCCGATTCCGGATCGCCGCCATAGGCGTAGACCGAGCGGCCCATCATGGTGTGGCGCAGCACGATGTGCATGACCACCGCTACCCCGAGATAGACCAGCACCATGGCGGTGAGGCCGACGGTCGCCCCGTTCTGGGCGGTGACGATGACGAGATCCTGCTTGCCGAAGGCTATCAACTCCTTCGGCATCTTGTTGATGTTGACGATCGAGGTGCCGAGCAGGCCAAGCACCAGCCCGCGCACGATCGAGGCCGTGCCGAGCGTCACGATCAGCGGGATCATCCTGAAGCGCTCGATGATGAAGGCGTTGAAGGCGCCAAGCAGCACGCCGATGACCGAGGCCGCGATGAAGGGCAGAAGAACGCCGTCGTAGTCCAGCGCCACCATGGCGCGCACGGTGATGTAGAGCGCGGCGGCCGAGATGGCCGGGAACGACACGTCGATGCCGCCCGAAATCATGATCAGCAGAACGCCCAGCGCCATGATGCCGATGACAATATTGGCCTTGGCCAGGCTGAACAGGTTGTCGACCCCCCAGAAGGCGGGATTGATCAGGCCGATCAGCACCATGACCGCCACGAGCACGGCGGCGATCACGGCTTCCGTCGATTGCAAGCTCCTCATCTTCGCCGTCTCACCTCAGCGCCTTCAGGCTGTCGTTGATGTTGTCCTCGGTCATGTCCGCACCGTGGAACCCGGCCACGAAGCGCCCCTCATGCATGACGTGGATGCGGTTGCAGTTGCCGGTCAGCTCCGGCACATCGTCCGAAATCATCAGAACGGCCAGTCCCTCCTTTTCGGCAAGGTCGCGGATGATGCGATGGATCTTGGCCTTGGAGCCGACATCGACACCCACGGTGGGGCCGTTGAGGAGCAGGATCTTCGCGCCTGTCAGCAGCCAGCGTCCCAGCATCACGCGCTGCGCGTTGCCGCCGGAAAGATTGCCCACCGCCGTCTCGGGCGAAGGCGCGGCGATCTGCATGTCGCGAAACATCTGCTCGGTCTTGTCGCGCATCGCCGCCCGGTCGAGGAACAGGCCGCGCCGCAGCCGCTCCAATATGCTGACCACCATGTTGCGCTCGATGCTTTGCGTCAGGAACAGGCCTTCGCTCAGCCTGTCCTCCGGCACATAGGCGATGCCGAGGTCGATCGCCTCCTGAACAGAGCGCGGGAAGACATCCTTGCCCGAAACCCGGAATGTCTTCGCGGTCGCGTTTTCTATACCGAACAGCGCGCGCGCCAGTTCGGTCCGGCCCGAGCCGATCAGGCCGGAAATACCGACGATCTCGCCGGGCCGCAATTCGAGGCTGACGCCGTTGACGATGCCCGGAACACGCAAATCCTCGACTTCCAGCGCAGGGGTCGCGGCCGCATCGATTTTGGGCGCATAGAGCTCGTCCTCGAGCTCCAGTCCGGTCATGGCGCGGGTAATGGCGGGCTCGTCGAAGTCGCGCATCGCGCCTTCGGCCACCTTCCTGCCATTGCGGAAGACGGTCAGCCTCTCGGAAATCTCCAGCATTTCGCGCATCTTGTGGCTGACGAACAGGATGGCGATGCCCTGCGCCTTCAGGTCGCGAACGATGGCGAACAGTGCATCCACCTCATGGCGGGTGAGCGCCGTCGTCGGCTCGTCCATGACGATCAGCCGCGCTTCCGCAAGAATCGCGCGGGCGATGGCGACGATCTGCTTTCCCGATGCGGGCAGGCTTTCGACATCGGCATCGATATCGATCTTCACGTCGAGACGGGCCAGAACCTCGCGCGCCATCTTGCGGGCGCGCGGCCAGTCCATCCGCCTGGCGCCTTCCAGCAGATAGGTGTTGAGGACGAGGTTCTCCGCCACCGTCAGGTTCCCGAACAGGGAAAAGTCCTGATAGATGACCTGCACGCCCTTGTGCACGGCCTGAATGGGATCCAGCCGGCCGACCGGGCTGCCGTCGACCAGGATCTCGCCTTCCTCGGGCGTGTAGATGCCCGACATCACCTTGATGATGGTGGACTTGCCCGAGCCGTTCTCGCCGGCCAGACAGTGAATCTCGCCCGGCCGGATGGCGATGGACACGTCATCCAGAGCGCGCACGCCACCGAAGCGCTTGCTGATGTTCTTCAGCTCGATCAGATACTCGGACATGGTTTTTCCGGCAGTCTGGAAGGGAACCCTCGCCTTTGGGGGCGATGTGCATTCCGGCGTCGGCAGGGCGCCGACGCCGGAATGCAGGACATGATCAGAAGTCGTACTGATCCATGTTCTCGGACGTGACGCCGACCCAGCCCGCTCCATACAGCAGGTTCGGGCGATCCGCCTCCGGAGCGGTCAGCGATTCATAGCCGGCAAGACCGAGGTTGAGGCCAGCCTTGATCTGGTCGCCCTTGCCCTCGAGAGCGGCCACGGCCAGCATGTTCATGGCATAGCCGGCCACGGCCGGGTCCCAGAACTGGATGTACTGGATGTCGCCATTGGCGAGATATTCGCCGGCCACCGAAGGCAGGCCGGTGCCCGAGAAGAACACCTTGTCCTTGAGACCGCCCTCGGCAATCAGCCGGCCGGCGCCGGCCGAGGTGGGCATCGGGGCGCCGAGAATGCCGGTGATGTCGGGATAGGCGGTCATCGCCTCCTTCAGCTTGGTGTAGTCGGTGGCGGCATCGTCATAGGTCTCGAGCCGGTCGCCGACCATTTCCATGTCCGGGAAATGCTCCTTCTGATAAGCGACCGCACCGTCGATCCATTCCATCTGGCTCTTGGACGTCAGGGAGCCGACGGTGGTGACATACTTACCCTTGCCGCCGGTGTACTTGCCGAGTTCCTTCATCAGGTTGGCGCCATAGGCGAGGTTGTCGAAGGCTTCGAGATCGTAGTCGGTGTTGGTGAGGTTCGAGGCTTCATGCGAGATCACCACGATGCCGCGGTCGCGCGCCTTCTTCAGCACCGGCTCGACGGCCTCGACCGAGAACGGCACGACGGTAATCGCGTCGACGCCCTGGGCGATCAGGTTTTCGATGAGCTGGACCTGCGCGGCAGCATCCGCCTGGCTCGGGCCGACCATCCAAACATCATGTCCGGTGTCGCTTTTGAACTGCTCGACGCCGTCGCGCATGCGGTCGAACCAGGCGATGCCGTCCACCTTCACTACAGTGGCGATGGTGTACTTCTTGTCGTCCTTCGTCGTTATCAGATCCTGATTGAGCTTGGACGTGTCGACGATCTGGTCCGCCAGCGCGGACGATGCCAACAGGGACAGAGCCACGGAAGCTGCCGTCAGCAAAGCTTTCATCGATATTTTCCTCCTCTGTACAGCCGCGCCGCCCCGGGCGGGCGGGAGATTGGATGTTGATTGAATCTACTCAATATCGCGAGCATATTGATCAATTCACTTCAATATGATCATGTTTGATCAAAACCTGCAAGCCTCTGCAAATAGCGGTTTTGGGGAAAAGCGGTTTTCGCTAGGAAGCATCACGAACCCATCAGGCCTTGGAGAAAAACGTGGCAAGACCATCCGGACGGGCAGCACGCATTCAGGCGCTCCGAAAGATGTGCGCATCGGGAGCCATCGTCCACATTGCCGATGCCGCAAAACAGCTCGAAACCTCCGAGATCACCATCCGGCGCGATCTGAGCGACAACGACAGCGGCATTCTGCGCCTTGGCGGCTATCTCATGTTCGCCAGCGACAATGGCGAGCGCTACTCGCTTTCGCACGCGCAGGGCACGAACACCCAGGCCAAGATCGAGGTGGCGTTGCAGGCGGCTGAGTTGATCGCGCCCGAAGACACGATCTTCATCGATTGCGGCTCCACCCTGCCGCACCTCGCCTCGCGCATTCCGCAGAACGCCAATATCACCGTTGTGACGCAGGCGCTCAACATCGCCGAGATCGTGGCGCGCATCGAGGGGGTGAACCTCATCCTGCTTGCCGGCATCTATCATGCCGAAAGCGGCAGTTTCAGTTCGGAAACGGCGTTGAAGATGCTGCAGGAGATCAACATCACCAAGGGCTTTTTCTCGGCCGCGGGCGTGCACGAGACAGAAGGCGTCACCTGTTTCCATTTCCATGAAGTGGCGGTGAAGCGGGCGGCGATTGCCCGCTCGCAGAGGCGCTTCCTGGTCGCCGATCCTTCCAAATGGGGCAAGCTTCGTCCGGCAACCTTCGCCCAGGTGAACGAATTCGACGCCTGGATCGGAAAACCCGGCCACGGCCCATCGCCTTCGGCGGCACCCTAGCCGGTCCGGCCCGCCCGGATCGAAGGCAACACTTGCGAGCGAAGTCCCGGTCTGCTTCCCTCTCCAAGGCGGGTGTTGCTCTGATTCGTAGCTCCATTGCCCCGGCCGAATACCGGCATGAAGAGCGCCTGCAAGGAAAACAGCAATGAACGCCAAACCCGAAATTATCGAGATGAAGCCCAGGATCACCGTGATCGGCGTGGGCGGTGGCGGTGGGAATGCCGTCAATAACATGATCACGGCCGGGTTGCAGGGCGCGGAATTCCTCGTCGCCAATACGGATGCCCAGGCTCTTGCCGCGTCGAAGGCATCGCGCCTGATCCAGTTGGGCGCCGGTGTCACGGAAGGGCTGGGAGCCGGTTCCGTGCCCGAGGTGGGCAATGCGGCCGCGCAGGAGTCGATCGACGAGATCATGGATCATCTTGCCGGAACCCATATGTGTTTCGTGACCGCCGGCATGGGGGGCGGGACAGGAACAGGCGCCTCACCCGTGATCGCACAGGCCGCCCGACAGGCAGGCATCCTGACCGTGGCCGTCGTCACCAAGCCGTTTGCCTTCGAGGGCAGCCGCCGCATGCAAGCGGCGGAGGCGGGAATCGAGCGGCTTCGCGAATGCGCCGATACGGTGATCGTCATCCCGAACCAGAACCTCTTCAGGATCGCCGATGCCAAGACGACCTTCGTTGACGCCTTCTCCCTGGCCGACCGGGTCCTCTATGCGGGCGTCGGCTGCATCACCGACCTGATCGTGAAGGAGGGGCTTATCAATCTCGACTTCGCCGACGTGCGGTCGGTGATGCGCGACATGGGCCGGGCGATGATGGGAACGGGCGAGGCCTCGGGACAGGGCCGGGCAAAGGCGGCGGCGGAAGCGGCCATTGCAAACCCGCTTCTCGACGAGGTGTCGATGGGCGGTGCCCGGGGTGTGCTGGTCTCGATCTCCGGCGGGCCGGACATGACGCTTTTCGAGGTCGACGAGGCGGCAACCCGCATCCGCGAGGAAGTCGACGCCGACGCCGACATCATCGTCGGCGCCATATTCGACCAGGCCCTGGAAGGCAGGTTCAGGGTATCGGTCGTTGCGACGGGCCTGCGGCAGAGCACCCGGGTGATCGAGCTGGAACACGGGACCGCCTGAGGATAGGGCGGCGCGATGCCGCCCCACCCCTCCCCGCGCCGGGCGGATCACGCTATCGGGCGGGTAAGGAAGGGCTGAACTGCATCAGGCTGAGAAGCTCGAAGAGTATTTGCGACCCGTTTTGAGCGGTGTTGGTTGTGGGATCGTAGGCGGGCGCGACTTCCACCACGTCACCGCCAACGAAATTCACGCCCTTGAACCCCCGCACCAGCGCCAGCGCTTCACGCATCGTGAACCCTCCGGCCTCCGGCGTGCCTGTACCCGGCGCGAAGGCCGGATCGAGGCTGTCGATATCGAACGACAGGTAAGTCGGGCCGTCCCCCACGACCTTTCGCGCCATTTCCACGATCGCGGAAATCCCCAGTTCGCCAATGCGGTGCGCTTCGATCACCGTCATTCCAGACATGCGGGAGAACTCCCAGATGTAGGCCGCCGAGCCACGTATGCCGATCTGGATGGTGCGTGTCGGATCGAGGACACCGTCCAGGACCGCATTGCGAAAAGGGCCGCCGTGGTGAAACTTCTCGCCCTCATACGGGCCGCCGGTGTCGCAATGGGCATCGATATGGACCATGCCGACCGCGCGGCGGGCGCCGATAGCGCGCAGGACCGGATGGGAGACTGAATGGTCGCCGCCGACGCCAAGCGGCATCACGCCCGCCTCGACGAGACGCCCCACGAAGGCTTCGATATCGGAATGGCTGGTCGCAAGGTCGAAGCGGCTCTTGAAGGGAACATCGCCGATATCGGCCACGCGCATCTCATGCACAGGGGCGCAATGCAGCACATCGTTATAGGGTCCCGTCCGCTCTATGCCACGCAAGGCCCTTGGGCCGAACCGCGCCCCGCCGCGATTGGTGACGCCGAGATCCATCGGCATGCCATAGAGCGCCACCTGAAGCTTCGCCAGATCGTCATCGGACGAACCCAGCACCATGGCCGGCGCGTCCAGCAGCGTCGGATGCCCGGCATAGGGAAACTGCCTGCGGCCACCGTCACGAAAGATATGGCCGGCGATCCGGGCAAACTCCGGATCGTGCATCGTGCCGCCATCCTTGTCGGAAAAGAGCGTTCGCAGTTCGTCGAGCTTTTCGGCATTCCAGGTCATATCGGACCTCCAGTTTTTCTCATGCATGGTTGGAGAGGAACTTGCGGAAACTTTCGCTGGGCGGTGCGGAGAAAACCTCGTGCGGCGAGCCATCCACCTCGACCTGCCCCTCGCTGAAGAAGACGATGCGAGTGGAAACATCGCGCGCGAACGCGATTTCATGCGTGACCACCAGCATCGTCATCCCCTCCTGCGCCAGCCCCCGCATGACCTGAAGCACCTCGCCGACGAGTTCCGGATCGAGTGCCGATGTCGGCTCGTCGAAGAGCATCACCTTCGGACGCATCGCCAGGGCGCGGGCAATCGCAACACGCTGCTGTTGCCCGCCGGAAAGATGCATCGGATAGTAGTCGGCCCGATCCGCCAGTCCGACCCGGGCCAGCAACCGCCGTGCTTCCTCGACGCACTCGGCCTTCGGACGCCCGAGGACGTGGACCGGCGCCTCGATGATGTTCTCCAGTGCCGTCTTGTGGTTCCAGAGGTTGAAACTCTGAAAGACCATGCCGGTCGAGGCGCGCAGCCGCTCCATCGCCCGGTGCGACAGCTTCCCGCTCCCCGGCTTCTCCGGGAATGCGGCCTCATGACCGGCGATCGATATGGCCCCCGTGTCAGGCCTCTCCAGGAGGTTGAGGCAGCGCAGGAACGTGCTCTTTCCCGATCCCGAGCGTCCCAGGATGGAAATCACGTCCCCCTGCCGCGCCTCCAGCGATATTCCCTTCAGAACCTTAAGCGCGCCAAAGCTCTTCTCCAGCCCCTCGACCCGGACCACAGGCATTTCATTGTTCATCGGCAACCTCCTCCCGCGATCCTTCCTGCGCCATACCGTGACACGCGATTTCGTCGATCAGCGCATCGATCATCTCGTCCGTCGTCGTCATCGTCAGCGAGCAACCGGGCGCGATCATCGTGCGCGGGGCCAATCGGCTGCCCAGCGCTTCCCGAAGGTGCCGCCGCGAGGCCGCGACATCGCTGCCGGAGACAGGCCCTTCCTCGTTGAGCCCCCCCGCGACAAGGCCGGGAAACAGCGAACGTCCCACCGCGAGCGGGGGTGACGCCATGCGGTCATGCCAGTTCAGCATATTGACCGGATAGCTTGCCAGCATGTCGAAATAGGCCGCTTCACCATGAATGTGCAGCATGCGAAAGGGAAGTTGCGCGGCGGCCGATCCCAGGATCTTCAGGTCGAACGGTATCCCGAAACGCGTGTAGTCGTCACGCGACATGATTGCGGCATCGGCGCATTGCGTCGCCAGAAACAGGCCATGTGCACCGCCTTGCACCGAAGCCTCGATAAAGCGGATCGTCGTTTCGGTTATCACTTCAAGCGCGGCTTCGAGAACATCCGGGGCCTCGCGCATGACGGCGTGCAACCCGTCTCTGCCGGCAAGCTTGAGAGCGGTGGTGAGCGGGCTGAAAGCGGTCAGCAGAACCGGCGCCTCGCCATCCAGCGCCGTCACCGTCCGCGCCAGGCCTTCGACCTGCACCCCCAGGCAGCCTGCCCCGGGATCGAGCGGCCTGAGCCTTTCCCAGTCCGCGATCTTCTCGGCCCCCAGCGCCAGCACCCTGCGGGTGCCGAAAACCGATGGCACATAGTCTGTCCTGACACCCCAGTCCTCGACGCTGAAGGTGCCGGTGGGCATGAACTTGACAAGGTCGAACTGGAAGCGGCGCTGCCAGCGGACATTGGCCTCGGCCAGCCCCGCGGCCGTTTCGTCCTCTACGGGAAAATGCCGCCAGAGGCTGACCGGCAGGCGATCGATCGGCCCACCGGACATGGCGCCCGCCAGGCGCTGCCAATGGTCGAGCTTCGCCCGCCCCGCCAGGGGCCCAAGTCTACCGCTCATGAGGAACTCCCGATTGGTGTCAGTTCCGCGGCGGAGACGGCTCGAGTGCCTTCTCCACACAGCGCACCGCAAACGCGGCAATAAAGTTGATCGCGAGATAGATCGCCCCCGCAATAGCGAGGACCTCGAACACGCGGAAGGTTTCGGTGACGATGGTGAAGGCGCGGGCCGTCACCTCCGGCAAGGTGATGATCGAGGCGACGGCGCTCATCTTCACAAGGTAGATGATCTCGTTACCATAGGCCGGCAATGCCTGGTGCAAGGTCAGCGGCAGTACGATCCGGCGCAGCATAAGCAGTCTCGACATGCCGAATGCGCGCGCGGCATCGATGTCCTTGGACGAGACCGACAGGAGACCGCCCCTGAAAATCTCCGATGCATAGGCCCCGGCGCATGCCGAGATCGCAATCACCGCGCACCAGAAAGGCTCGCGCAGGATCGGCCACAGGATGCTGCCGCGCACGACGGCGAATTGGGCAAGGCCGAAATAGATCACGTAGATCTGGATGAGCAGGGGCAGGCCCCGGAATATCGCCAGATAGCCGCGCACAAGCATCTGCGCCCAGACCGGGCCGTAGTGATGGGCGAGCGCGAGACACAGGCCGAGGGCGAAGCTGCAGACCAGGCTGAATCCCACGATCTGCAGCGTCAGGGGCAATCCCTTGGCCAGTTCCACGAGGACATAGGTATAGAATTCCATGTTATGCCCCCGCTGCCATGCTGCCGCGCCCGAAACGGCGCTCGGCCCTGCCGATTATCAGCACCGACCCGCCGGTAAGCACCATATAGATCGCGGCGGCGACGATGTAGAAGGTGAACGGCTGCCGCAGCGAAGCGCCCGCGACCGTTGCCTGGCGCATGATCTCGACCAGGCCGACGACGGAAATCAGGGAGGTCTCCTTGATCGTCGTCAGCCAGATGTTGCCGAGTCCCGGCAGCGCATAACGAAGGGCCTGCGGTCCAACGATCCGCCGCGCGCGCAGCAGCCTCGACATGCCGAAGGAAATCGCGGCCTCCACCTGACCGACCGGCACCGCCAGGATGGCGCCGCGGATCACCTCGCTCGAATAGGCGCCGCAGATCATGCCGATCGCGACCACCCCGGTCAGGAGCGGACTTACCTCGATGTAGCCCTGATGGCCGAACCAGCTTGCGAACCAGCCGAGCGTGGAACTTCCGCCAAAGAAGATCAGGTAGATAATCAGCAGTTCCGGCACGCCGCGAACCACCATCGTGTAGGTCTCGGCGGCACGGGCAAGCAGGCCCACGCCGGAGAGGCGCGCCAGCGTCAGGCCGAGGCCGATGACCTGGCCAAGCAGGAAAGCCAGGAACGCAACGATCAGCGTCATCGCCGCGGCCCGCAGCATCAGGCCGCCCCAGACACCTTCCCATAAAGGCGAGAAATCCATGATGTTCCTCTCGCGCCACAGGTCCTCGGACCTTGCGCGGATGGGTGATTCACCTGGGCGACGAAGCCGCCTCCCACAGCCGCCACATTGGGCGATGCCGGATTGCGACGGGAGAGGATGGCCCCTCTCCCGCGGGACATCAGGGCCCTAGCGGACCGGTGTCATGTCCGAACTGAACCACTTCTCGCTGAGTTCGCGGATCGTGCCGTCCTTGATGGCCTCGTCGATCACGGTCTGGAACTTCTGCTGCAGATCACTGTTGCCTTTCGCGACCAGGGCGCCCACGCCCTGGCCGAGCATGCCGCCTTCAAAGGCGGGGCCGATCAATTTGTAGGAGACGTCCTTCGTGCGCGCGATCATGTCGGTTGCGTAGGAAAGCTGCGTCAGTCCCGCAGCCACACGCCCCGAACTGACATCGATGTCGATCTCGTCCAGCCGGCGATAGCGCTTCAGATCGGCGGAACCATCGAAATAGCTCTCCACGAACCGTGCGCTGAGACCGGATGCGGAGACGCCGACCGTATGCCCCGTCAAAAGGGTGCGCATTTTCTGGATGGCCTCCTCGGCGGCCTTGGGGTCGCGGTCGAAGGACACGACGCCTTCGGCATCGGCGCTCGCCAGCGGGCTGTCGGCGACGGTGTAGAAAGTCATTGCCAGTATCGCATAGGGCCCGGCCATGCCGGCGGTCTCGGTGCGGCTCGCCGTCATGGCGAAGCCTGAAAACAGGACGTCGTAGCGTCCGGCGTCGAGGCCCGGCAGCAGCCCATCCCAGCTGTTCTGGATGAACGTGCATTCGCTGTTCAGCCGCTGACAGAGATTCTTGGCAAGCTCGATCTCGAACCCGTCGAGCTCGCCCTTCTCGTTGACGAAATTCCAGGGGCGATATGCACCCTCGGTGCCGATGCGGATCGGATCCGCCTGTGCGATGCCTGTGGTCGCCGCGAGCACGAACGCGGCACCGACGAACGTCAACTTGGTCTTCATGGGCTCCTCCACCTTGCGCGCACCGACGGGCGCAGCCACCAGTTCCGGCGAACTATCACGGAAAGAGGGATATTAACACAATCGATAATATCTTTACTTATTCCGTTAGAAATCCTAACAGGTACAGCGCACGCTCCCCATCGATGTCCCGCAGGAGTGACCCATGCGCCTTCCTCCGCTGAATGCCCTGCGCGCGTTCGAGACCGCGGCCCGCCTCGGCTCCTTCACGCTCGCGGGCAAGGAACTGCATGTCACGCATGGCGCGATCAGTCAGCAGATTCGCATTCTCGAGACCAGCCTCGGGGTGATGCTTTTCATTCGCCACGGCAATCGCATCGAACTTACGATGGAGGGCATGGCGATCTACGAGATCGCACGGCGCGGGCTTAAATCGCTGGAAGAGATCCCGCAAATCCTGCGCCAGGGCGACATGATAAAGGGCGAGGTCATTCTCAGCGCTCCGCCGGGCTTTGCCGGCCACTGGCTGACCCACCAGCTTGCCGGGTTCCACAAGCAGTATCCAGATCTGCGGCTGCGGGTCATTCCGTCCAACGACGATCGGGAAATCCAGTCCCGCGACGTCGACATCTGCATCCGCTACGGCAATGGCGCATGGCCGGGCCGCACAGTGGAGCTCCTGTCCGACATCTATCTGTTTCCCGTCTGCAGTCCGCAATTGCTGGAAACGGGCAAGACCCTCGAAACACCGGCCGACCTGCGCCAGTTTCCCATTCTATGCGCCGACGACGGCTATGAATGGGACTCCTGGCTGGGGAGCATAGGCATGACGGACGACCTTTCGGACCAGCGGCACTATCTGGGCAACGCCCTCAATACCACCGAAGCCTGCCGATACGGGTTTGGCGTGGCACTCTGCGGCAGCATCAGCTCCGCCCACTATTTGCAGCAGGGGCAACTGGTGCGCCCCTTCCGGCAATCGGTCAGGACGTCGAACTCACTTTTTATCATCACTCGTGACGATATCGTCCATAAAGCCGGCGCAGCCGCAACGGTTGGCTGGTTTCGGAACAAATTTGCACAACAGGTGCCGGTGGACTGACGATGACGCCACCCCCTGCTCCGCTGCAATCAATCGTGTCGGGGAAAGACAAATCCTGTATCTCCGGGTGTCTCGGTGCAGGCTGTGGTTGTCACCAGGGCCACACCACATGCGGTAGAAGAAAACGGTGCAGCGACGAAAGCGACAGGATGGATTTCAGTCGCGTGCGTAAACTGCAAGAATGCACTCATGACAAGCAGCCGCCGTTCCATCCTTGAAAGCACGCCCAGGCTTGTCGCCATCGGCTGCCTCCTGCTGCTCATCGCGACCGCCGCGCTGGCGATCTTCCAGCGCCATGCGCTGATCGCCGAACTGGAGGAGGAAAGCAGCGTCCTGCACCGGCTGGTTTCGCAGCGCGCCGACCAGCACGACACGCACATGACGGCCCTGTCGGCGATCGCAGTGGCCGCCGACGGCGCGCGGCACGACCTTTTTCTCGACGTCGCCGCGACGATCTCGCGCTTCTACCCGCGCATCGACGAGGTGCAGCTCGTGCCGCTCGAACCGCCGGGCGAGACGGTTGGCACCGAAGCCCTCGCCCCCGCAACAGCGGACCTCGTCCGCTCGGCCGCGCGGGCGTCGGACGGGCGCATCGCCCTCATGCCGCATCCCGGCAAGCCGCACCGCTACATCATGGTCAAGCGCAGCCCCAATTCGGACGCGGCGCGCTACGGGCTGATGCTCGGCATCGATGCCGAAAAGCTGCTCGGCGAAGGCGGTCCGTTCTGGGCGCGGCCCGGCGTCACGCTCGGCCTGTCCCTGCCGGATGGCCACGCGCTCGTCGGCTATCGCGGGGCGCCGCAGACGATCCGGTTCTCCAAGGCGATCGGCAGCGCCTCCCAGCCGCTTCTTCTGGAAACCGGGATGCGGATCGGCCTTGCCGACCTCTTTCCTCCGGTGAAAACCGGTTCGGCGCTTCTCGCCGTCTGCCTGATCTATCTCGCCGCCCTGGCCATCCTGCGCCAGCGGGCGCGGACGCGTCGGGCGATGGAGCAGGCGCGGCTGAGCGCGCTGGATTCGCGCCTTGCCCATGCCTCGCGCGTCAATGCGCTGGGCGAGATGGCCAGCGGCCTCGCGCATGAGCTGACGCAACCGCTCACCGCCATTCTCGCGCAGGCGCAGGCCGGGCAGCGGATGTTGGGCCGGGGCGACATGGCGGCTCTGGCGCCGGTTCTCGGCGATACGGTGACGCAGGCACGCCGGGCTTCCGCCATTCTGGAACGGTTTCGCAACTGGTCGCGGCCCCAGAAGGCCCCGACATCGGCCTTCGACCTCCGCAACGCCTTGAGGAACGTGGAAGCCCTGCTTGGCCCACAGGCCGCGACACATGGCATGCGACTGACCTTCGACCTGCCGGCGCATGCCGCCCTCGTGATCGCCGATCCGGTGGAAATGGAACAGGTGGTGTTCAATCTGGTTCGCAATGCCATCGATGCCACCGCCGGGAAGGGCAGCGCGGCAGTGGTGGCGGTGACGCTGCAACAGACGGAGAACAAGGTGGTGCTGGACATTGCCGACAACGGCCCCGGCATATCCAGAGAACTGCGTCCACGCCTGTTCACGCCGTTCACCACGACCCGCACCGGCGGCACGGGGCTCGGTCTGGCGTTGAGCCAGCGCCTGGTGGAGCGCTCCGGCGGGGAAATCGCGCTGGTCGAGGGCGGGCCCGGCGCCACCTTCCGGGTCGTCCTGCCGTGCAACGAAAGTCTGGCGGAGGCCGCGCAATGACCCGTCCCGTCTATCTGGTCGACGATGACGAGGCGGTGCGTCATGCGCTGGCCCTGCTCCTGTCCACGGTCGACATCAAGGTCACGGGTTTCGCCGATCCGCAGGTATTCCTGGCACAGGTGCCGAAACTCGCTCCCGGCTGCCTGATACTCGACATCAGGATGCCGGCCATCTCCGGCCTGAAGGTGCAGGAGCGGCTGGTCGAACAGGGCATCGACTGGCCGACCATCGTTATGTCCGGCCACGGCGACATCGAGGCCTGCCGCCGCGCGTTCCGCAACGGCGCAGTCGATTTCCTGTCGAAGCCGGTCGACGAGCAGGACCTGATCGACGCAATCCAGAAAGGCCAGGAGGCGCTGGAGCGCATGCTCAGCCGCCGCGCCGAGAAGGCGGAAACGCTGGCGCTGCTGGCAGCGCTGACGCCACGCGAGAGCGAGGTGCTGGGCCGCATCGCCGGGGGCTTCACCAGCCGCCAGATCGCCGAGGGGCTGGGGCTCTCACCACGCACCGTGGAAAGCCATCGCGCCGCCATCGGCGCCAAGCTCGGCACCACCTCGCAGGCCGAGATGACGCGGCTGTGGCTTGAGGGGCGCGAGGCTCCGTAGAACTACGGATATTGCCGCAAGGCCTACGAATACCGATGATACGACGCGTGGATTAGCTTCCTTTCATCAACTGGAAAGGAACCAAGATGATCCGCACCCTCGTTCTCGCCGCCACGCTGCTTTCCCCTCTCGCCGCCGCAGCGCAGGAACTGCCGACCGCCCCCTATCTGCCGCTCGAGCTGGCCAGCCAGGCTGCGGATACCGCGCTGAAGGCCTGCGCCGCTGAAGGCCACAATGTCAGCGTCGCCATCGTGGCGCGCGACGGCTCGACCAAGGTGCTGCTGAAAGCCGACAATGCCGGCCCGCACACCGGCACGAGCGCGCAGGGCAAGGCCTTCACCTCCGCCGCCATGGGCCGCGATACCGCCGGCCTCGCCGACTTCATCTCCTCCAAGCCTGCCAATGAAGGCCTGCGCGACATGGATGCGCGCATGGTCATTCAGGCCGGCGGCCTGCCGGTCAAGATCGGCAACGCGCTGGTCGGCGGCATCGGCGTCGGCGGCGCCCCCTCGGGCGATATCGACGCCGGCTGTGCCGTTGCCGGCCTGAAGGCGATCGGCGCCGCCACCGAATAAGCTGCTGCTATGGAAAGGAAACGGCCCGCCCCGCCGGCGGGCCGTTTTCGTTTCAGGAGGTGTTGCCCAGGGACATGACAGGATTTGATGCCCGGACCGGCTGCGCCTGATGGAAGCCGGGTAATCCACGATGGCAGTGTCCCGCGCGCTTTCTCGCACCTATTTGTTCAGACTTGCCATGTAGAAGAGCCTCGGCAGGCAACTTGGCGACGGAGACCGGAACTCTGACTAGTCTCGATCAGCAAACCATGTTCATGGTGAATGCACTGTTGCTGATTGTGTTCGCCGTCGCTTTTGCCTTCGCGGGACTCGGGCACAATGACCGTCGCTACTGGACCTTTCTTGTCGCGTCGAACGTTATCTTCGCTGCCGCCTTCGTCATCTTTTCACGCCACATCAACGGAACACCGGAGGCACTGCTGCTTCCGAACTGCCTCCTGGTCATCGGCCTGGGCTTGCGATGGCGCGCGATCAGAACCTTTTTCGGGCATAACTCATCCTCCGCATGGTTTCTGGCGTTGGGCCTCTTCGTAGCTCTGGCGCTCCTGCTCTCCCCACTTCTCGGCAGGGGGCTGATCTTTGGATTGACCAACGGCGTCATAGCGGCCCAGATTCTGGCAATCATTATATCGATCATACTGGAACGGGAACAACTTCCCTCCCGGTGGGGACTGGTGTTCGCCTATGGAGCGGTTGCCGCATCATCGCTGTTGCGCGTGGTCCAGGGCCTCTTTCTGGACCGTGGCATGGACAACCTGCTGCCGGCCGACATCTTTCTCGACCTCAATCTGATCGCTGCCACGATCCATATCAGCGCCAGCGGGGCATTCTCGCTGTCACTGGCCTATGAACGCAGCGTCGCCAGTCTGCGCGAAACCGCACTTCGCGACCCCCTCACGGGCCTGTACAACCGCTGGAGCATTCAGGACCTGCCCGAGCTCATCAAAAGAGCCGGTGCGCCAAAAGAGGCGGCGCTCGTGCTGCTGGACATCGATCATTTCAAGGCGGTGAACGACAATCATGGGCACGCGGCCGGAGATCAGGCAATCAAGCGGTGCGCGCAACTGATCCGCAGGGTGTTTCAAAAGGATGACCTCATCGCCCGTATCGGCGGCGAGGAATTCATCATCCTGTTGCCGGGCAAGAACATCCGTCATGCATCCAGGCTTGCTGAAACGCTTCGGAAGGCAATCGAGGACGAGCCCATGCTCTTTCAAGGAAAGGACATCAGGCTCACCGCCAGCTTTGGCATCAGCCACGGCTCCCTGAATACGCATTCCTTCACGCACCTGTTGGAAAAGGCAGATGCATGCCTCTATCAGGCAAAGAATGCAGGGCGAAACCGCATCGTGATCGATCCAGAAAGAACCGCCTGATTTGCAGCCCTGTACGGCCAAACTCAACTGCGATGGGCGTTGTGCTTCTTCATCAAACCGGCCAGGGACGGATTGTCCTGCTGCACGGCCTTGATGGCTGCTTCGGTATCGTAGAGCCGTTCGTCCTGCCCCATCTTGAATTTCGCCTCCAGCCGCGCGATCGGGATTTCGAAACCAACGACGTGCGGCAGGCGGCGTTCCATGCCGCCGGAACCCAGTTCGCGCATACGCCAGCGGTCGGCGCGGTCCGCCTCCAGAATGTCGACCAGTTCCAGCAGGTGGCGGGCGGTCGCCCGCCGGTCGAGCGGCAGCGGCCGGCCGTGGCAATGCACGACCGCGAAATTCCAGGTCGGCGCGCTGTCGCGTTCCGGCTGGCGCGGATACCAGGAGGAGGAGATGTAGCCGTGCGGGCCCTGGAAGATGGCGAGCGTTTCGCGCCCCTCGGCGAGCAGGGTACTGTGCGCATTGGCGGCGGCAAGATGCGAAACCAGCGTGCCGTTTTCCCCACGCTCGCGGTGGAGGACAAAGGGCAGATGCGAGGCGACGAGCCCCTGCGGTCCCGAGGTCACAACTGTGGCGAAAGCGGCCGCCTCGATCAGGCCGAACACCTCGTCCTGCGACAAGGGCGCGAATTCGGGCTTAGTGTACACTTGCGCCTCAACTCCTCTGGACGCGCACCGCCGGGATGAGGCCTTGCGGGCGGACCAGCAGGACAGCGATGACACCCGACAGGACGATGGCGTCGCGATAGGGCGCAAGGGCGGGCGGCAGGGTCGCCTGAAGCAGCACCTCGATGACGCCCAGCAGGAAACCCCCGGCAACCGCGCCGGGAAGGCTGCCCAGACCTCCGACGACCGCCGCGATGAACGCCTTGAGAACGGGCGTGAACCCCATCAACGGATCGACCGAGGCACGGCTCGCCACCCACAACATCGCCGCCAGGCCGGCCAGTAGGCCGGAGAGCAGAAAGGCGGTGGCGATGATGCGGTTTGCCGGGATGCCCATCAGGCGCACGACATCGAAATCCTCCGCCGCCGCGCGCATGGCCGTGCCCGTCACCGAGCGGCGCAGGAACAGTTCCAGCGCGATCAGCGCCAGCACCGAGACGACGATGGAGATGGCCGGCCCCACGCCGATGGTGAAGTTGCCGATCGAGAAGGCCCCCGACATCCAGCCGGGCATGGCGACAGCCTGCGGGCGCGCCGAGACACCGTTCTGGAACACCACCTTCAACAGGCTGGAGACGGCAAAACTGGTCAGCAACAGGCTGGTGACGCTGGCCCCCCGCATCGGCCGGAAGGCGATCCGCTCCATCGCCACGGCCGCCAGCGCCGCGCAACAGACGGCGACGAGGACGGCGGCCGGAAACGGCAGGCCGAACAGGAGCGCGGCCAGCAGCGAATAGCCCGCCAGCGTCATCAGTTCGCCATGGGCGAAATTGATGAGTCCGACGATGGAGAAGACGATGGCGAGACCCAGCGCCAGAAGCGCATAGACGCCGCCCAGGCTTACCGCATTGATGATCTGCTGCGCGATCATGGCTCAGGCTCCGAGATAGGCTTGGCGCACGAGGTCGGACGTGGCGAGTTCGCGGGCCGTACCAGCCAGCGCGACCTCACCATTGGAAAGCACCGTGGCGCGGTCGGCGATTTCCAGCGCCAGCGCCACGTTCTGCTCGACAAGAAGCACGGTCAAGCCCTTGCGGCGCAGGTCGGCGATCAGGTCGAACACCGTATCGATGATCTGCGGCGCCAGCCCCAGCGACGGTTCGTCGAGCAGGATCAGCCTCGGCTTCGACATCAGGGCGCGGGCAATGGCCAGCATCTGCTGCTCGCCGCCCGACAGATTGCCGCCCTTGATCTGGTGATAGCGACGCAGGATGGGGAAGAGATCAAGCATCTCTTCCTCGCGCGCCTGCATGTCCGGGGCCGGCAGGTGCATGGCACCGCCGAGCCTCAGGTTCTCCGCCACACTGAGGCTGGAGAAAATACGCCGCCCTTCCGGCACGAGCGCCACGCCACGGCGGGCGATCGTCTCCGGCGCCAGTCCGGTGACGTCGGCGCCGTCCAGCACCACCTTTCCGGCCGCCGCCGGCACCAGGCCGGCAATGGCGCCGAGCGTCGAGCTCTTGCCGGCGCCATTGGCCCCGACAAGGGCGACGATTTCGCCTTCGCCGACAGCGAGATCGACGCGGCGGACCGCCTCCACCTCGCCGTACCGGATGTTGAGGCCCTCGACGTTCAGCATGGCATCACGGCGCGGGAACGTCGGCCGCGTCGGGGATCACCGTCGCGATGTACTTGGCGTCGCCATCCTCGTAGCGCATCAGCACGACGGGGCGCAGCGGCATGCGGCCGGTGCCGGCATAGGTGATCTTGCCGGTGACGCCCTCGAAATCCTTGAGCCCGGCGATGGCGTCGCGGATCGCGGCAGGGTCGTCGGAACCGGCCACGCGCACCGCCTCGTCGAGGATCAGGCCGATCTCATAGCCATTGGCCTCATAGGTCGATTCCGGCGCATGGCCCGCATATTTGGTGAAGGCCTCGTTGAACGCTTCCAGCTTGCTGCCGGGCTCCGGATAGCCGGCACCGGTATAGACCACGCCGTCGACCAGCTTGCCGAGCGCCTTGATCGTGGGGGTGCCGATGCCATCGGCACCGTAGACCGGAATGGTCAGGCCGGCAGCCCGAAGCTGCTGGATGAAAGCCGGGAAATCCGGCTCGTAAGCGGCCGTCATGATGAGGTCGGGCTGCTCGGGCAACGCCTTTATGTTGGTGATCTCGGCCGAGAAGTCGGGCTGGTTCATGGTGAAGGTGCCGCGCCCGACGATCTTGCCCCCCTTCTTCTCGAACACCGTGCCGAAATATTCCGGCAGGTTGGCGACATAGGTGGTGTCGGGCGAGGTCAGCAGGTAGACGGTGCGCTTGCCTTCCGAGATGGCGAATTCGGCCACGGCGGTCGCCTGCACATTGTCGGCCGGATAGGTGCCGAACATGACGTCGCCGACCGCCTCGGTGAGCACTGGCGCGGTGCCGCACAGAGTCAGCGTCGGGATGCCGAGCGGCTGGGTGAGTTGCCCGGCGGAGATCGACGGATCGGCGTCGCAAGGCGTGATCAGGATCTTGGCGCCGGCGTCGATCAGTTCCTGCGCGGCGGTCGCCGTCTGGGCGGTGTCGGAGCGCGTGTCCTTGATCATCAGATTGACCTTGTACTTGCCGTCAAGGCCGCCCTTGGCGTTCAACTCGTCGACGGCCATCCGCAGGCCGGCCAGAGCCGGCTGGTCATAGGGCGCCAGGCCACCCGTCTGGGCGGTGGCGACGCCTATGACGATATCTTCCGCGAGTGCCACCGGCGTGCCGGCAAGCAACAGGCCGAGGGCGGCGGTACCGAAAAGGGTGTGTCGAAGACGGGACGGAAATGACATTTCGGTTCTCCTTCTGGACGGTTCTTTATGGTTGTTGGTCTGTCTCGGCGGTCTTGGCTGCCGTCACCGCACGGGCGGTGCGACTGCCGAGATAGGCGGCGACGACGGCCGGATCGTTGCGCACGTCGGCCGGCAATCCGTCGGCGATGACCCGGCCACGGTCGACGACGACGATGCGTTCGCACAGCGTCATCACCAGCCGCATGTCGTGCTCGATCAGGATGACGCCGATGCGCCGCTCGTCGCGCACGGCCGAAAGAATGGCGATGAGCTCCGCCGTCTCGACCGCGTTCATGCCGGCCGCCGGCTCGTCAAGCAGCAGGAAGCGCGGCTTCAGCGCCAGGGCACGGGCGATCTCCAGGCGGCGGCGCTGGCCATAGGCAAGGCCGGCAGCCGGGCGGTGCGCAGCACGCTCCAGCCCCATGCGCGAGAGTTCACGCATCGCCGCGGCTTCGGCGGCGGCGAGGCTGTCTTCCACCACGCGGGCGGCGACCACCACATTCTCCAGCACCGTCATGTTGGGGAAGACGCGGATGTTCTGGAAGGTGCGGGCAATGCCGGCGCGGGCGAAGCGGAAGGCACCCCGTGCACCCGCCGGCTGGCCGACCGAGACGGCGCCGCCGCTCGGCGTCACGTCGCCGGCGATCATGTTGAGCAGCGTCGTCTTGCCCGCACCGTTCGGACCGATGATGCCGGTGATGGTGTCGGCGTCGAACCGCAACGTCACATTGTCCACCGCGACCACGCCGGCATAGCGCCGCGACAGGTTCTCGACCGAAATGCGGTCCCCTTCAGGATGCGGCTGCACCTGCTGCGTGGAGGCTTCGGGCAGGTTCTGCGGGCCGCGCAGCAGGTTCAGTTCCCGCTGGCCAAACAGGCCGCTCGGGCGACGCCAGATGACGAGGATCATGGACAGGGCCAGCACGCCCTCGGTGAGGCCGAACAACACCGGCATCTGGAAGCCGAGCACCTCGCCGCCGCCCTCGAAGCGCCGGACGATCTCGATCAGGAGGGTGGTGACGATGACGCCGGCAAACGCGCCGAGCGAGGTGCTCATGCCGCCGACGATGAGCATGGCCAGCAGCGTGAAGCCGAGATGGAAGTAGAAGTCCTTGGGCGAGAACGCGCCGAGGAACTGCGCCATCATCGCGCCTGCGACGGCGGCCATGACCGCGCTCAGCACCCAGGCGGCCAGCCGGGCCGTGCGGTGATCGACGCCGACAGCGGCGGCGCCGCGTTCATCATCAGCGGCCGCGCGCGCGGCAAGGCCGAACGACGTCTCGCGGAACAGTCTTGCCACGCCAAGCGCGACAGCCGCCACGGCCGTGGCGGTCCACAGGCCGACCTCGCGCGGAACGCCGTAGAAAGGCTGGCTGCCGCGCGTGATCTCCCGACCGGCGACAAGGACGGTGTAGACGATGATGAGCAGCGCCAGCGTGGCGATGGCCGCGCTCGATCCGCCCAGCCTGACCAGCGGCGTCCCGGTAATCAGGCCGACCACTATTGCCAGCCCCACCACCACGGCAAGTGCCGCGAGAAACGGAAGCTCGTAGCCGGCCAGGAATTGCGGCAGATCGCGCAGGGCGGAGCGCTGCAAGGCTGCCGACATGGTGAGGATGCCGGTCGCATAGGCGCCGAGCCCGATGAAGGCGGCGTGACCGAAGGAGACGATGCCGGTGTTGCCGGAGAAAACCTGCAACCCCAGCACCGCCGTCAGCATGATCGCAGCATAGGTGACGACACGCTGCATGGCCGCGTTGCCAAACAGATAGGCGGCAAGCGCGGCCAGCACCAGAAACGCCACCATGGCCACAGTATCGGCGCCGGCATTGCGCAGCGCCGCCGGCAGGAAGGAGCGCGCCCGGCTTCCGTCCATCGCCACCGCCGTCATTGACCCGCCCCGAAACGGGCGGGCGAGAACGGCTTCAGGATCGGCTGGTCGCCATGGAGCGCAAGCCGGGCGACCGCCTCGCCAACGGCGGGACCGGTCTTGAAGCCGTGGCCGGAGGAGCCCGCCGACACGATCAGCCCCTGGACACCCGGCATGGCGCCGATGACCGGCAGGTCATCCGGGCTCATGTCATACAGGCCGGCATAGCCGGGGCGGATGCCCAGTTCGGTCATGGCCGGCACGCGGGCGGCGAAGGTTTCCAGGATCTCCACGGATTCGGATTCGTCGACACCTTCCATGTAGTGATCGGGATCGTCGACGGTGCGCGGACGCACGGCTTCTTCATGACGATTGCCGGTACCACCACCGGCCCAGGTGCCCGCCAGCACCACACCCTCATTGTCGGACCGGGCATAGTTGCGGGAAATGTCGTCGCACCAGGCAAAGGGCATCACCTTGCGCGCCTTGCCCCCGGCGTCGAGCACGGCCATGGGATGGCGCTCGATGTGAAGCGGCAGGTCGAGAACCGCGGTCGCCAGAAGCCGGCGCGTCCATGGTCCGGCCGCCAGCACCACGGTTCCGGCTTCCAGCACCGTGCCGTCGGCGAATGCGATGCCGGTGATCCGGTCGCCCTGCCGCAGCAGGCGCTCAACCCTGCTGTTTTGCATGAGATGGGCGCCATTGCTCCTCGCCGCGCGGGCCAGCGCGTTGGTGGCGCCGAAGGCGTCGGCATAGCCGTAGTCCGGCTCCCACAGACCCAGCGCTACATCGTCGGAGGCGAAGCCCGGGGCCATGCCGGCGAAATCGGCCGGGGCCAGGGTTTCGATGCGTGACCCTTCGCCGCGAATGCGCTCGGCGGCCGCGCTCCATTCGGCGGCGCTGTCATGGCCGCACACCCACATCATTCCGACCTCGGTGACGAAGGGCCCCTCGCCCGCGATTTCCGGCAGCGACACCAGAATCTCGCGTCCGCGTATCGAAAGCTGCGACAGCTCCGGCATGAGATAAAAGGCATGCAGCAGCGCCGACGACTTGCCGGTCGGCCCGCCCGCCGGATGGGTCTGGTCGACCAGCGTGACCGAGGCCCCGGCCGCGGCCAGATGATAGGCCGTGCTGGAGCCGACGATGCCGGCGCCGATGACAATGATATCGCTATTGCTCCTCATTTCCTCCGTTCCCCGGTTCTGGGTCGTTTTCAACCAGCTAAGACCAGGCTTGGAACTCTGTCAATATCTCTTCATTATTGACCGTTGTAAAATTCTCTGAAATAAAAATTACAACGAGGACGGGATTGCACCAGTTCCGGGGAGGATCATGACGATACGCGAGATCCTGATGCGACAGGACCTTTCCCTGACACCGTCAGAGGAAAAGATCGTCCGCCTGCTGCTTGCCGAATATCCGACGTCGGGCCTCGGCACCGCGACCAGCCTGGCCAAGCGGACCGGCGTCAGCGATCCCACCGTGGTGCGCCTGATGATGAAGCTCGGCTTCGAGGGATTTCCCGATTTTCAGTCGAAACTACTGGCCGAAGTGGAGTCGCGCCTGCACTCTCCACTGCTGATGATGGAGTCGAAGCGGTTCGGCCGGTCGAACGACAATGTCGTGCTCGCCTATCTCGATTCAGTCGGCGAGGTGGTGGACAAGTCCGCCTCGATCACGCCGCTGCAGAGCTATGACCGAGCCACCCGGCTCCTTATGGAGGCCAGGGGCGACGTCGTCATGCTGGGCGGGCGCTTCAGCCGCTATCTGGCGGGCATGTTCGCCGGCTATCTGGTCCAGTTCCGGCCCAATGTCCGCGATCTCGGCGTGGTTTCGGCGCAGACGCTGGACACGCTGGCCGACCTTGGCCGCAAGGACGTGCTCGTCGTCTTCGACTATCGCCGCTACCAGCTCGATGTGGTCGCCTATGCCAGGCAGGCCGCGGCGCGCGGCGTGCGCATTCTCCTGTTCACCGACCAATGGCTGTCGCCGATCGCCGACCTCGCGGAGGTGACCATCGTCAGCCCGCTCGAGGTCGCCTCGCCCTACGACACGCTGGTGCCGGCGCTGGCCCAGATGGAGGCGCTGGTCGCCCGCATCCTTTCCACGCTGGGCGACGACGCCCGCGCCCGCATCGAGACCCTGGAGGAAGTCCGGCACGCCAATTCGGTGACGCTCGACAGCGACAGCCAGGAAAGCGGCGTAGGCAGCGCCCGCAGGGAGCCCGGCGCCAGAAAATCCAGAAAATCATCAAAGCAGGTCAGATCATGAACCAACCCCTTCCACAGCGCAACGAACCCTTCCGGCCCGGCGAGACGGCCCTGCTGCTCGTCGACATGCAGCGCATCTGGCTGGAGCCGGGCGCGGACCCGTCGCATCCGGAGCGCGGGCCGGATCATTATTTCTACCGGCACACGGCAGCGGAAACGATCCCCAACCAGGAGCGCCTGCTGAAGGCCGCACGCGCCAATGGCGTCGAGGTCCTGCACACCATCATCCAGAGCCTCACCGAGGACGGGCGCGACCGCTCGCTCGACCACAAATTGACGCCGATCCACATTCCGCCCAGCCAACCTGAGGGGCTGCCGGTGACCTCGCTGGCGCCGGCCGGCGACGAGATCATGCTGCCCAAGACATCGTCAGGCGTCTTCAACTCCACCAATATCGACTACGTGCTGAAGAACCTCGGCATCCGCTACCTGATCGTCGTCGGCATCATGACCGACCAGTGCGTGGACATGGCGGTGCGCGACGCGGCCGACCGCGGCTATCTGGTCACCTGCGTTTCCGATGCCTGCGCCTCCGCCACCCAAGAACGCCACGACACCGCCCTCAACGCGTTCGGCGGCTATTGCTGGGTTGCCGACACCGACACCGTCATCGCCCGTATCGAGGCCCTGGGGAAATCCGCATGACCGCCACGCTGGAACCGCTGGTCGCCGTCGTCACCACCGATCTCGCCGCCATCACCCGCGGCCGCTCGGTGGTGGAAAGCCGGCTGGACAAGATCGCCGCCACCGGCGTCGGCTGGCTGCATGCCAACCTGTCGCTGACGCCGTTCAACTCCATCGTCGATCCCAATCCCTGGGGGTCGGCGGGCGACCTGCGGCTGATCCCCGACATGAAGGCCCGCTACCGCACCACGCTCACCGGCTCGCAGACCGCCTTCGACATGGTGGCCGGCAACATCGTCGAGCTGGACGGCACACCATGGCTCGGCTGCACGCGCACCATGCTGATCGACGCGCTGGCGGAGCTGAAGGCCGAAACCGGCCTGTCGGTCGTCGGCGCCTTCGAGCAGGAGTTCCAGCTTGAGGACGCCGGTTTCGCGCCGGCCCATTCGCTCTCGCTGGCGGCGCTGCGGCGTGCCGACCCCTTCGCGGCCCGGCTGATGGCGGCGCTGGAGGAGGCCGGTGTAGCGCCCGAGGTCATCATCGCCGAGTTCGGCGCCGAGCAGTTCGAGGTCACCCATGCGCCGGCCGACGCGCTCACCGCCGCCGACCGCGCCGTGGCCATCCGCGAGATCACGCGCGAACTGGCCCGCAATTCAGGCTGGCGCGCCTGCTTTGCGCCCAAGACGGCGCCGAACGCGGTGGGCAACGGTGTCCACATCCATTTCAGCTTCATCGATGCCGAGGGAAGGCCGGTGACCTACGACGCCGCGCAGCCCGGCGGCCTGTCGGCCAGGGCGGCGAGCTTCTGCGCCGGCGTGCTGCGCCACCTGCCGGCCATCACGGCGCTGACCGCCTCCAGCGTCTCCTCCTATTACCGACTCAAGCCGCATAGCTGGAGTTCGTCCTATACCTGGCTGGCGGACCGCGACCGCGAGGCCTCGCTGCGCATCTGCCCGACCGTCACCATCGGCGGACGCGATCCCTCCCGGCAGTACAATGTCGAGTATCGCGCGGCCGACGCCACCGCCAATCCCTATCTGTCGCTCGCCGCGATCGTGCGTGCCGGACTTGAGGGCCTGAAGAACGACCTGCCGCCGCCGCCGTTGTTTTCCGGCGATCCGGAAAAACTCAGCACGGGTGAGCGCGCAGACCTCGGCCTGATCCGCCTGCCGGAAACCCTGCCCGCCGCCCTCGACGCGCTGACGGCGGACGCGGTCGTTTCCGGCTGGTTCGACCCGGCCTTCATCGAAACCTTCGTCGGCGTCAAGCGCAACGAGATCGAGCGGTGCAACGGGCTCGATCCGGAAGGCGTGTGCAACCTCTACCGGACGCTCTACTGATGGATGCACGTATCGACATGGACTGGCCGGCAGCCGTCGAGGCCGTCAACGAGGACGGCCGCTCCGACATCGTGCTCCTGTGCGAGCATGCCTCCAACCACATGCCCGCCGAATATGAACGGCTCGGGCTGGACGAAAGGCATCTCGAACGGCACATCGCCTGGGACATCGGCGCGGCCGGGGTGGCGCGGCGGCTTTCGGCGAGGCTCGACGCGCCGCTCTTCCTCAGCGCCTATTCGCGGCTGCTGATCGACCTCAACCGGCCGCTCGGGGCATCGGGCAGCATTCCCGTGCGCTCCGAGGACACCGACATTCCCGGCAATGCCGATATCGATGCGGTGGAAAAGGCAAGGCGTGCCGGGCGCATGTTCACCCCCTTCCACGACCGGGTGGCCGCTTTTCTCGACAGCCGCGCCGCCGCCGGGCGGCCGACGCGCATCGTCACCATCCACAGCTTCACGCCGGTCTTTCTCGGCAAGGAGCGGCCATGGCATGCCGGCGTGCTGTTCCAGAACGCCGCCGGTCTCGCCGAAGACATTCTGGAGGGACTGCGCGTCGATCCCGACCTCAACGTCGCGCCGAACCAGCCCTATGTGGTGAGCCGCGACAGCGACTATGCGGTGCTGATCCACGGCGACGACCGCGGCATCCCCGCCGTTCTGATCGAGATCAGGCAGGACCTCATCTCGGACGAAGCCGGCATTGCCGAATGGGCCGAACGGCTGGCGGCGGCGCTGCCCGCACGCCAGGACGAGGAGCTGACATGAGCAATCCCAGCCTGCGCCAGCGCGACGCCGCCTGCATCGCCGAGATCGGCCGCCTGCGGTTTTCCCCACTCAGCCTCGTCGGCGGCAAGGGCAACCGGCTGATCGAGGAAGGCGGGCGCGAGGTTCTGGACCTGTCCGGCTCGGCCGGGCCCGCCATGCTCGGCTACAGCCATCCCGCGATCGTGGAGGCGGTCGAGCAATCCGTTCGCAGCATGGCCGGCGCCAGCCTGCTGCTCTACCCCAACGAGCCTGCCGTCTCGCTGGCCGAGCGCCTGCTGGCGCTCACCCCCGGTATCGGCGAGCGACGCGTCTGGTTCGGCCATTCCGGTTCCGACGCCAACGATTGCGCCCTGCGCGTGCTGGCCGCCGCCACCGGGCGTTCGCGCTTCATCTCCTTCATCGGCTCCTATCACGGCAACCTGTCCGGCTCGATGGGCATCAGCGGCCACACGGCGATGACCCACACGCTGCCGCGCCCGGGCGTGCTGTTGCTGCCCTATCCCGACCCCTACCGGCCGCGCTTCAGCGCCGAGGAGGTGTTGTCCCTGCTCGACTACCAGTTCGAGACGACCTGCCCGCCCGATCAGGTCGCGGCCGTGTTCATCGAGCCGCTGATGTCGGATGGCGGGCTGATCGTGCCGCCGCCGGGCTTCCTCAAGGCGCTGGAGGCGCGCTGCCGCCGGCACGGCATCAAGATCGTCGTCGACGAGGTGAAGGTCGGCCTAGCCCGCAGCGGCCTGCTGCACTGCTTCCAGCATGAGGGTCTGACCCCGGATCTCGTCGTGTTCGGCAAGGCGTTGGGCGGCGGCCTGCCGCTGTCCGCCGTGGTCGGCCCCAGGGAGATCATGGACCATGCGCCCGCCTTCGCCCTGCTCACCACCGCCGGAAATCCGGTCGCGGCGGCGGCCGGCAATGCGGCATTGCAGGCTATCGAAACCGAAGGGCTGGTGGAGCGCTCGGCGCGCATCGGCAAGCTGTTCGCGGACGGGCTGCGCGCGCTCGGCGACAGGCACGAAATCATCGGCGATGTGCGCGGGCGCGGCCTCGCCATCGGCGTCGACCTGGTCGAGGACCTTACCACGCGCGCGCCGGTGCCGGCCACGACCACCGCCAAGATCATCTATCGCGGCTACCAACTGGGCGCCGCTTTCACCTATGTCGGCCTCAAGGCCAACGTGCTGGAGTTCATGCCGCCGCTGACCCTGACCGAGGACGAGGTGGCGGAGGGTGTCGCCATCGTCGATCGGGCGATGGCCGACGTCGCGGCCGGCAAGGTCAGCGATGCGGATGTCGCTTCCTTCATGATGTGGTGAGGAGAAAGCCATGGGACTCGGCTGGCGAACCATTCCCGACGACATGCGCGTCTTCATCGAGGCGCAGAAGCTGTTCTTCGTGGCGACCGCGCCCTCGGACGGCCGGGTGAACCTCTCGCCGAAGGGGCTCGACACGCTGCGCATACTGGACGAGCGCACGGTCGCCTATCTGGACCTGACCGGCTCCGGCAACGAGACCGCCGCCCATGTCACCGAAAACGGGCGCATGACCATGATGTTCTGCGCATTCTCCGGCGAGGCGATGACATTGCGCCTCTACGGCAAGGCCGAGTTGATCCGGCCCGATCACCCCGAATGGAACACCTTGCGGCCCCTGTTCCCGGACCTTCCCGGCGTGCGCCAGATCTTCCGCCTCAAGGTCGACAGCGCCGCCACTTCCTGCGGCTGGAGCATCCCAGTGGTCGGCGAGATGCAGGAGCGCGACGAGCTGGTCAAATGGGCCGATGCACAGAGCGAGGACGAGATCGAGGCCTACCGGCTGGCCAACAACGTGGTCAGCATCGACGGGCTGTCGACCGGTTACGTATCGGACGATTTCTGATGGAGCACCGGCATATCCGCCTGACCTTCTCCGACGGGGAGGCCATGCATTTTCCGCCCATCGATGGCGAAACCATCCTCGTTTCGGCCGAGAAGGCCGGCAACCTGCTGGCCAGCAACTGCCGCGAAGGCACGTGCCGCACCTGCGCGGCGCGGGACGAAAACGGAGACGAGGTGCTGTTGTGCGTCACGCCGGCTTCCCCCGGCATCTCGCTCGCCCTGCCCTATCGGCGCACCGACGTTGCGCCGCCCACATTGCGGCGGGCGAAGATCAACGCCTTCGCGCGCGTCTCGCGCTCGGTCTGGGAAATTCGCTACAGGCTGCAATTCCCCCTGCCCTTCCTGCCCGGCCAATATGTCGAGGCGCATTTTCCCGGCATAGACGGCGCGCGCCGCTTTTCCATGGCCAATCCGCCATCGCAGAAGGAACAGGTGCTGCATGTGCGCGACCTGCCGGACGGTGCCATGTCCGCCTATCTCACCGACAGGGCAAAGCCCGAGGATGCCTTTACCGTGCGCGGGCCGTTCGGTGTTTTCTACCTGCGCTCCACCGCCCGGCCCAAGCTGTTCGTCGCCGGCGGCACCGGGCTGGCGCCCATCGTCTCCATGTTGTCCGGCATCGATCCGGCGAGCGCCCCTCCTCCGCTTGCCGTCGTGGCGGGCTTTGCCGATGCCGAAGACGCCTACGCGCTGGAAGCGTTACGTGCGCTGGCGCAAAAGCTGCCGCTGGAACTGGTGCTGGCCGCCGACCGCGCCGGCGAAGGCTGGCCGGGCGTGATCGCCAACCCGGTCGCCGCGCTGCGCGAGGTCGCGACGGTTCCCCTCGCGCGCGGAACGGAAGCCTATCTGTGCGGCCCGCCCGGCATGGTCGCTGCCGCACGCCGTGAACTGCTTTCGGCAGGGCTCGATGCCGCCGACGTGCTCAACGAGGAATTCGTGCACGGATAATCGCTTCCAGGGCTGCCATCACATCGCATCCTGTTTCAGCAGATGAAGCTGTGGCGCTGATGTGACAGTAGCTGACATTTCTGTCAGCCGAAACTCAGAACAGGCCGCCGGTCGGCAGTCATGCAACGTCACGGCAAATCCGTGGGAATTGGCCAAAAACTTGACAATTAAAGACATGTTTTGAGATTTTCACTGAAGCGCCGCGCACCGGGTTTTGGATTCATTCCAAATCATTGGCATTGATGGCGTTTTTCGATCTGGCTAGAGAGCCTGCATGGTCTCACGAATGCATGACCCGCAGGACTTCCAGGGCAAGAGCCGGATGGCGCAGATGAAACAGCGTATCGCACCGAGCGGTGAGCGGAGCGGGAAGCCGTGGCGACGTCGCTGACCACGGTTTTCCTGCACAATCGCCGCTCGCTGATGTGGAGCCTGATGCGGATCGTGCGCGACCCGCAGATCGCCGAGGATCTGACCCAGGAAACCTATATCAGGGCGCGCCATGCCATCGAAGCGGGACCGATCGAGCATATCGAGGCGTTCCTCTACCAGACCGCCCGCAATCTCGCCCTGGATCATCAGCGCCGTAACCGCATGCGCGGCGGCGTCGAGCATATGGAGGCGACGGAGGTCGAACTCGCCAATGTCGCTGCCGACCTGCCTTCGGCTGAAACGGTGGTCATTCAGCGTGAGCGCCTCAAGGCGCTTGAGGAGGCACTGATGCGGCTGCCGGAACGTGCGCAGCAGGTGTGGCGGCTCAGCCGCATCGAAAAGTGGTCTTATCCGAAGATCGCCGCTCATCTCGGCGTCTCGCCAAACACGGTCTTCAATGATGTCAAGCTTGCCGTTGCGCACTGTCAGCAGGCGCTTAACCGGCTCGATCGCCTCTGAGTTGGGTAATATGAGAACAGTGCGGGGCGCGTGGGTGGATTCGGCCCTTGGATCAGATACGGGTATTCGAGGGCCAAAGGATTTTTTTGTGAGATGCGGCCAGGTCATTCGTCTTACCTTTACGAGCTTCCGATCCAGCAAGAGACGGATGGCCTGAGTGGTGGATGACAGGGCCGGCGGCCCGATGCCAGATAACGGTTTCCAGCATCCCGATCCGGTCTCGGATGCGGCGCTCGACTGGTTCGTGCGCCTGCAGGAAGCCCCGCAGGACAGGAAATTGCGGGAACAGTTTCAGATATGGCTGGACAGCGATCCGCGCCATGCGGCCGCCTTCGCGAAACTTGAAGCCATGTGGACGCTTCCCGAGCTGGATATCGCCAGCGCGCGCCTGGCCGCCCGTCTCGACGAAACCCCGAAGGCGCGCGTCGTACCTGCCCGCAGGCAACTCCGCCGCACCGGCAAGTGGACCAAGAGGCTGGCCGCCCTGGCAGCGGTGATGATGGTCGCGATCGGCATCCGGTCCTATCCCGCGCTGATGCTGCGCTGGAACGCGGACCATCTGACCGCTACGGGCGCGCAGGGCGAATTCGTGTTGCCGGACGGTTCGCGCCTGATGCTCAACACCGCCTCCGCGGTTGCCCTGGATTTCGAGGGGCAGAACCGCTCGGTCACCCTGCTTCAAGGCGAGGCTTTCTTCGACGTCGTTCCCGATCCGGCACGACCGTTCCGCGTTGCCGGCGCGTTCGGCGATGTCGAGGTCAAGGGCACCGCCTTTTCCGTGCGCACCGGCGCAGAGGATACCGTGATCCTCGAACGGGGGCGCGTCGAAGTCAGCCGGCAAGGCGACGATGCCGGTCATGCGACGCTGTCACCGGGGGAGAAGGTCGAGGTTTCGGCCGCAGGCCTGTCGCCGGTCACCGGGATAGATGCCGAAAGCGCGCTGGCATGGCGTACGGGATGGGTCACATTCCAGGAAAAACCCCTTGCCGACGTGCTGGCCGATCTCGGCCGCTACTACGAGGGACGCATCCTTACCCTCGACGGCTCTATCGGCCGCGTCAGGGTCAGCGGCAACTACCGGCTGGCCGATCCGGAGGGTGCGATCCGCTCGCTGGCCGAGGCTGCCGGCGTGAAGGTCACCCGCCTCCCGGGCGGAATCATAATTCTTCGCTAATCACTCAAGTTTTTTTGTGAGATCGATCGGGCTCGTTCGTCAGGTGTTCGAAGCGCCGCCCTGCCGGAAAAAAAGGGCGGCTCACGGCAGCAGGCGAAGGAGACCTCCTTATGGGGCACGGTAATATCCCGGGAACGCGAATTGCACCTTCCGGCAATTCGGCCGCGCCTGTAAGGCGGGCTCCGGTTCTCCTCCTCCTTGGCAGCACGATCCTCGCCTCGTCGCTCGTCTGGGGGCACGGCGTCTCCCTTGCGCAATCGCCGGAGGCGGCGACTGCCCAGGCGACCAGCTTCTCGATCCCGGCCCAGCCCCTTGCCAGCGCCCTCCACGCCTTCAGCCGCGCTTCCGGCTGGCAGATCGGCTACAGCTCGGAAATCGTGCGCGGCAAGACTTCGGTGGCGGTTTCCGGAACGATGCCGCCGGCCCGGGCCCTGCAGACCATGCTTTCGGGAACCGGCATCAGCGTGAGCCTGACCGGACCGACCACCGCGACGCTGGTCGACCGTGTGGCACAGGCTTTCGACGTTCCGGCCGACGGCGCGATGGTGCTCGCCACGATCGACGTCCAGGGCAGCACGGAAAACACCGCCTACACGCCGTACGAAACCCCGGCGCCGACCAGCCATATCACGGCCGACGACATCGAGCGGTTCCGCGGTTCCAGCCCTGCCGATATTTTTCGCGGCACGGCGGGCGTCATGTCCGGCGAGGCGCGAAACGGCGCTGGCGCCGTGGACGTCAACATCCGCGGCATGCAGGGCATGGGTCGTGTGGCGACGACCATCGACGGCGCAGAGAACGCGGTCACCGTCTATCAGGGCTATCAGGGCGTCTCCAACCGCACCTTCGTCGATCCGGATTTCATCGCCGGCGTGGACATCACCAAGGGCGCGGACACCGCCTCCTGGGGCAATGCCGGCTCGGTCGCCATGCGGACCGTGAGCGCCGACGACATCGTCAAGCCCGGCAACACCTGGGGCGTCCGGGTCAAGGGCGAGATCGGCACCAACACGTCGAAGCCGCATGCCGGCGACAAGGCAGGCTATCAATGGCCCTATGCGCCGTGGGATGCCGCGGGCGAGGTTCCGGTCGCCTCGCAAACCGGCATGGACAGGCCTTCCCTGCTTTCTCCCACCCGTGGCGCCGGCAGCGTGATCGGCGCCTACAAGGGTGAGGATTTCGACTTCCTCGCCGGTTATGCGCGCCGCAAGCAGGGCAACTACCATGCCGGCAAGCATGGGCCTTCCGCCAATCCGGTCAACAAGGGCCGGCAGCAATGGTGCCCCAACGGCGTCTGCAATCCCAACGGCACAACCTATTGGGAAAATTACTACGAAAACGACGGTATCGTGAACTATCGCGCCGGCGAGGAGGTGCTGAACACGCAGCTCGAGACGGAGTCCTGGCTGGCCAAGCTGACGGCGCGGTTCGCGGAGGACCATACCCTGCAACTCGGTTATACCGGCTATCGCAGCGAGGCCGGCGACCGTCTGGCCTCGCGGTTGATCGGCAAGCACGGGCAGTCGGAGCAGCAGGCGCAGACGGCCGGGACCAGCCTCGACACCGTCACGGCGCGCTATCGCTGGAACCCGGAGGACAGCGATCTCTTCGATTTGAAGGGAAATCTCTACTGGACGCATCTGGAACTGCGCAATCCCATCCGGGGCGGGCGGGGCGTGACCCCCGAGCAGATCGGCCTGCCTGCCGGTTTCCGGGTCGGTTCCGACTCCGACATGTGGGGCGCCGACCTCAGCAACCTGTCGAAATTCTCGACAGACTATGGCGATGTCGACCTGACCTACGGCCTGTCCTATCGCGGCGAGGATACGCGCGGCAGCCGTCACACGGCGGCGCTGGAAGCGTGGAACACCGCTCGTGACGCCGTCCGCCACGAAGCTGCCGTCTATGCCAAGACGGCGTGGAAGCCGGTCGACTGGGCCACGCTGAACGCCGGGCTTCGCTATTCGCATTTCTGGTCAAAGGACCGTTACGATCCCTATGAGCGCGACAATATAGAAAGCAGGGTTCTCGGCTTCCGGACGGACGATGGCGGATTCAGCCCCTCGGTCAGCGTCACGCTGGAGCCGTTCGACGGGTCCCAGTTCTATGTCAACTACTCCAACACCCTGCGCGCGCCCAGCGTCATCGAATCCGTCTCGGCCTTCAACAGCGTGGTCGCCAACGCGAATGTGAAGCCCGAGCGCTCCAGCAACTGGGAAGTCGGCACCAACCTCACGCGCGACGGCCTGTTCATGGACGACGACCGCGGCATGCTCAAGCTCGGCTACTTCAACTGGGATGTGAAGGACTACATCGCGCGCTCGGTCCGCACCGGGTCGGGGCCGCTCACCCTGAACATCGAGAACATCGACCGGGCGAGATTCTCAGGCATCGAGCTTTCCGGCCGCTACGAGATCGGCGGCTTCACGGCCGACCTCTCGGCCAACTATTTCCTCAACGTCGAATATTGCCGCACCGCGACCACCTGCGAGAACAAGTCGCTCTACGGCGACTATGCCACCAACCATGTGCAGCCCGAATACACCGTCGACCTGACGCTGTCGCAGAAGCTGCTCGAGGACAGGATGACGGTCGGCGGCCGCATTTCCCATATCGGCCCGCGCGCCATCGGCCATGGCGATGTGACCGCACAGGGAGCGTCCGAGTTCATTTCCATGGTGAACTGGAAGCCCTACACGCTGGTCGACCTGTTCGCCGAATACAAGATCACCGAAGACCTCACCGCCGCCGTACGGGTCGAGAACCTGTTCGATCGCTTCTATGTCGATCCGCTCGGCCTCGTCACGCAGCCGGGACCGGGCCGCACCTTCTATGCGAGCCTGACCGGATCGTTCGGCGGCGAACAGACCTTCCAGCCGCTCACAAATCCGCTTGGGGGCCTCATCGGCGGGCGCGGCGGGCGCGATGGCGAACCTGTCGCCATCGACTGGAGCGGGCTCTACGCCGGTGTGCATGCCGGTGGCGCCTTCGGGCACACATGGGGCTCGACCACGACGCTCGACGGTTCCGACAGCTCCATCGCTGCGCGTGAATCGGCCGACCTCAAGCTCAATGGCGCCATGTTCGGCGTGCAGGCCGGCTACAACTGGCAGCTCGACAACGGGCTCGTGTTCGGCTTCGAGGGCGACTGGAGCAAGACCTACAACATTACCGGCTCGAAGAAGGTGTTGTCCACCGATCCCATTCTGGCGACGAAGGGCCATGTCGACGCCTATACGAGCTACGACATCGACTGGATGGCCAGTCTGCGCCCGAAGATCGGCTATGCCTTCAGCGACCGCTTCATGGCCTATGCCACCGGAGGCCTTGCCCTTGCGCGCGAAACCCAGTGGCGCGACCAGTACATCTCCAATCTGGCCGACGAGGGCCGCCCCAACGGCACGGAGACGACTGTCTTCTCCGTGGAGAAGGCCGCGGCCACGCGTGCCGGCTTCACCATCGGCGGCGGTCTGGAATATGCGCTGAACGACAACTGGTCGATCAAGGCCGACTATACCTACAGCCGCTTCGGCAAGAAGGACTTCAAGTTCAGGAACGCCCGCGCCGGCACAGGCAGGGACTATACCACCACGACCAGCGCCATTGTCGGCTACGAAACGGTAGATCCGTCGCAGGACCCCAACATGGCGTGGCTGTGCGACATGGATCCGAGCTTCTGCGAGCCTTATGAGCAGCCGATCTATGAAACGACAACGACGAACCACACCGGAAGCTCAAGCACCGTCAACGGCCGCAATGCCTCCAACGCACTCGACTTCCACACCATCAAGATCGGGTTGAACTACCGGTTCTGAACTCAGCGCCATGCCGACGCCTTTCCCTGAGGCTGGAGGGCGTCGACATCGTGCCTTGAAACCACAACACGGAGCGGAGGGCACTTCGCAAAGTGTAGCCTCTATGCCTGTTCCCCCGTGAGGATCGAGCTTGCGGTGTCGAGCAACGGGTCGTTTTCCCGGGAGGCCAGGAACGCGAAGAGGACGCGAACGGATTCATGCGCCTGGCACAGGATGTCCACCTCGTTGTTTTCCTGCGCCTGGGTTGCCGTGTTCGCATGCAGAAGCCCGATGCCGACGCCACCGGCAATCAGCGTCCGCGTAACGGATTCGCGATCGATGCCGATGGTCTTTCTCGGACGGAATTGATAGCGACGAAACAGGTTTTCCGCCGCCTGCCCGCAGCATGACTGGCCGCAGGTTGGATAGATCCACGGATACTCGCCCAGCGCCTGCCAATCCGGCGGTTGAGCGATGTCGACAAGCCCGCGGGGAGCGGCAAGGTAGATGGCGAAGCTGGCCACGTCGATGGTTTTGAGGTCCGCATCCGGCGCGCCCGGTTCATTGTAGAAGCCGGCATCCAGACTGCCGTTGCGAATGCCGTCGAGGATGTCGAGCGACGTCCCGTGCTGAAGCACGACTTCCACCTCGGGGCAGCGTTCGGACAGCCCCATGAGAAGGCGGCCCACCGGCTCGGAACTGGAGTTGCTTCCTCCGCCGATGCGCAGCTTTCCGGTCAGGCGCCCCTTGATACGGGTGGCTTCCTCGATGAGTTCCCGGTGCGCACCCAGCGTCTGCTCCGTCTTGGCCAGAAGCCGTTGGCCGTCCACGGTCAGGATCATGCCGCGCGCCGTGCGCTCGAAAAGCGTGAGCCCGAGCGTTTCCTCGATCGCCTTGATATGCGCGCTGACCGCCGGCTGGCTGAGATAGAGCCGTTCCGAGGCGCGCGTGATGCTGCCTTCCCGGGCCACGGCGACGAATGTTCTCAACTGATGGATTTCCATTTCCGCCCCTGTGGTCGAGCACGGTGCTCCTGCGTCTACATCAGGCCGAGGAAATGCCACCATAGCAGATCCAGCGGCATCAATATCAGCACGGTCGCCGCGAACAATATCATGCAAAGCCGGGTGACGGCGCCGACCGGCAGTTTGGCGATCTGCACCGCCGAGACCAGGGGCGGCGCCTGATACGGGAGCAGGATGTTCGAAAAGGCAAGCACCTGGGTCATCAGCACCGTGGCCAGCGGCAGACCTGTGGCGACGGCCAGGCTCTCCGCTCCCGGGGTCATGACGGCCGGCACGCCGGGCAGATTGGTGACGAGCGCGACCGCAGTGGCGATGATGGTCAGTGCGGCGACGTTCCGGACCGGCCTGTCGGATTCGAGCCGCGCATGTTCGCTCAGGCTGTCGACGATCGTCGATCCCAGTCCGGTCGAGGAGGTGACGGCCCCGAGGCCGAGGATGCCGGCGACGAACAACAATGTCGCGTAATTGATTTCCTGGTTGATGCAGTTGTCCGCAGCGAGGCCGGAGCGCGGCCACAGGCAATAGAGCGCCGCGGCAAGCGCCACCCATCCCGGCGACACATGGTGAAGCCCGTCGGTCAGCCAGAGAATCAGGCACAGTCCCAGAACGACGATCAAATGGCGTTCCGAACGGCTGATCGGCGGGGACGGACCTTCCGCCGCCGCGTTGCGGACCGGATCGCGGTCGGGAAACATCCACAGGACAAGCACGGCGAGTAGCGCCGCCTTGGCCGCGCCGAGGACCGGGAAATGCAGCAACAGGTAATTCCAGTAGCTGATGCGATGGCCATAGAGGCCTTCGGCAGCACCGGCGAGGATCATGTTGGGCGTGTTGGCGGGCAGGATCGCGTAGGCCGGCAGGCATGTGGCGAAGGCGGCCGCGACCAGCATGCCGGTTCTGCCGTTGGAGCGCTCGCCATAGCCCATGCGATCCGCCAGCGAGGCGACGATGGGTACCAGAAGCACGATGCGCCCCATTGACGAGGGCATGATGAAGGCCAGCGCCAGGCTGAACAACACCGTTCCGGCTATCACGCCGGCATAGCGCCGGCCGAGCAGCCCGGCGAGAAGCCCTGCCGCGCGCTGGCCGAGGCCCGTGTGGCGGATCGAATGTCCCAGCACCATGCCGCCGAACAGGAGCCAGAACGTCGACGAGTGGAACCCGGAAAGCACGGTTTCGGTCGGTGCGGCCCGCAGGATGATGGCTGCCGCGAAGAACGCGAGCGCAGGCCAATATTCGGGCACCGCCCCTGTCGACCACATCCCGATGCAGAAGACGCCAAGCGTCGCGGCGATGGCCATCGGGGTCGGTAGGACCGCGATCAGCACAGGTGCGGCGACACCCGTCATGGCAGCAACAAGGATGATCTGCCGACGACGGCCGAATGAGGCGATGGCCCAGCCGGGCCCCTGGGTCTGGTTGGAACTCTTCTGGGGCGGGGCAACGCTTCGCGGTTGCACACGGTGCAGCAGGCTTTCGTTCATGCGCGGAGCTTGGACTGGCTGCGCGTGGCAAATCCAATCGTTTCTCCGAAGGACAGCCCTCGGTGCCGCTGAGGGCATTGCGGCACGCCGAGCCCTCCGCAATCATGCGCCGGGCCTGATCCACGACGCGTCCCAAGAAGTCGAAACGCCTGCTCCTGCCGAGCCTGAAACCTCTAGATACGCGCCTCGATCAGGAAGGGCCCCTTGCGCGAGACCGCCGCCTCGAACAGGTCGGTGAACTGCTCGATCGTGTCGGCACGGGCGGCTTCCACCCCCAGGCCGCGCGCCAGCGAGCACCAGTCCAGCTCCGGTGAATCGAGGTCGAGCATGCGCCGGGCGTTGCGGCCGAAATCGTTGACCCCGACATTGCGCATCTCGCCTTGCAGGATGGCATAGGCGCGGTTGGCGAGGATGACGGTCACCACGTCGAGGTTTTCGCGCGTCTGCGTCCACAGGCCCTGCACCGTGTACATGCCGCTGCCGTCCGCCTGCATGGCCACCACCTTGCGGTCCGGGCAGGCGATGCCCGCGCCCACCGCCAGGGGGATGCCCTCGCCGATGGCCCCTCCGGTGAGCGGGATGTGATCGTGCGGGACAAGGCCCGGCGACAGCGCCGTCAGCCGGCCGCCCGAGGTGATCGACTCTTCGCAGATGATCGCGCCTTCCGGCAGGGCGCGCGCCACGGCAACGGAAATGCTGTCGGCGTTGAGGGGGCCCGTGGGCGCCGCGATCTCGCGCTGCGTGAAACGATTGGGCACGAAGGGCGCGTCCTGCCGCACGCCGATTTCCGCGGCCAGCGCACGCAGGGCCTCGGCAAGGTCGTTTTCATGGCCGGCCAGTTGGATGACCTCGCATTCCGGCGGCAACATGGTGCTGGGCTTGCCGGGATAGGCGAAGAAGCCCACCGGCTGCCGGCCCCCGATGCAGATCGCCACCTCGAACTCCCGCAGGGCCTGTACAGCCTGGTCGACATTGTAGGGCACGGGTTGTGCGGCGACCCGCCCAGCGCCGCGCTCGGTGCGATCGGAGGTCTGGGAAAACAGCACCGCGCCGGTGGCGGCGGAAATGCGGCCGGCAGCTTCCAGCGCATCGGCGCGCAGGGCCCGTCCGGCGAGGATGATGACGGCGCGCCTGCTG
>WPCJ01319063.1_pt1 | contig 60744 bp, 55 predicted proteins | sample 5399831 | NCBI WGS metagenome assembly WPCJ01 (sample SAMN12869470, study PRJNA574797) | sludge metagenome | isolation source: wastewater treatment of pH10 | place: China:Beijing | collected 2019-05-20
AAAAATATTTGTAATTTGGTCTTTCAAATCCATAGCAGTAATTCGTTTAAATATTTGAATGTCAGAAACTTAAATATACGAATTATTGCTATTTTATGAAAATTTTATTCACTTTTCTTATCCCGAACTCAGGTTAAAATAATTTTTTGATAAAAAGCCAATAATTATTCCAAAAAGAAAAACAAGTATAAATTCAATGTATTAACAACTAAATAAAATGGCTGATTACTCAAAAAAAATGGCTGCTTTATTTAGAATAAAACAGCCATTATATCTATCTATAATATCTTATTGCCCTAAAAGCTCTCTCATTTTTTCCTGCATCAATTCCTGATCAGAAATTGCTTCAAGACCAAACACCGCAATGAAAATGATATTAATTACTAAGTAAAGAGCACTTAATATCAAACCGATGATACATAAGATTCTACCCGTATTCAGATTGCTGTAATCAGAATAAAGAGACGGATTGGCATTGTAAAGTGCAATATCTTTCTTGTAAAGCACAAGTCCTACAATACCTGCAATAAGCCCTAAAACTCCGTAACAGCAGCACCCCACAATGGAAACAATTCCTAAAACAAGAACAGCTGTAGCATTGGGTAATTTTTGTTGATTCATAATATAATTTTTAATGTTTAGTTTAAAAAGCTGAAAAATGTTTATAAAAATAAGAAAAAACCATAATGACTGCATTAATTATGGCTAAAAATATCAATATCTGACCGTAATTTCTTTTCTTGTCTAAAAAATTGAGTATTACAAAGCCAAAAAACATCAGAAGAGTGTACACCGCAGGATACATCTGAAATGCTTCTGAGAACTTCCCCTGAAATACCAAAACAATTGCCCTCTGCGTTCCACAGCCAAAACATTCTATTCCCAAAAACTTTTTGCTGGGACACGGAAGCATAAAATCTTCTATGTGCATCGTCTGTTAATTATTATTTCACAAATCTAAGAAATTTTTGCTCTCAAATACTGATGAGGAAAAAAACAATCTTCTTTCATTTCAAATGAGCCTTGAACAGCAAGATAAGGATTTCTTAGGATCTCTCTTGCTACAAAAATAAGATCTGCCTCACCATTCTGAAGAATTTCTTCTGCCTGCTGACTTGTAGTGATCAATCCTACTGCTCCTGTCTGTACATTTGCCTGATTTTTTACTGCTGAAGAAAAAGGCACCTGATAACCGTCAAATACAGAGATTTTAGCTCCGTGGATATTTCCTCCGCTGGAAACATCTATCAAATCTACTCCATGATTCTTTAAAACCTGCGCAAGTTTCACGCTGTCATCAATACTCCAGCCATTTTCGGCATATTCTGTACCCGAAATCCTTACAAAAAGCGCAACATTTTCATTTAACTCTTCGTTCACGGCATCCACAATTTCAATCAGAAATCTGATTCTGTTTTCAAAACTCCCGCCATATTCATCATTTCTGATATTGGATAATGGTGATAAAAACTGATGTATAAGATAGCCGTGCGCACCATGAATTTCAATCACATCAAATCCTGCTTTTACAGATCTTCTTGCAGCTTCTTTAAAATTTTGAACTTGTTCTTTTATTTCTTCAAGAGTCAATACATGAGGTACCCTTTCTCCTTGCTGATAAGGAATTGCACTCGGAGCTAGAGTTTCCCAGCCATCTTCCAATGAAGTCTGAACATTGTTCCACGTTGAAGCCTTTCTTCCCGCATGAGCGAGTTGAATACCTATTTTACTATCTGAATGCTGATGTACAAATTGTACAATTTTTTTTAATTCTTCAGCCTGTTCGTCATTCCAGATTCCCATGCAGTGGTTCGTAATCCTTCCTTTCGGTTCTACACCAGCTGCTTCAACGATCAAAAGTCCTGTTCCGCCTTGAGCCCTGCTGCCGTAGTGTACAAAATGAAAATCATTTGCAAGTCCGTTTTCACAAGAATACATACACATAGGGGACATTACCCATCGGTTTTTAAGTTCTACATTTCTGAATTTTATTGGAGAATATAACATTAAGCTTAATTTTTAATGCACTAAAAATACAAAAAATAGATTGAGAAAGGTTTATTGCCCAAGTCATTAAAATAGTTTACATTTACGCCCCCTTTTTAAATACATTATGGAAAAAAACATAGCAATAAAGTACAATCATTTTAAAAGCAAAACTGAACTGACAGAAACAGAACAAAAACTTTTCGAGCAGGCAAAAATCGCACGAAAAAATGCTTACGCTCCCTATTCTGAGTTTTTTGTCGGTTGTGCAGTTCTTTTGGAGAATGGTGAGATTTTTTCCGGCAACAATCAGGAAAATGCAGCTTTTCCTTCCGGGTTATGTGCAGAACGAACAGCACTTTTCTGGATTGGAGCAAATTATCCGGATCAAAAAATTAAGAAAATATTTATTGTGGGCGGACCGAAAGAGTTTTCAGAAAAAAATCCACCGATTCCTCCCTGTGGTGCCTGCAGACAGAGTATTATGGAATATGAAACCAAACAAAATGAAAATATTGAACTATATTTTGCGAATCTGAATGATGATATCATCAAAGTTTCATCTATAAAAGATTTGCTTCCGTTTTATTTTGATTCTACTTTTTTATAAACTGCAGCTTTGCAAAAGATATTACTTAGGATAGAAAATCCTTATTAAGGTATTATTCATAAACAGCCTAAACCTGATAATTTAATTTTATTGATGATAAAGGCTGTTTATAAATTGCTTTTAGAAACTATTATGTAGTTGAGAAGATTGTTTAATATCCCAATAATTTTAAAACATCTTCCGGCTCCTGTTTTTCTCTGAAAATTTCATACTGAAACTCACCGTTTTCATCTTTCTGGATCAGAATATGTCTTGGCTGCGGCATCAGGCAATGATGCACACCTCCATAACCTCCTATCGTTTCCTGATAAGCTCCAGTATGGAAAAAGCCGATATAAAGAGGTTTGGTATCGCTGAAAACAGGAAGGTAAATAGCATTGGTATGCTGCTCAGAATTATAATAATCATCTGAATCACAAGTTAATCCACCGAGAAAAACCCTTTCATAAGAATCTTCCCAACGATTTAAAGGAAGCATGATAAAGTGTCTCGAAATTGCCCATGTATCGGGAAGTGTAGTCATAAAAGAAGAATCAATCATGTTCCATTTTTCTCTGTCATTCTGGCGTTTCTGAGAAATAATTTTGTATAAATTAGCACCACTCTCTCCTACCGTAAAACTTCCGAATTCTGTATAAATATTAGGTTCTTCCACTCCTTCCTCTTCGCAGAATTTTTTGATCTGGGAAGCAATTTCTTCCACCATATACTGGTAGTCATAATCAAAGTTGAGAGAAGTTTTGATTGGAAAACCACCTCCGATATTCAGAGAATTTACTTCCGGTGCAATTTTCTTCAGACGCGCATATACACGAAGACATTTATATAATTCATTCCAATAATAAGCTGTATCTTTTATCCCGGTATTGATGAAAAAGTGAAGCATTTTCAGTCTTGCATTAGGATGCTCCGCAATTTTCTGGCTATAGTATGGGATAATGTCTTTGTATCCGATTCCTAATCTGGAAGTATAAAATTCAAATTTCGGTTCTTCCTCAGAAGCTATCCTGATTCCGATATCAAAAGTAGTATCAATACTTTCCGTAAGTTTATCAAGCTCACGGTAATTGTCAAGAATCGGGGTAATATTTTCAAAACCGCTGTTGATCATGTCTGAAATTTTCGCCAGATAATCATCCGTTTTGAATCCATTGCAGATTACTTCAATATCTTTAGAAACCTTTCCTTCATTATAAAGCGACTTTACAATATCCATATCATAAGCCGATGAAGTTTCTATAGAAATATCATTTTTTAGCGCTTCTTCAATTACAAACTTGAAATGGCTGGATTTGGTACAATAGCAGTATCTGTATTCTTTCTTATAATCAATTTTCTCGAAAGCTTCTTTAAACCAGCCTTTGGCTTTCTGGATATTCTGAGAAATTTTCGGGAGGTAACTTACCTTTAGAGGCGTTCCAAACTTTTCAACGACATCCATCAGCGGAATATCATGAAACAACAAATTGTTCTCAGAAACATTAAATTCTTCCGTTGGAAAATATAAGGTCTGATCAATAAGTTCCGAGTATTTTATCTTCATTTTTGAACGAGTAAATTAAGAATGCAAAATTGCTAAAAAAGTTTGGTTTTTAGGTTTTAAATTCTATTAAAATTTTCAAAAAATAAATTACTGTAATTGCAGCATCTACACATACTTTTTTCCTATAAAAACAAGCAGGTTTCCTTTTTCATAATTAATGCTCACCTCATTCTCTACCGCAAAATTACGGTTTCCGATTTTTGAGGTCATGCTCAGGTTTTCATTATCTAAAACCCAGTTAAGTCCGGACGTAGAAATCTTTTCAACATAGGGAAAAGGGTAAAGAGATATCATTTTATCTTTTACATTTTCCAACACAAAATTAACAGGAACAAAAAAATATTCAGAAAACTCGTCATAAAACTTTATGTTTAAATTTTCTTTAAAAGAAAAAGCAACAGTGAGATTTCCCAAAAAATGATCCTGCTCACCGCCACTTCCGCCCAAAACATCAATATTTTTAAAGCCTTTTTCTGAAATGATTTCTAAAGCCTTCTGAAAATCTGTTTTGTTCTGATCGGGAGTATAAATGAATTTATCTTCATATACATTTTCATCTGCTCCGGAATGCGAGTCAAAATCACCGGAGATAAAGTCTAGCTCGTCTAAAGGAAAACCTAACCGCTTCAAATAATGAAAAGCCCCGTCTGTACAGGCGATAAAAGAATAGCCCTCTAAATCCGGAAGAGATTTGGGAGCTTCTCCGTTGATGAAAAGTAATGCTTTATCTTTCATTCGGATTCCAGTATTCTTCCGGTTCGTTGTTTAATTTTGATATATATCTCGCCAAAACAAAAAGATAATCTGAAAGACGATTGAGATACTTAATCAATTCAGGACGTACTTCTTCAGACTCATTTAAGAAAACTAAAGACCGCTCCGCTCTTCTGCAAATCGTTCGTGCTGCATGCAAAAAAGTTGCAGATTTACCGCCTCCCGGAAGAATAAAATACTGTAGAGGTTCAAGCTTATCATCAAAAACATCCATCCAGTTTTCAAGTTCTTCTATTTCTTTATCCGAAATAACAAGTGTCAGCCTTGATTTTCCATTTGCCAAAAAAAGTTTATCAACGGGCGTTGCGGCTTCAGAGCCAACAGTAAATAGATCAAACTGAATTTTTTTAAGCTGCTTCAAAACCTCCTCATCTTCAATATGACTTTTGGCAATTCCTATAAAAGAATTGAGTTCATCAATAGTACCATAACTTTCCACTCTTGCACTGGCTTTTGAAACTCTTGTTCCTCCGTACAAAGCTGTTTCGCCTTTATCTCCTGTTTTAGTATAAATTTTCATTTTAAATTTGATTTATTTTTCTTAAAAAAATGTTTTGAAAAATTTTAGACTAAAATAGCCTTTTATGATATTGCAGGCAAATATTGTAGCTTTTAAATATTTTTAATGAATTATTAAGAGCATTCTTTTATCTATTTTTATAAATAATTAACTTTGATAAAAGAATATGTATAATAAATCTAATTCAACCACCAAAAATATATTTATAAATTTTAATTTTTGTTAATTATTATTAAAGATCTAATATTACATACTATCCATATGTCATTTTGCATAATATTTTTTTATCTTTGGTAATTATTATATTAATATGAATTTTGTGGAATGCCACGATGAACCCATACATACACCGGGTTACATCCAAAGTTTTGGTTATCTGATTGGCGTTGACACAGCTTCTCATACCATTTCTTTTTTTAGCGAAAATATTAAAGATGTTTTCAAAATTGAAAACACATCTTCTCTCTTAGGTAAAAAAATTTCAGATTTCCCTGAAACTTTTCAGACAGTTTTGGCTTCAGATATATTTGAAAATGCAGATTTTCTTTCAAGAAGAGAAAACGAAACCTATTTTGATAAGATTATCATTGATGAGAAAATTTATCATTTTTCTGTATTCAGATCCAATCAATATATATTTTTAGAGTTTGAAGCGGTTGTTGAAAACAGAAATAAAAGAATTACCAGCAAATATGATAATTTTTATATAATTGACACTGAACAGGAAATCTGGGATCAGCTTCTTACAACCATCTCGAAGATCATAAATTATGACAGGATGATGGTTTATCAGTTTATGGAAGACGGTTCCGGAAGAGTTGTTGCTGAAAAAAACAACGGGAACCTCGAAAGTTATCTGGGGCTGAATTATCCCGAATATGACATCCCTAGACAAGCCAGAGAATTGTACAAAAAAAAGAGAAAAAGAATTTTTTCTAATGTCTATTCCGAACCAGTAAAAATATTAAGCCATACCAAAAAAGATATTGATCTTACTTTCGCCGCAACAAGAGCCATGGCACCTATTCATGGGCAATATATCAAAAATTCAGGATCTTCATCCAGTTTTAGCATTTCTATTATTATAGAAGATCAGCTTTGGGGATTGGTAACCTGCCAAAACAAAGATCCAAAACATATTGATCTTGAAGATCGAGTGCAGGCCGGGATTTTTACCGTTTTAGCTTCTAATGCCTATTCTTCTTTTAAATCTAAAAGAGAATTGGAATACAGGATTAATTTAAACGAAAAATTAAACTTTCTTAAATCTGAATTTTTGAAGTACGGAACTTTGTTTGAAGCTCTTGATGCCAACAAAGCAGAGCTGAGAAAAATCCCTAAAGCAGACGGACTCGCCATTGTTTCGGATCAGGATATGGTACTTGAAGGAATTACTCCTGATAAGAAAAAAATATTTTCAATTATTGAATGGGCTTACGAAAATACCACAGATAATATTTTCAGCAGCAACAGTTTTCTGAAGAATCACGGAGAAGAACTGGGTCTAGACTATAAAACGGCAGGTATCATTATTTACTTTGTAGAAAGAACAAAACGTGAAATGATGATCTGGTTCAGAAAAGAATTTGACGAGCATATTAACTGGGCAGGAAATCCAAAGAAAGAAATTGATGTTTTTCTGGATAACGGAATAGAAAAACATACCGTTTCACCAAGAAAATCTTTTGAAGTCTTTACCGAAAACATTAAAGGCAGTTCCAAAAAGTGGAGCTCCAACAATATTATTTCTGTCAGCCTTATCCGAGACGTAATTCTGGAAACTTCTCATAAGCAATACATTACCATAAAAAAACTTAATGATCAGCTTAAAAGAGTAAACGAGGAGCTTGATAGCTTCTCTTATACTATTTCTCATGATCTGGGAACTCCGCTTACGGTAATGAAACTCAATGCACAGATGCTTTTAAAATCTCTTGGAGAAACTGCTGAGAAAAACAAAATCAATTCTATCATTGAAGAAATTGACAGCATGGCGGAAATGATGCAGAATGTACTTCAGCTCAGCCGTGCAAAACATAGTGAGATCAAGCTGGAAACTATTGAGACCAATGCCACTATTCAGAAAATAACCGAAAACGCAAAAATCACTTTCGGTAGCCCGAAAAGCCTTATCGTTATCAAAGAATGTCCGGAAGTTCTTGCAGATAAAACCATGCTGCATCAGGTATTTTTAAATATCATCAATAATGCAATAAAATATTCTTCAAATCAGGAAAAACCTGTCGTACAGATTGAAGGAACTGATGAAGGTGATAAAATTATCTACCGAATAAAAGACAACGGAATCGGGATACCAGAGGAAAACAAACACAAAATGTTTAAAATCTTCAACAGGATGGATAATGCTAAACAATTTAAAGGAAATGGTGTAGGATTATCTATCGTGCACAGAATCATGATGAGACTGGGAGGAAGTGTAGATTATGAGAGCAATAAAAACGGAACCTGTTTTATACTCACTTTTCAAAAGCCATCCATCATCAAAAACGAAGTCAATAATGCTCTCTGAATATCTTAAAAAAAATACTGCCGAATATCACGATACTGCCGAAAAACTTTTTCAATCGCATAAAATATTCACCAAAACTTTCACATTAAACGATTACAAAAAAATCATTTACAACAATTACCTGATGCTTCTTCATAGTGAAAAGAAAATCTTCAATCTTCTCAATGAAAATTACGGCGAAAATCTTCAGCTCGAAAAGAGAAAAAAATTTCATCTTATTGAAAAAGATTTTTCAACCCTTCATCTGAAAGATGACTCAACAATTTCGTTTGATATTTCTGATGAATTTGAAGCATTAGGAGCCTTATATGTGATTGAAGGTTCTACTTTGGGAGGAAATGTAATTGCTAAACAGCTTTCCAAGACTGAAGGATTCGAAGAGATCAGCTTTTATTTTTTTGGATGTTATCAGGAAAAGACCGGAACGATGTGGAAAAACTTCAAAGAAGTTTTAGATTATCAGATAAAAGAAGATAACCATGATAAAGTTTTGTCCGGAGCAAAGAAAATGTATGAATTTCTTATTAACATCGGTTAGGTCTTAAATAAAAATTAAAATTCCCGAAAAATTGCTTAATTTTTCGGGAATTTGTACATTTGGGAAGTTCAAATAAAAGAAGACTAAACAAAAATAAATAATTAAAAAGTACACATTATGAAAGTAACTGTAGTAGGTGCAGGCGCGGTAGGAGCTAGTTGTGCAGAGTACATCGCAATGAAAGACTTCTGTTCAGAGGTAGTTTTAGTAGACATTAAAGAAGGTTTCGCAGAAGGAAAAGCAATGGATTTGATGCAGACTGCATCTTTGAACGGATTTGATACAAAAATTACAGGTACAACAGGAGACTACAGCAAAACAGCAGGTTCTCATGTAGCAGTAATCACTTCTGGTATCCCAAGAAAACCGGGAATGACAAGAGAAGAATTAATTGGTATCAACGCAGGAATTGTAAAAGAAGTTACAGAAAACTTAGTGAAAAATTCTCCTGAAGTAATCATTATTGTGGTATCTAACCCAATGGATACTATGACTTATCTTGTACACAAAACTTCCGGTCTTCCTAAGCATAAGATCATTGGTATGGGTGGTGCATTAGATTCTGCCAGATTCAAATACAGATTGGCAGAAGCTCTTGAAGCTCCGATTTCTGATGTAGACGGGATGGTAATCGCTGCTCACAGTGATACAGGAATGTTACCATTATTAAGCAAAGCTACAAGAAATGGTGTTCCGGTAACAGAATTCCTTGATGATGAAAAGCAGAAATATGTTATTGAAGAAACTAAAGTAGGCGGGGCTACTTTAACAAAACTTCTAGGCACTTCAGCATGGTATGCGCCAGGTGCAGCAGTTTCTGTAATGGTTCAGGCAATTGCTTGTGATCAGAAAAAAATGATCCCTTGCTCACTGATGCTTGACGGAGAATACGGAGAAAGCGATATCTGCCTTGGAGTTCCGGCAATCATCGGTGCAAACGGAGTAGAAAAAATCGTAGACATTACTTTAACAGAAGAAGAAAAAGCGAAGTTTGCTGAAGCTGCAAAAGCGGTAAGAGAAGTAAACGGAGATTTGAAATTCTAGTTTAAAAAATATTACAATATAAATAAAGCCAAAGCTGAAATTCAGCTTTGGCTTTATTGTTTCAATATAATCTTTGATATTATTATTCTCAAATATTAAATACGCTGCAATTTGTTATGAAATAACACCCAATTCTTTACCCACTTTCTCAAAAGCTGCTATTGCTTTATCAAGATGCTCTCTTGTATGAGCCGCTGAAAGCTGAACTCTGATTCTTGCCTTTCCTTTCGGAACAACAGGGTAAAAGAATCCGATAACATAAATACCTTCATCCATCAGTTTTTCTGCCATTTTTTGCGATAAAGGAGCATCGTAAAGCATTACAGGAACAATAGCTGCATCACCATCAGGAATATCAAAACCTTTTGCTTTCATTTCTGTTCTGAAATATTCTGCATTCTCCATCACTTTGTCTCTAAGGCTTGTATCATCGGAAATCATATCCAAAACTTTCATTGCTGCACCAACTATACCCGGAGCCAGAGAATTTGAAAAAAGATAAGGTCTGGAACGCTGTCTAAGCATATCAATGATTTCTTTTTTACCAGAAGTAAATCCGCCTAAAGCACCTCCCAAAGCTTTTCCTAAAGTAGAGGTAATAATATCTACCCTACCCATTACTTCATTAGCTTCATGAGTTCCACGCCCTGTTTTCCCTATGAAACCTGTAGCGTGAGAATCATCTACCATTACCAAAGCATCATATTTATCTGCTAAATCACACACTCCTTTCAGATCAGCAACAATTCCGTCCATAGAAAAAACGCCGTCTGTAACAATGATTTTAAATCTGTGATTTTTCTCAGAAGCTGCAATGAGCTGCGCTTCCAGATCTTCCATATTGTTGTTTTTGTAACGGTATCTTGCCGCTTTGCAAAGACGAACTCCGTCAATAATTGAAGCATGATTCAGTTCATCTGAAATAATCGCATCTTCTTCGGTAAATAAAGGTTCAAATACACCACCATTAGCATCAAAACAAGCAGCATATAGAATAGTATCTTCCAAACCAAGAAAAGTAGAAATTTTCTCTTCAAGCTGCTTATGAATATCCTGAGTTCCGCAAATAAAACGTACAGAAGACATCCCGTAACCATGAGAAGCAATCATATCCTGTGAAGCCTTTATCACTTCCGGATGATTGGAAAGTCCCAAATAATTATTGGCACAAAAGTTCAGCAGTTTTTTTCCATTAGCTTCAATTTCGGCACTTTGCTGAGATGTGATGATCCTTTCTCTTTTATAAAGACCGTCATTCTCAATATTTTTTAACTCATTCTGTAGGTTTTCTAGATATTTTCCGGAAATCATATAATAAAATTTTATTGGTGCTAATTTAATAAAAAGCCTTCAAACAAATTGTTTAAAAATTATTTTATCAGAATTAAAACTATGAGCTTTTAAAAGACAGCTGATTACAGTTTCCCAATATTATTTCTTAATGATTTTTTTGGTAAATTCAGACGTTTTGGTTTTCACTTTCACCAGATACAATCCTGATGCAAAATCTGAAACATCAATAATTTTACCGTTCGAAATTCCATTTTCAGCGTAATTTCTTATCATTTTTCCCTGACCATCATAAATAGCAATCGTTTCAATTTTACTCTCGGTTTCAATGCTTATTTTTTCTGTAGCCGGATTAGGAAAAACATTAACTCTTTCTTTCTTTGAACTATCCTGAGTAGAAAGAACGGAAAGATTATTAATACTGATATTATCTACCCTGAAACCAGTACCATAATCATCGTAAATAAAATCTATAATCTGTGAATTCTTATATGTTCCCAGTGCGCCGGTATAAATTTGAGTTCCATTAGCAAAATATTGTAATGTATTGTCAGATTTTTTAATAACCATTTTCAGATTATGCCATTGATTAGGTGCCAAAACAGGACCTGCCACAAATGCGGTTGATGTTCTGTAACTTAATGCTCCTGTCAGATAACTAATTTTAAAGGCTGCGGTATAATAATAATTTGTACCATCATTATACACTGCCATTTCATAATCAGATCCGTCAAGACCACTAAAACGATAATCAAAAGAAATTTCAATATCATTGCTGGTTACTAAAGAAGCGATGTTTTTTTCCATTCCGCAGAAATCAAGTACATCTTCGTTACTGATTACATTCAGAGAATTTACCCCGTGCGTTGCATTATTATTAACGATCTGTGCATTTGCAGGCGGTATTCCACCCCAATAAGTCCAGCCTTGTTGACTGCCAAGATTTCCTACAGTATATCCTTCTGAGGTCTCAAAAGAAATTCTGTTGATCTGTGCGTTGTATAAAGATGAGCTCAGCAGAAAAACTGCATTTAGAAAAAGTAATTTTTTTTTCATAAAAATCATTTTTTAAAATTAGAATATTGTGAATAGGTTAAATAAAGCTAAATACCACATTAATTAATAGCAATAAATAAATATTTATAAATATAATTAAATTTATTAAGACATTTAAAACAAATACATTAAAATTAATTCATATAAAACTATATCTATAACTCTTAATACTTATTCATGAAGATATTTTGAACAAAAAAAGACAGAACCGAATTAACGATCCTGTCTTTAGAAAAATAGAAAATATTAAATTTTTTCTGAAATAGCAGATTATTTTACGATCAGTTTTTTGGTTTCAGTCTGTCCGCCGTAAGTAATTTTTACAAGGTAATTTCCTGCTGTAAGGTGAGATAAGTTTAAATCCTGCTTATAAAACCCTTCCCGATTTGTAAGTTCAGATTGATAAACCCTTTTACCCGAAAGATCAAAAACCTCAACACTGCCTTTATTTTCAGCTTTTTCTTTCACATCAAATAAAACAGTCACTTTTTTATCTGCTGTAGTAGGATTAGGATAAATCCCGAATGCTGCTTTTTTACCAATTTCTTTTACTCCTAAAGTGGAAGTAATATTCTTATATTTAAAATACATATTTCCTGTAGAAGTTCCTTCATTGGTAATAAAATACATTCTGTAATAATCTGATCCCTGCTTCACATAATATACTACATCTGCCAAAGGAACTCCGGACGTTGGCTTCCAGGAATGACCTACTGCTGTAATGGTGCTGGAAAAAGCTGATGAAGCCGGCAGATTTACCGTGGATGTCGCCTGTGTTTCTGGCTGGACTCTTGCAACGGTAACATTCGGATTTTGAATAACACCTGCCATTTTATACATCATGGAACCTCCGGAATACACATAATTGGTGTAATATCTGGTAAACATCAGATCCCAATTGGCTTTAGGCGGTTCCATATTATTTACTTTTTCGCCTGTTGTGAAAGAAAAATAGTTAAAAAATGCGTCATCAGATCCGTTGGTCAAAATTTTAGACTGAGTAGGATTCCAGGATGTTCCGTTCCATTGAGCATATTTGAAGCTGTAACCTGCAGAAAATTCGTTGATAAAAAATTTGTAATAATTATCGTTGCCATAATCAAGAACAAAAACTACCTGCCCCTGTACTTTATGAGTGGCAATATTGTAATTACCCCATCCGAAATTAAACGGACCAGAAGGAAGTAATGTTGCAGAATCGAACGCTCCGTCCTGAATTCTCGTTGTCTGATCTGGATTATAAATTGGATTTCCCCAAGTCGCTTTCTGAGAAGGAAGCACGGCATCAAAATCTGAAGGATTAGCTGAAATCTGGTAAACAGTAATATTTTTAGCATCATTTACCTTGATACCTTTATCCATTGCGCTGTTTCTGTAAAAAGCAATATCCCAAGTATCTGCTGCCTGCGAAATACTGGTATTGGAAGAGAAATCAAAAAAAACTCTGTTCTGATAAGAATTTCCCATCGACATATTTACGGTTGTGTATCCATTAGAATCAACCTGAGCAAAATTCATTTGCTGAATTCCTAAACTGATCATTGAGGCTAAAAGTAGCTTTGCTTTCATAATTTTTTATTGTTTAAAATTTATTATTTAGAATTATTCCACAAAAGTAATAATTAATTTTTATTCATTCTAAATAAAATTATATATTTGCTGAAAATTATTGGAGTAATGAACAAGAAGGTTTTATCTGTCGGTCTTTTATCAGCTGTAATTTGGGCTAATGCACAGACTCAAGACTCTTTACAATTATCAAAAATTGACGAGGTGGTAATTACCGGTCAGTACAAACAGCAGTCGATCAATAAGTCAATCTATAAAGTTGAGGTAATTGATGCACAGCAGATTAAAAACATGGCAGTAACTACAGCTTCGGAAGTTTTGAATCAGAACCTGAACATATTAATTGAGCCAAATAGCGGAAACGGTGATTCTAATGTCAGAATTATGGGATTGGGCGGTGCTTACACCAAAATTCTAATTGATAATATTCCTGTTGTAAGTGATCAGGGAATGGGAAATCAGGTAGATTTAAGCAAAATCAATGTTAATAATATTGAAAGAATAGAAATCATAAAAGGTGCTATGGGCGTTGAATACGGAAATAATGCGGTTGCGGGAGTCATTAATATCATTACTAAAAAAAATTATGCTAAAAAATTAACGGCATTATTGTCATTACAGGAAGAAACAGTCGGAAAAGATTACGACTGGTACAAAAAAGGAAACGGACGCCATGTGCAGAACCTGAATCTTGGATATAAAATTTCAGAAAACTGGAGTCTAACAGCTGATTTTAACCGCAATGATTTTCAGGGATATAAAGGCAATCTGGAAGGTTACAAATATTTCAATGAAAATAATGATAAAAAAAGAGGTTACGACTGGCTTCCGAAAGATCAGATCACTGCTAATGCTGCCTTACGATATGCAAAAAACAATACGTCTTTATTCTTTAAATCTAATTTTCTGACCGAAACTGTTAATTTCTACAATCCGGTTATAGAAGATCTTCCTTTAGGAAACGGAAACCGCACCTACATCGGAAACGACAGGAATTATTATACCACACGCTGGATCCATCAGTTTAATATCCAGACAAAAATAGGATCAAGAATACACTATCTAGGAGATTTTTCTTACCAGACACAGGATAGGAAATCACAGGATGTCACTTATGATATTCCCAACAGAAAAACGCTTACAGAAAATGAAAAAAAATCTTTTTATGAATCTAAAGTTTTTTATTCAAGAGGGATGTTCAGCAACTTTCTGGATAGTGACAAAATTAACTTTCAGTTAGGATACGAATTAGACCGCACCAGCGGTTTTGCAGGATCAGAAACTTTTGAATTTAATAACAACGGAATCAATATCAGCAGATCAATTTTCAATTACGCCAACTTTCTTTCTGCTGAATGGAAAATCAACAATCAATTATCTTTTCGTCCCGGTGTAAGACTTGCGTTGAGTGACAAGTTTGATTCTCAATATAATTATTCTTTCACGGCAAGGTTCAATCCTACAGAAAAATCAGATTTCAGAGCTGTTTTTGGATCATCTAACAGATTTCCAACTTACGAAGAGCTTTACACTTTCGTTGTTGATAACAACCATGACATCAGAGGAAACGAAAATCTCAATCCCGAAACAGGCTATTCTTTAGGATTGTCTTATGATTTTACCAACTCACAGAATAATTTATGGAAAATGAATCTCAGTTTTTCTGCAATGTACCTTGATGTAAAAGACAGAATAGAAAGCATAATTGTAAGCAACAGCCCTTTGAAATACACCTTTCTGAATGTAGACAGCTATAAATCTCTGCTTTTTGGCGGAGGTTTCAGCCTGAAAAAAGAAAATATTTCATTCAACGGCGGTGTTTCGGTGCTGGGAATTTCACAAAATCTAAACACCGGAAATATGACTTCTCCTGACGATTACAATTTCAATGCAGAAGCCAATTTTGCAGCAAACTATACCCTTCCGAAACTGAACACTCTTTTTGCATTATATTATAAATACACCGGACTGCAAAAAAGATTCACACAGAAAGCATCCCAGAATCCGGGTGAAAATCCGCAATATGTTTTAGGAGAAATCAGCGCATTCAATATGATGAATTTTACTGTAAGTCAGCCCTTTTTCAACAATCATCTGGAGATCAGTCTGGGTGTAAAGAATATTTTTGACGTTTCCGATGTAAGAAATACCGTACTATCGGGTGGTGCTCACAATTCAGCTGCAGGTTCTCAGAATTTATTCTACGGTAGAAGCTATTTCGCCAGACTCAATTATCAGTTTTAATATTTGAATAAAAATATCAGCACATGAAAAAAATACTTATCGCTTTCATTTTTAGCAGCGCATTTATTACCCAGTCATGCATTAATGACAATGAAGATCCGGTAGCAGTAGCACCTATTCAGGGATCTATTGTAAACCCAAATGTAGGCGGAGCTATACAGCCCAATCAGGTTTGGTTTGATTTAAGCAAAGGAAAAGAAGTGTATACAAAACGTACCAATTGGGATATTGCATTGTATACAGGAAATGAATTTAAGGTTATTTTAAATTCTTCTATCATGATGGCTGCTGCAAAAATTCCTAATGCAGTTAATATTGATCTGGTTACCCAATCTGATGTTGCCGGACTGATGAATCTGGTTCAGGTAGGAACTTTTACACCAGATAATGAAGCATATATTGATGATGTGAACGGAAATTTTCCTTCAGGATATACCGCAATAGAATCGGTAAAAGAAAATGATTCTCAAAATGCTGTTTATCTTGTCAATATGGGAAGAGAAATCTACAGCGGAAATGTTGCTGTAGGTTCGGTTGCAACCGGTGGAGACTTAAGAGGCTGGATGAAAATTCAGGTAACCAGAAATTCATCAGGTTATAAAATTAAATATGCAAAGATTAACGAAACTTCCCATAGAGAATTAGTTATAGAAAAAAATACTGCCTACAACTATAATTTCGTCAGTCTTACGCAGGGAAAAGAAGTTTATATACAGCCTGAAAAAAAAGACTGGGATCTGTGTTTCACCGTATTTACCAATACCATTACCGGAGCAGGGAGTTATGTTTTCGCAGATTTTGTCCTCAATAATAATGTAGGAGGTGTTGGCGCTTATGAAGTAAAAGTTCCTGCACAGACTTCGGGAACCGAAGCGTATAATAATTTCAAATCTGAAAATATCGACCCTTCAAAACTAGTGTATAATGACCACCGCATTATTGGCGGAAACTGGAGAAATCCCGTAGGAACCAACGGTCTTGAAGTCTATGGCGATCGTTTTTACATCATTAAAGATGCAGACGGATATTACTTCAAACTGAAATTTACCCGTCTTACCAATACTTCGGGAGAACGCGGTTTTCCTCAATTTGAATACAAACCTTTATAAAAATAATATAAAATGAAAAAACTTATTCTTACGGTATCTTTTCTTGCAATGGTATATTCATGCAAAAAAGAAGTTCAGAAACCTGTAGAAAACGAAATTTCTGTTTCTTCCGAAACACCGAAATCCAATCAGAAAATTGTTTCTCTAAGCGGTGGAATTACAGAAATTGTAAGCGCTCTTGGTCATGAAAACGAAATTGTAGGCACAGATGTAACAAGTACATACCCTGAAACGCTTAAATCAACAGCAAAAGATTTAGGTCATGTAAGATCAATGACCATTGAGCCTATAATGGCAGTAAATCCCACTTTGATTTTAGCCTCAGATAAAGATATCAATCCCGAACTTTTAGGAAAAATAAAATCTTCAGGAATAAAAACAGAGCTTTTCAGTCAGGAATATTCTGTAAACGGAACCAAAAAACTGATTGAGCAGGTTGCAAAAGCTTTAGGAAATTCTGACTATCAGAAACTTAATGATAAAATTGATGCAGACTTACAGCAGATTCAGCCGATTGCTAAAAAACCTAAAGTATTATTCATCTACGCAAGAGGAAATATGATGATGGTTTCCGGTAAAAATACACCAATGGCTTCTTTGATTGAAATTGCAGGCGGAGAAAATGCCGTGAACGATTTTGAAGATTTCAAGCCTCTGACTCCTGAAGGTGTAGTAAAAGCCAATCCAGATGTTTTATTCTTCTTTTCATCCGGTCTGCAGGGAGCAGGTGGAAATGAAGGTGTACTGAAAATGCCGGGTGTCTCGCAGACCAACGCAGGCAAAAACAAAAAAATTATCGCAATGGAAGGAGGCTTGGTATCTTCTTTCGGACCAAGATTAGGAGAAGCAGCTGTTGCATTAAATAAACTTTTAGTTGAAAACACAAAATAAATTATATATTCACATTTTTATAAGTGCCCTTTTGCTGGTTGTACTGGCAATCGGGTCACTTCATGTCGGAGTTTATGACTTCGGCGGAAATTCACCATTCATCATTCTGAAAGATATAATTCTTGGCAATTCCGAGGTTTCTCTCAGCGATCGTTATGTGATTTGGGAAGTGAGAAGTGCAAGGATCATAATGGCAATTTTGGTGGGAAGCCTGCTTGCTGTTTCAGGAACGAGTCTTCAGGGAATGTTCAAAAATCCTCTGGCAACAGGCGATCTTATCGGGCTAACGTCAGGTGCAACTTTACTGGCTGCCATTGCGATTGTTTTGGGAGGATATTTTAAAGAATACCTTCCGGAAGCCATTCAGTTTTCATTGGTTGGAATTTCCGCTTTTATCGGAGCTTTATTAGCCATGATTTTGGTCTATAGAATATCCACAAGCAACGGAAAGACAAATGTTGTGATGATGCTCTTGAGTGGAGTTGCCATAACCGCTATCGGATTTTCTATCACCGGTTTTTTAATTTATATTTCTAAAGATGAGCAGCTCAGAGATCTCACTTTCTGGAATATGGGGAGTCTTGCCGCAGCAACCTGGACCAAAAATTTGATACTGACAATTGTTTTAATCATCTCCTACTCCATTTTGCTGCCAAAAGGCAAAGCCCTGAATGCCATGATGCTGGGTGAAAAAGATGCAGAACATTTGGGAATCAATGTAGAAAAGCTGAAGAAACAGATTGTTATCACCACCGCACTCATGATAGGAACCTGCGTTGCATTTTCAGGGACAATAGGATTTGTGGGATTAATTGTACCTTATATTTTAAGGCTGCTGTTTAAATCCAATTATGTTTTTATTCTTCCGCTGTCTGCAGTGATGGGAAGCATACTTCTTCTATCCGCAGATACCATCAGCAGAAGCATTGTGGCTCCTTCTGAATTACCCATCGGAATTTTAACGGCATTAATGGGGGGACCGGTTTTTATAGCCATTTTGGTTAAATTCAAAAAGACACTCTAATGATTAAAGCACATCATATTAATTATAAGTTTAAAGATTTTCATATTCTGGAGGCAGTAAATGTGTCTGTAGAATATGGCGAGTTCTTAGCTATAGTGGGACCGAATGGTGCAGGAAAATCCAGCCTTTTGAGTATTCTGGCTAACGAGGTGAAAACAGAAAAAAAGAAAATTTTATTTAAAAACAAACCAATTTCTGACTGGAATGTGAAAGAACTTTCCAAGCACAAATCTAAATTTTCCCAGCATAATGCAGTAGAGATCCCCCTACAGGTAAAAGATGTAGTGATGATGGGAAGATATCCCTACTTTGATGCACAGCCAGATCAGGAAGATTTTGAAGCGATAAAACTTTTGATGCAGGCAACAGAAATATCTCATCTTCAGGAAAGAGATTACAATTCTCTTTCAGGAGGCGAAAAGCAGAGAGTACATATTTCCAGGGTTATGGCACAGCTCAAAAACGAGATTAAGCATAAACTGGTTTTTTTGGATGAGCCACTTAATAATCTGGATATTAAATATCAGTATAAAACTTTGGAAATCATTAAAAAATTTACGCAAAAAGCCAATTCAGCCATTGTTGTTCTTCACGATCTGAATCTTGCCGCTCAGTTTGCTGACAAAATTTTACTGATGAAATCCGGAAAAGTAGCAAAATACGGAACTCCCAAAGAAGTTTTCACCTCGGAAAATATTTCCTATGCCTATAATTTTCCATGTACTATATGTCCGCACCCTGTCAATGCAAACCCGATGATTATTTTTGGATAATGGAAGAGAATGAATTAAAAACATTAGCCCTAAACCTTGCCAATCCGCAAGGAGAAAAAGGAATTGAGATTGGCGAAATGATGAATGCAACCAATATCGGAATGACTCTGGAAAGTATTAAAGCTCTCGTTATAGAAGATCATGATTCGATTTTAGAAATTGGTCATGGAAATGCAGGACATCTTCAAAATATTTTAAATAGAGCTAAGAAAGTAAAATATACCGGAATCGACATTTCTGAAACGATGAATAAAGAAGCCAGAAAAACAAATGCTGAATTTTCGGATCAGGCTGAATTTATTTTATACGAAGGAAAAAAGCTGCCGTTCGAGGATGCGGTTTTCGACAAAATATTTACTGTTAATACGGTTTATTTCTGGGAGAATCCTGTTGATTACCTCAACGAAATCTACAGAGTACTGAAAGACAACGGAACCTTTGTTCTCACTTTCGGGCAAAAAGATTTTATGAAAAATCTGCCTTTTACGGCTTATCATTTTACGCTCTACAGCAACGAAGATTTAGCTGAACTGGTTTCTAAAAGTCATTTTAAACGGATGAAAATATCTGAAAAACAAGAAGAAATAAAAAGCAAAACCGGAAACGGATTAATCAAAAGAATATATACAGTTTTAACCATAAAAAAATAAAAATGAATACACTAATCAACGATCTGAAAGAAAAATGGGAAGCTCTGCAAGCAGAAAACCCTCACATAAGAATACGCAATGCCGCTCATCAGCTTGGAGTAAGCGAAGCGGAACTGCTGTTAACCAATATCAATGATGGAGTTACCATTTTAAAGCCAGAATTTTCCAATATTCTTTCTGAAGTTGAAAAACTGGGAAAAGTAATGGCTCTTACCCGAAATGACGAATGTGTACATGAGCGCAAAGGTATTTACCAAAACGGTGACTTCAGCAGTCCGCATGCACAGCTTTTCGTAGGTGAGGATATTGATCTGAGAATTTTCCTTAATCATTGGAAATTTGCTTTTGCAGTTGCAGAAGGAGATAAAAAGAGCTTTCAGTTCTTCGGAAAAGACGGTTTGGCTTTACACAAAATTTATCTTACAAAAGACAGCAATCCGGAAGCATTTGATCATTTGGTTGAGAAATTTGCTGCTGAAGATCAGGATGCAGCACCTGATTTTGAAAATACTGCTCCAAAAGCAGCCGAAAAACCGGATGAAGATATTGATGTGGAAGGATTCAAAAAAGCATGGACTGATCTGAAAGACACCCACGATTTCTTTATGATGACCAGAAAATTCGGAGTAAGCAGAACACAGGCTTTGAGGCTTGCTCCTGAAGGTTTTGCCAAAAAGATTGACCCATCTAAAGTCGTAAATGTATTGGAAGATGCTTCTGAAAAACAGATTCCGATCATGATTTTTGTCGGAAACAGAGGAATTATTCAGATTCATACAGGAAATGTAAAAAAGACATTGTGGCATCAGCAATGGTTTAATGTAATGGATCCGGACTTCAATCTTCATCTTGACGTTACAAAAATTGCAGAAGCGTGGATTGTAAAAAAGCCTACCGAAGACGGCGAAGTGACTGCCATTGAAGTATTCAACAAAGACGGCGAATTTATCGTGCAGTTTTTCGGAAAAAGAAAACCCGGAATTCCAGAGCTTCAGGAATGGAAAGATCTTGTAGCAGCATTAGAAAAATAAGATTAAATATTGTGCAAAGACCGTTTTGTAAGTAATGCAAAGCGGTCTTTTATTTTGGCTGATTTTCCGTAATACCATAATTAAATACTCTGTAACTTTAATTAAATTAACATTAAAAGAATTTCAAATAAAAAATCTTCGGATTAAAAAAAACTTCACGAACTTTACAACCATTAAACAATCAAATATTCAATGAAAAATATTCTTGTTGCCATCTTTGTGTTAGGATTTTCTCTTTTAAAATCACAAAATTTCAAGCCGTATCAGTTTTACGACAAAAAAGGAAAAGCTGTAAAGACAGAGAAAATGATCAAAGATCTGGCAGATTATGATGTTGTTTTCTTTGGCGAATTTCACAACAATTCTATTATTCACTGGCTTCAGCTTAAAGTAACTGCAGCGTTGTATGAAAAAAAGAACAAAGAAATTACTTTAGGCGCAGAAATGTTTGAAAGAGACAATCAGCCGCAGCTGAATCAGTATTTGGCAGGGAAAATTGATGCCAAAAGCCTGAAAGATTCTGTGCGTCTCTGGAACAATTACGCTACTGATTACCAGCCGTTACTTGATTTTGCGAAAGATAAAAACCTGAACTTCATTGCTACCAATGTTCCGAGAAAATATGCTTCACAAACAGCAAAAGAAGGTATTGAATCGCTCAGTAAAATTTCAGAAAAAGAAAAATCTTATATCGCAGAATTGCCTATAGAAGTTACGCTGGACACTCCCGGTTATCCGGAAATGAAAAAAATGATGGGCGACCATGCGGAAGGCACCAAGGTGATGAATTTTATTTCTGCACAGGCAATAAAAGATGCTACAATGGCAGAATCTATTTTAAGAAATCTACAGCCGGGAAAAACATTCATTCACTACAACGGAAATTTTCACACCAAAGAATTTGGCGGAATCTACTGGTATCTTAAAAAGAAAAATCCCAATTTGAAAATGGCGGTCATTTCTGTTTTTGAAACTGAAGATCCCGAACTGAAAACTCCTGAAAAAGACTACTTCCCTACAGATTACAATCTTATTATTCCGAGCGATATGACCAAAACATATTAAAAATGAAAAAATTCTCTCTATTTTTAGTTCTGCTCATTGGCATTATCAATGCACAAAAACTTTCAGAACCTGAAATTGCGCTTATCAATCAGGGTGATATCAATTCAGCTATGCCTATTTATCAGACAACAGATAAACAGCAGCACCAAACTTTACTGGCTGTTTCGCAAGATATTGATCCGATTGATAAAAATACCGCTACATTAGTTAAGAGAATGAAAAAATCTCTGCTTTCTACAGATGGCGGTGTGGGAATTGCAGCTCCGCAAGTCGGAATCAACAGAAAAATTATCTGGGTACAGCGTTTTGACAAGCCGAATGAGCCGCTCGAATATTTTATCAATCCGGTCATTACCTGGAAATCCGAACTTCAGAATCTTGGTCCGGAAGGAGATCTGTCTATTCCTGAATTCAGGGATCAGTTTTACAGAAGCAAAGCCATTCAGCTGGAATATGTAGATTTGAAAGGACAAAAATATACCGAAATTGTTGAAGGTTTTACGGCAGTTATCTTCCAGCATGAAATCGACCATCTTTTCGGGATTTTAATCTCTGATAAAAAGAAAAAAGAATCAGGTGATGAATACTATAAAGTAGATGCTTTTAAGAAAAGTGATGCGGTGGTAAGATAAAAATTATTAAAAATAATAAAATCCTAAGATAATTTTGCAATAAATTACACCTTCTTTGATGATAGACCTGTAAATCCTCTTTGCTGATTTAAAAATAATTTTAGCTACAGTCAATTTCGGTATTTCTTAAAAAAACACGACATTTGTACACGAAAAATTCAGAGGTATGCAGCGTTATAAAAAGGAATGTATCTACCCTCTGAAGATTAAATTTTTAAAATTCTACCAATGAAAATATCAGGTAACTGGCTGAAAGACTACATCAAAACAGATTTAAAAACCGAAAAAATCGGAGAATTTCTTACAGATATTGGTCTTGAAGTAGAAGGAATTGAAGCATTTGAAAGTGTAAAAGGAAGTCTGGAAGGTATTGTTGTAGGAAAAGTTCTGACCTGCGAAAAACATCCCAATGCAGATAAGCTGAATAAGACTACCGTAGATATCGGAAACGGAAAAATACTCAACATCGTTTGCGGAGCCCCCAATGTTGCTGCCGGACAAACAGTTCCTGTTGCCGTTGTAGGAACTAAAATATATGCGAAAGACGGAAGTTTTTTTGAAATTAAAGAAGCCAAAATCAGAGGTGAAGTTTCCCAGGGAATGATCTGTGCAGAAGACGAATTGGGATTGAGCGACGATCACGGCGGAATTATGGTTCTGGACGAAACTCAATATGAAATCGGGAAGAATTTTGCCGATTATTTTGAACTGACGAATGACGAAGTTTTCGAAATCGGTTTAACGCCCAACAGAACAGATGCGATGTCGCATTACGGCGTAGCCAGAGATCTTCATGCTTACCTCTCTACCAATCAGCAAAAATCTGAATTTGAAAAAATTTCAAGTGTTGCGTTGAATAATGAAGGTTCGCACAACTTCAAGCTTGAGGTAGAAGACAGCGAGCTTATCCCAAGATACATCGGAGCCGTTATCAGTAATGTAAAAGTTACCGATTCTCCCGACTGGCTTAAAAACAGGCTGAAAGCGATCGGGTTAAGCCCTATCAATAATATTGTAGATATTACCAATTATATTCTTCACGGTTACGGACAGCCGCTTCACGCTTTTGATGCAGATAAAATTGCAGATCAGAAAGTAAAAGTGGGAACTGTGACAGAAGGAACGAAATTTACTACTTTAGATGGTGTAGAAAGAACATTAAACGGTTCCGAAATTATCATTAAAGACGGTAAAGACAACCCAATGTGCATTGCAGGAGTTTTTGGAGGACTTCATTCAGGAGTTTCTGCTGAGACAAAAAATATTTTCCTGGAAAGTGCATATTTCAATCCTATTGCGGTAAGAAAAGCGGCAAAATTTCATGGTCTGAATACGGATGCTTCTTTCAGATTCGAAAGAGGTGTGGATCCGAATATCACAAGAACTGCCGTTACTCATGCTATTAAAATGATTGAAGATCTTGCAGAAGGAAAACTGACAGGAGAATTGCTTGAAGAATATCCTAAGAAAATAGAAGATCACTACATTATTTTAAGGTTTTCTAAGATTGAACAGATTTTAGGAACAAAAATTCACAGGGAAAAAGTAAAAGAAATTCTGAAGGCTCTGGAGATTCAGGTATTGAACGAAATTCAGAATGGCTTTGAAATTTCCGTACCTGCATACAGAGCAGATGTGACAAGAGAAATAGACGTGATCGAGGAAATTCTGAGAATCTACGGATATAATAAAATTGATGCTCCTCAGAAAATATCTTTCACTCCTGTAAAACTGAGCGCAAATGATCAGGACGAACTGGAAAATTCCTGGGCGAGAACATTGCAGAGCTTAGGCTTCAATGAAGTGATGAATAATTCTCTTACTTCCGTAAAAGATGAAACGGATGCAGTAAAACTACTGAATCCTTTAAGCGGAGATTTGGCTTTTATGAGAAAATCTTTACTGGAAGGTCTTTTGCAGAATGCGGTGTACAACATCAACAGAAAAAATCAGGACATCAAGTTTTTTGAGTTCGGAAAAATTTATCACAAAAAAGAAAAGTACGAAGAAAGAAAGCAGCTTGCTATCTTAGTTTCTGGAAGAAATGTTGCCGAAAACTGGCTGCAGCCAAAATCTGCTACCGATTTTTATAATCTGAAATCTTTTGTAAAAGTTCTTTTGGAGAGACTTGCAATCAATTATCAGGAGGTTGCTTTAGCGGACGACAGATTTTCTGATGCTATTGCTTATGAAGCTGACGGTAAAACGTTGGTAAGAATCGGAAAAGTAGCGCCACAATTGATGAAAGATGCAGATATTGACCAGAACTGTTTCTACGCAGAAATTGAACTTGAATTGGCTCAAAAACTGCGTGCTGCCAATCAGCTTAAATTTTATGACATTCCAAAATTCAACAAGATCAGAAGAGATTTGGCATTACTGATTGATAAGAACATTACATATCAGGAATTGTATCAGTCTGCAAGAAAAAACAAATCTCCTTTCATCAAAAACATCAATCTTTTTGATGTATATGAAGGAAAAAATCTTCCCGAAGGCAAAAAATCATACGCAATGAGCTTTGAACTTTTAAATGAAGAAAAAACTTTGGAAGAAAAAGAAATCACTCAGGTAATGGATTCTCTGATCAAAACATTCAAGAAAGAATTCAATGCTGAATTAAGATAAAACAAGACTTTTTGATAATACAGAAACGGGCTTTTGTCCGTTTTTTTCTTTTTTTGAAGAGACAGCAACAGGAATAAATATTGCTATATTTGCTTACTTATGAAAAACGAACAGCTATTTCCGCTCATCCAAAAAGCAATAGATAAGGATCAGAAAGCACAGACACAGCTCATTAATATATTTTGGGTGGATGTTTTTTCTTTTGTAATGAAAAAAGTGCAGGACGAAAATGACGCTGATGAAATTACGGTGAATGTTTTTTCTAAGGTCTTATCAAAACTGGATATGTATGATCCTAATTTTCAGTTTAAAACATGGATCTTAACCATCGCACAAAACACGATTATTGATTTCTGGAGAAGAAAATCAAGAGAAAATCAGGATCCTAAGGAAAATCTCGAAGAAGTAAAAAATCAGTTTGCAAAATCTCCTGAAGAACTGATGATTTCAGAAGAAGAACAAAAGAAAATCATCAAAACCATAGAATCTCTTGACGCCAATTATCAGGACATCATCCGGCTGAGATTTTTCGAGGAAAAAAGCATTAAAGAAATTGCTGAAGAACTCGGCATTTCGGTTGCCAATACAAAAGTCCGTGTGATGCGCGCTAAAAAAGTACTTGCAGAACTTCTGAAAAATAACGGATTGGGAGATCACAGCTAATCAACCAAATCCAGAAGTGTCTTTTCTTCTAAAATTTTTAGCGAAGCATCTCTTACTTCAATTAAAACATCATGAAGACCGCAGTGATCTTCGGTACAATTTTCACACTTTTCGTAAAAATTAAGACTTACACAGGGCAGTAACGCTATAGGTCCGTTCACCAGTCTGATGATTCTTGCGAGATTCACTTTCTCAGGATCTTCCCTGAAGAAATAACCGCCGCCTTTTCCTTTTTTGCTTTCCAGGATATCTGCTTTTTTCAGCTGAAGAAGGATGTTTTCTAAAAACTTAAGCGGAATTTTTTTGGCATCAGCTATTTCAGAAATAAGAATGGGACCTTCATTTCTCTTTTCTACAAGATATGAAAGGGCTTTGAATGCGTATTGTGATTTTTTTGAAAGCATTACAGCAAAAATAATAAAAAGTTGGGATATAAAGGATAGATAATAATGGTGGGTGATGTTTTATATCCAATGCTATAAATCAAAAAACTTATCTTTGTATCATGTTTAGCAAACAGGAAGCCCAACAATTAAAAAAAGAATTCTGGATCGCCTTTGGAAAATCATTCCCGAGAAAATGGATTTTATATGATACGAAAATAAAAGATTTTTCGTTCAAATTTTACGCAGATAAAAAGAAAGCCGAAGTTTCTATAGACATTGAAATGAAGGATGAAATTTTCCGTAATGCGTATTACGAAAAAATCTGGTCTCTGGAAGATATTCTGAAAGATTTTGTGGGTGAATTCTCAAAAGACGAATATTACACTCTCGAAAACGGAAAAATAATAAGTAGAATCTGGGTTGAAAAGCACAATGTCTCTGTCTTTAATAAAAATACATGGCAGGAAATTTTTGAATTTTTTGTTGAAAAAATGGATGGCTTTGAAAGATTTTACTATGAGTATGAGGATTTTATAAAAGATGTATAAATAATATGATTCTCGAAATAATAGCAGAAATTTTATTTGAATTAATTTTTTTTAAACTTCCCGTTTTTATTTATCGAAAAGTGAAAATGCTATTTTTGAAGAAAAATAAAATTCGTCCCTGATGCTTAGCTAAACTCTTAAGTATCAAAATATTTACCGTAAAGCTTGCAACATTCGTGTAAGATTCAAAAGAAACTATTTATAAAATCCAAAATAAAACACAATGAAAAAAATAATTTTGATTTTTTACCTATTCATTTCTCAGTGCATATTTTGTCAAAATGTATTCAAATCTCAAAAGAAAATTTATTTAGCCGAATATAACATTCATCTAAAAAATGATCAAAAAGCCCTTGATTATTATCTTGAAGCAGTACATCTTAATCCTAAGACCAATAGCTACGATTATCTTAAAGCGGCTTCTCTTGCATTTAAACTTAAGAAAAACGAAACTGCCAAAGAGCTTATTACCAAAAGTATCACTAAACAACTGGCTCCTTTAGATTTTATCCGGGATTTTAAAAGTCTTCAGCCTTTCAAAGATTTTAAAGAAATGAAAGATGTATTGTCAGATTATGATTCTTTAGAAAACCAATACTATAGAGAACTTAAAAATCCGGCTTCTTATATGGAAATTCAGAAGCTTATTGCGAAAGACCAGTTAATAAGACAGGAAAATAAAGTTTTCGGTGAATTAGCTAAAAAAATTGATTCTGCAAACATTACAAGATTGATTGAGCTTACCGGAAAATACGGTTGGGAAGATCGGGCATGGCTGTTACTTTGGCATCAGAGAGGTCGTTCACAAGACAATGAATTTGTTTGGAATTTTTTTATACCTTTCATCAAAAAAGAGATTGAAAAAGATAATGTAAATAAAGATTTCTTTGTAGAATTTGAAGAATTTGATAATGCAACAGAAAATTTGCCAAATAAATCAAACAAAGGCGCAATTTATACTATCGGTGGGTTGGGAAGTGTTGGATATAATCATTATATAGATATTCAAAATCTTGATAAAAGAAGAAAATTAGTAGGTTTGCCACCACTCTATTTTGAGCATCTCATGTATGGTACGGAATTGCCGAAAGATTATGAGTACGATCTTAGAAATCTGCTTTCAGATCTTGAAAATTTATAACATTTTTACATTTTTTGAATAATGAAAAAGACATCCGCAAAAACGAATGTCTTTTTTATATTTGAAGAAAAAATTTATTTTTTATCAGCTTTTACATCAATATTGATCTCAATATCTTTGCTGATCATCCATTCTGCAGGATCTGTTTCATCCGTTCCGAATTTAATTCCCCAATCTGCACGGTTTACAGTAAACATCGCCTTGATAGCGGCAGAGTTTTCCATTACTTCTACTTTAGCAGGGAAAGTTACATTCATAGTTTTACCCAAAAGTGTAAGATTTCCGCTGATGGTTTTATTAGCTCCTTCAATAGCATTGGTTGCACCTGCAGCCAGTTCTTCGACTTTAGTAATTTTAAAATCTGCGGTAGGGAATTTTTCTACATCAAAGAAATCTGCATTTTTAAGGTGCCCTTCAAGATCCGTATATTTTTTATCTTTTTCCGTTACCGAAGCAGGATCTACTTTCAGAGATTTCATATCAATCACAAATTCCCCTGAAGCAAGATTGTTTTCAGCTACGGTAAGCTCACCTGTACTTACATTAAGAGTTCCCCAACGTGGAGCAAAACCTCCTTTGTGGAAAGCTTTCCAGTTTACTTTTGAAGCCGCTGTATCTACTGCGAAAACATCACCGTTTTTTTCAGCTACGGTTTGCTCCTGAGAAGTTGCAGCATTATCAGCTTTTTTATCACCGCAAGATGCTAAAAGCAATCCTAATCCAGCCAAAGCAATTACACCAAATTTTTTCATTTCTTTAATTTTTAATTATTGTTGAATCTTTTTCTTGTTAATATTTGACTTTGCAAACCTCGTAAAAATTATGATTGAAATCATTAACATAGGATAAGAAAACGTAAATAATTTTATTTGTGAGCAGCTAATTTATTTATATTTGATTGATGAATAAAAACTTGCTAACACCCATAAACTGGAAGACAATGCGTGAATTAAAGGTGTATATAATAGTAAAACGGCAATGAAACAGACAATTTTAATATCAGCTTTTATTATGACTACATCTTTATTTTTTGGACAAAAACAACATTTGGAGCCTGCAAAGGACTTTAAACAATACGAAGGTGTTTTAAAGGAATATTAAAAATATCATTTTAGATAGTAAAAAAATTGGAACTTTAATATTGGATATTTGCAAGATGATAGAATAGGCGGAATTGAATTTTGTAATAATCTCAAATGATATGCACCCAAACGAAGAAATAAAGAGAAATAATAGAATAAAAAAAGTTATTTCAAATTCAAGAGCTATTGTTTCCAAACAAATTGATTTTACTGTTGGATGCATTAAAATGAAAAATTTAATATGCTTCGTTTCTGATATAAAACCGATAGAAGAAATTGATTTGGGAATCTTTAGTGATTTCTATAATGAAATGGCTTTTTATCCAATCGGTGAAGAAATAACCCTTTATAATCAAAAATACTTAGAAAAACTGAACTGCGACATTCAAGTTATTATTGAAAATTTTGAGACAAGAATTTTTGCTAAATGTGAAGAGATAATAGAAAAACTACCTAAGCTATTAATTCTCAAATAAAGTAGTATTAACAAGAGCGACAATAAATGTTGTTACTAAACAAAATACTATTCAAAAAGAGCAGCATTTACTGAAAAAAGAGTAAAATGAACATAACAAAATATATGCCTATCATCTTTTCAGCAGCTTTCATTAAACTGTTGACTTCTTGTAATGATAATCCAAAAACAACAATTCAGCAAACCGAGAAAAATATCATGACAAAAGAATCAAATCCCGTTGTATATTTTGAAATTCCAGTAACCGATATTGATCGAGCAATAAAGTTTTATAAGGCTGTATTTCAATTTGACTTCTATAAGCAAAACATTGACAATAATGAAATGGCATTATTTCCATTGGTGGAAGAAAATTCAGGCATTTCAGGTGCATTAGCAAAAGGGGAAATTTACAAACCTACAATAAACGGAGTTGTGATTTACTTCAATACAAAAAATATTGATGAAACACTTAAATTGGTTACATCAAATGGTGGAAAAATTTTATATCCCAAAACAGATAACGGAATTGGGCTTGTTGCCGAATTTGAAGATACAGAAGGAAACAGAATAGCATTATATCAGTCTAAAAAATGATAAGAATTATTGTAAGCAATATCAGATAAAAACAAGAACATCAATTAGCATCAAAATTTACAACGTTAACACAAAAATGAGTGAAATACTGAAACAGCAAATAGAAAAAAACATATTATTGGCAGACAAAAAATTTGGCTACATAAAGAAATTACTGTAAAATTGAAAAATATAGTATATAGAATCGTACATCTAACTAAATATATGAAGATATGAAATTTATTTTTTTAACTTTATTTTTTGCTTTTCCAACTTCATTTTTTAAATGTCAAGGTTCTTACACACCTTCCAAAATGAATAAAGTTCTACCGACACTCACAAAATCAAATTTTGTTTTGCAAAGTGAAATCCCAGACTTAATTTCATCTGAAAAATGCAAATACATAACCAAAGGAAGAAGTTACGCCGCTCCGGTAGGATTATTTGCAAAAAATGACTTGAAAAATGCTGCAAAAGGTATTGACGAATGGGTTGAACTTGATAAAGGAAATACATTTGTTCTTACAAATTACAAATGGATACCAATGGGTAATACGGGGTCAACACAATTATATGTAGATTTTGACACTTTAATTTGCAAAGAAAAACCTTAATAAATCACTTGCTAATATTTGCTTTACGATAAACATAATGCATTAGCTTAAACCTAAAAAATGGCAGTATATCAATATTATTTAGGAGTAGTTCCAAAACAAGGAATTAAAAAAAAGCATGGCTCTATTCCAGATCAAATTGGTGTTAGTATGGAAACAGAATATTTTGAATCTGATGCTGAAATCTACTGGGAAGAAGTCGAAATGAAAGCGGACGATTTTATTACGAAAATTGATTTAATTGTTAAAAGAGCAAAGTGGGGAAACGACAATACAAGCTATAATTGGAAAACCTACTCAGAGGATGTTGACAATGATGCCTATATGAATTTGGATGAAAAATCTTTAACAATTAGAGAGTTTTCTTTCCGAGCTGATTTAAGAGAAAAAAAACTATTTTTTTTGAAAAATATGATAGAGTTAGCTATAGAAAATGAATGGTTATTCTTTGACAGAAAAGGAAAACTTATGAAACCAGACTTCGAAGAAATCAAAAATAGTATAAAGAACTCAAATGCATACCGTTTTTTGGAAGATCCTATTAAATTTTTAGAAAATATTAAAAAAACAAATTAAGCTTAAGCAGAAAAATACTTTGTCAAAATGGTTATTAATGATAAATTGAATACTCATAGTTATAACGATACCAAGCAATATACAACTAAATTTCATCTACCAAGATCTGCTATTATGATTACGAAATTTCATAAATATTGAAGAAAATTTGGATAGCATGAAAATATGCTTAAATCATTAAATGTGACAAAAAACAATAATAACTAAATGATAGATTACCGAGAATTTGCAGACCTTGAATTAAAAAATCTGATTTCTTTTCAACAAGAATTTAAAGAACAATATAAAATTGATTCCTTTACAAATTGGTTTTATGATAGTGATCTGGAAATTCTGAGATTATATAATGATGCAGGAGACGAAATTTACTTTAAATATATTCCCATCGGAACATTTTCCTTAAACACAAAAACATGGATGTGGAGTTGGTTTAATAACCATCTCAATGAAAAAAGTAAAACTGAAACGCTGAAAATCAAGAATTTCGGATTTGAAAATGAGTACAAAAAACTGTCTGAAGAGACATTTCAAAGTGATGAATATGATGGTTGGGAATTTCTTGCAATCAGTTTTAAACTCTTAAATGGAATTGGTGTTTATAATCTTCAAACTGAAAATCTTAATTATTATTTGCTGTTAACAGAAAAAATTGAACCTCAAAATCATCCTGAAATTAAATTGTTAAAACAACGAACCTTAGACTGTGACAATCACGGATTTCAAAGACCAGCTTTTGTATGTAAGCATTTAAACATAAAAACTGCTCTGGGATTTGAAGAAGCTTTTGAAACTTATCCGGGTATGGAATTAGATAATGATGAAGATTTACAAGCTTGGTGCAATGAATGTGAAAAAATAAGACAGAAATACGGAGAATGGAACGCAGAATCAGAAAAATTTGCACAGATAAAATTAATTTGTGAAAACTGCTATTTCGAAATTAAAAGGCTAAATCAAAACTAAAAACTACACCTTTAGACAATAGCTTCTGATTCAATTTTACAAATAATGATATCAATAGGAATCATATATCCTGAATTTAAAATTCTCTCCAAAGTAGAGAACGTTTTTGGGCTTGAGCAAAAAATCTCTACATTTAATCGTTCAAAAATTATAGAGCTGGAAAAAGTAGAAAACCCTGAACTCTTAATTTCTGCATTTGAAGAAAGTATTCTCAACGATCAGTCTGACTTTGGAATAATTTTAACAAATAGTTTAAATAATAATAAAGCATATTTTATAAATTTTCTGGAATTAATATCAATCTCTGAGAATAATTTACACATAAGAGTCTTTTCGTTTGGAGCTTCTAAAGGGGTTATTAGGGCATGGAATGATTTTTACTCTAAAGGAGTTGATAGACCTAGATTATGGAAAGAACTAAAACCTTCCGAACGACAAGGATGGCTTGAACTTGCAATATCCTTTCAAAATGTAAAAAAATCAGGTTCAGTAGAAGAAGCGCTGATTGATGGAAAATATATCCATCATATTGACGATTTTTTTTGTGAGCTTGGCGAATCTATCAATGGATATGGCGGATATTTTGGAAGAAATTTTAATGCGCTTATTGATTGTATCATAAGTCCTGAATTCGGAGGAAATAATCTCAAGAGAATAATATGGAAAAATCATAAAAGAAATATATGGAAACTTAAAAAAAATTTTAAAGTAATTCAGGATATTTTTTGGGAGTATAATATTGAATTAATCCTGCAATAAATAATCAGTATTATTAACTAAATTACTTTTCTTCATTCATCTGACATCTTTTACTCAGGTTCTTTTAGACATCTAAATTAAAATAAAAAAGAGAAACCTCAACAGTTTCTCTTTTCTTTTTATCCGAACTTTTTCTTTCTTAACCAGAAGAACAATCCTCCTAATAATGCAATAATCGCTAAAGGTAAAATTAAATTCAGGTATTGCCATTTTGAGCGCTCTTCACTGATTCTGTGACGATCCAAAAGACGTTCTTCAATATTCCGGTTTCTGAGATCCATAATATTGCTGTCATCCAGAAGATAATCTAACGCATTTCTGAGGAATTGTTCGTTTCCAAACTGCTCATCAGTCAGCATATCAACTCCCAAAGGCAAAGGCTGACCTTTAATGACCTTATTTCTTCCCACATCACCGTCTGCAATGACGATCATTTTGTTCTCAGGACTTGTAGCCTTAAAGCCGGGATATGATTTTCTTTCTATTCTTGAAGCATATGCAGAACTGAATTTTCCTTCCAGAGCAACAGCGAAAATTTTTGGTGTACTCGGTTTTTCCATTTGTCCAAGGCTGTCTACACTTGCAATTTCTTTCAGCTCCACATAGTTCGGAACCTGCTTCAGCAAAGTTCTTTCACTAGATTCAAACAGTACATGGGTTTTAAATTTCTTTCCGCCCAAAGTATCAATGGAAGTCGGAAATTCCAGTTTTACCGGATTGATATTTTTGGTGACCGGATGCTCCTGCTCTGCAATTCCCAAAGGAAAATACGGCCATGGAAGACTTGTATATTGTGCATTCCCTCCTACTTCACCGGTTACGAGTTTGAGGAGTGCATATTTCTTTACATCTTTTACCAGCGCAGAATTGATTCTAAGACCATAATTGAAGAAAAAATCGGTCATATTAATATCAATCGGAAACGGCATTACTTTTTTAGATCTTGTTAAAGTATCCATTTCAGCATTCACAGCGTCAATCATCCAAAGTGTTTTCCCACCATTCATGATGTATTGATCCAGAATTACTTTTTCATTGTCAGTAAAAGCTTTTCTGGGTTTTGCGATCACCAGTGCGCTCATTTTTTTCAGCAAAGGAAGATCTGCCATCGTCAGCTCAACATTATTCTGCGGAACTACAGGACCGGCGTCATAATTTTCCAGAGCAAGCTGCATAAATCCTTCAAATTCTCGAGGACCCAGCTCATCCTGATTTACCAGAATACCTACTTTTTTTCTTTTATCTTCCGCAACAGATTTGATATTGGAAACCAAGTTATATTCAAGATTCTCAATAGATTTCCTAAGCTGTTCATCAGCATTGATGTTTGCCTGCTCTACCACCAAAGGAATAGAAACGCCTCTCTGGTTGTATTTTACTACGGCATAAGGAAACAAACGGATCTGAGTCACTTTCCCGTCTTTCACATCCGGAAGAATGGAAGGCTGCATTCCCATTGCCATCAAAGTATCCTGAGACATTTTGGTTTTAATAGGATCAATAAATTTGAAATCTATTTTAGGATTTATTTTTCTGAATTCTTCCAGCATAAATTTGGTTTCGTTCTGCAGCTGCTTGAAGCTTGCAGGGAAATCTCCCTCCAGATATACCTCAACAGTTAAAGGTTTTTTTATAGATTCCAGAACTTTTACGGTGCTTTCAGAAAGCGTGTATCTTTTTTCTTTGGTTAAATCTAAACGGATTCCGGAAAACATCATGATTACTACCAATGGTAAAATAATGATAAGCAAAATTCCGAATGGAGATTTTAGGTTGATCTTCTTCATATTCTTACTTCTTTTTGGTGATAAAATGATTAGATAATGCTAAACTCAAACCGATGACGAAAATAAAATAGGCAACATCTCTGAAGTCTATCAATCCTCTGGTAAATCCTAAGAAATGCTGATAAAAACCTAAATTCTGTAAAATAAAATCTGCTCCTCCCAACAATTTATAACTCGCCAACTGCTCAATTCCGAAATACATGATAAAGCACATAAAAACGCCTAATAAATAAGCCATAATCTGATTTTGTGAAAGCGACGATGCCAAAATACCTACTCCTGCAAATGCCGCAATGAGTATAATGAGACCGAAGTAACTGCCAAAAGTCATTCCCATATCAATATTTCCTTCCGGAACGCCCAGAACAAAAACAGTATAAAAATAGATAAGTGATGGAATAAGACAAAGGATTCCGACAATCCAAACAGAAAAAAACTTACCAAATACCAGATCAGACACTTTCATAGGTTGTGAAAAAAGCCAGTTTAAAGTTCCTGTCTGCTGCTCTTCAGCAAAGGTTTTCATAGACAATGCCGGAATAATAAACATCAAAAGCCACGGAACCAAAACGAAATAGCTTTGCAGTGAAGCAAGTCCGATGTCAAAAATATTAGAGTCATTTTCGAAAAAAAACAAAAACAATGTTGTGATGAGACTGAATGCCGCAATGATTACCCATGCGCTCCAGTTCCCGAAGTAACTCCAAAGTTCTTTTTTAAGTATTGCAATCATAGTTTTTAATTTGCAGTAAGAATATGCTATAAGCAGCAGGCAAAGCTTATTTTTTATTACCTTTAGCCTAAAGCCATTATTATTTTTTCTTTTTCTTGTTCACCAGCTTCACGGTCATCATGATCAAAAATACCAGAACGAAAAATCCGGTAATTAATTGCCACCAATATTCAATAACTGAAGATTTTAATATGACCGTAAAAACAACAAGGAACAAAATAAATGTAGCAATTTCATTCGCCTGTCTTAGTTTCAGATTAGCTGTTTCCAGAGTATTTCCGTTGAGTTTTACCAGCTGCTTAACTTTTTGCCAGCACCAGTAATGATAAGCGGCAAGCCCGATTAAAAAGGTGAGCTTGAGATGGAACCATGGAGTTTTCATCAATCCGATATTGAGAAAAATCAAAATTAATCCGCAGACTGCCATGATAACCCCTGCAGGAACTGTGATAATGTTCCAAAGTCTTCGAGCCATAAAAGTATACTGCTCTCTTAGAATCTGTTTTTTTTCATCATGGAAGGCATCGGTATCTTTATAATACACAAAAATTCTCACGAGGTAAAAAATCCCCGCAAAATAGCTTACCATAAAAATAATGTGCAATGCTTTGATGATGGTATACAGCATCCTTTTAATTTGTCTGCAAAGATAATGATTTTGCAGATGATGTATTCAAAAATTACCGTTTAATAGCGACGCTGTCTGTTTTTTTACCATTATCATATTCTTAACAGTTTCCAGCTTTCCGTTTTCATTATAATATTTCCAGTCACCGTAGTAATATCAGTTGTCTTCCGTTTTCTGTAGCTTCCAGCCGGGACTGACTTTTTTCCATTATTCTGCCATTTGGATGAAATATTTTGGTCTTGGTGACTCCGTTTTTGGTTTTATCCTTCTAATAAAGCTGATTCAAGACTAAGATCACAATATTATTTTTCATCGTAAATATTTATATAAATACCATAAACATATTCTACAAATGCAGAATAATAAATATAAAAAAAACAGCAGTTATTTTCAAACTACTGAATATTTTGTGTTGCAATATTATTTGATTTCTAAGCTGAAAGTATTAACTAGCTTAGCCTACTTTTCAATAAAAAACTTTACATTTTCTATAGGTCTTCCAAGCATAGCTACAGAACCTTTGATGATTATAGGTCGTTGAATAAGAGACGGGTTTTCACATAAAATCTTCAGCCATTCTTCTTCCGAAATATTTTTACCTGCAAATTTTTCAAGATAAAGCTTCTCTTCTTTTCTGATAATATGTGAAATAGGCTGATTAAGCTTCTTCAAAACTGTTTTGAGTTCCAAAACGCTTAGAGGATCTTCCATAATATTAATGATTTCAAACTGCACACCATTTTCATCCAGATATTCTAAAATAGCGTTGGATTTTGAACAGCTTCCGTTATGCAAGACCTTTATCATGTTAAATTTTTACTGATTAGAATAAACCGTTGAGTTCCGCATCAATTTTTTCAAGAATAAATCCAAAATCCTCAGGTTTTTCTACAAAATCCAGATCATCTACTTCAATTACCAGAAGTTTTCCTTCTGTATAACCGTCGATCCATTTTTCGTATTTCTGATTTAGCTTAGATAAATATTCTATGCTGATGGAGGCTTCGTACTCTCTTCCTCTTTTGTAAATTTTCTTTACGAGATTAGGAACATCAGACTTTAAATAAATAAGCAAATCGGGTGCCGAAACAAAAGTTTTCATCAGATCAAAAAGCGAAGCATAATTTTTGAAATCTCTGTCTGAAAGAAGTTTCATATCATTAAGATTTTCCGCAAAAATGTGAGCATCCTCATAAATCGTACGATCCTGAATAATATTTTTGCCGCTTTCTCTTATTTCTTTCACCTGACGAAATCTGCTTCCAAGAAAATAAATCTGAAGTGCAAAACTCCACTTGCTCATATCGGCATAAAAGTCTTCCAAATAAGGATTATGATCTACATCTTCGAACTGCGCATCCCAGCCGTAATGTTTGGCAAGCATGGTTGTAAGTGTCGTTTTTCCGGCTCCGATGTTTCCTGTGACAGCAATGTGCATATTGTATATGAGAGTTTTTGTTTAAATACCAAAAGATTCTACGTTGGAAATTTCTTCGATGATTTTTAAAATATCACCTTTTTCAGTCTTCTCCTTTTCCAGCTTTTCTATCTCTTCTTCAAGTTCCTGTTTAGTTTTTTCAAGTTCTTCCAAAGATTTCTGAGGCTTTGCTTTACGTAAATTTTCAAGGCTGTAAAGATAGAGTTTGTTGCCTTTTATTTCAAAATATGCCAGTGAGTTTTTATCCACAATCTGTGTTTCGGGATCTTCAAATAATTTTAAAAGCTCTTTGTTCTGAATATATCTGAAAACCGCAGTTTTTGTGATAATCAGAATATTTTCATTTTCACGGCGAAATCTCTTGGCATTTTCTACCGGAACTTCAAAAAGCTTATCAAATTTCAGATTAAAAACCCTGAATGTATTTTTAGATAAAATGTAGAGTCTATTTTCAAAAACAAGCAGATCAATGATCTCATCCATATTTACCGTGTAAGGATAAGAATTGATAGTAATATCATTCCTGAAATTATACTGAAGGAGTCTTTTACTGCTTTCGTCAATCAGCCAGACCTGCTGCAGATCTTCCGCATAGGCTTGTTTGATAAAGCCAAACTTTTGCTTGAAATCAAGCCTTTGAATCTCATTGAGATTCTGATCTACAAATTTCATTTCCTGAGCATTTTCCGAAAACAAAGCTATACTCAGGGGATTTTGCACTCCCTGAACTTTAAACGGAACGGTAAGCATCATTTTGCCAAGCTGCCTTCCTAAAGAATCATATTTAGTAAAGCTGAAATCTTTGTTTTTGTATAAATACAGATTTCCGTAGTCATCAGCAAACATATCTCTGGTTTCCTTTAGCTTTAAACTGTCAAAAGGAAGTACTTTCTGCGCCGATATGGTACAGAACAGAATAACGAACAAAAATTGTAATAATCTCAAATCTTCTTTACTAAGATAGCGTTCCTAAGGAACGCTACCAATTTACATTATTTTTACTTTATTGCAGAAAAAATTATGATGATGTTTTCAACTATTTAATGATTACTTCATAAATTTTTGACCAGTTTTTCCCTGTAATCAGCATATTATCTCCTTTAAAGGCAATCCCATTTAAAACATGCTCACTATTGTCATCAGTATAAGGCTGTGCAATTTTAGAAAAATCAAATCTTCCCACAACCTCTCCGTTGGCGGGATTGATTTTTAAGATAATCGGTTTGTGCCAAACATTGGCGTAAATATGTCCTTTGTAGTATTCAAGCTCATTAAGCTGGTCATAAACGCTTGTATTTCCTGCTACTGAAATATATCTTACCATTTTGGAAGGATCGTTTACATCAAGAAAATAAAGGTTTTTGGTTCCGTCAGAAGCAATAAGGTTTTTCCCGTCATACGTAAGACCCCAACCCTGATTCATCATACTTGTATAAGGAAATTCGGACTTCAGGCTCAATGAATTTTTATCATATACTAAACCTTTCTTGTTTTCCCAGGTTAACTGAAAGATTTTGTCCCCGGCAATTGTACTTCCTTCCGAAAAAACATCATCCGGCTGTTTTGTTTGTTTTACAGGAATTGTATCGCCCAGTTTATAGGCAATTAATCTGGAAGATCCGTACTGCCCTTCACTTTCATAGATTAAACTTCCGTCATATTGAAATCCCTGAACAAAATTAGCAGGATCATGAGGATACTCTGCAACAATTTCATAATTGATAGCCTTTTCAGGAGTTTTGCTGTAAACATTAATGGTCGCATCCTGATATAAAGTTTCTCCGCCTTTGGTTTTGATGTTAAAAGTTACCGCATTATCACCTAATGTAAAATATTTAGGATCTATGATAAGACTGTTTGATTCTTTTTCGCCAAAACTTATGGTAATGCTTTCTGCATTTTTCAGAACTTCGTCAGGAAGATTGAGCTTATCACCAAAATGATAACCTTTCTGTTCCATTCCATTGTTGTAATCTGCAAGAGAAGACAGCATCTTATCATTATTATTACATGAAACGATCAGTAATAATGCTGCAAACCCCGCTATTATTTTATTTTTCATTATGATTCCTAAAATTTTTTCAAAAATAGCAAAATTTATAACGCTTTGCTAATTGTTTCTATTGTTTGATCTATACTACACTATAAAACAATACTGTTTTGTGGCGTAATAGGCGGCGGAAGATTGTCTTCATCAAGCATATCTCGCATGTCTATTTCTATAGTTCTGCTGATCTGCGTAATCGGAACATCATTCGGACTTCCTTCAAACGGATTTACAGAAGCCTCTCCTACGCTGTCTAAAGTATGAAAACACCATGTAACCAATAGTGAAAACGGAATATTAAACCAGAGTGTATAATTTTCCAGTAAAGTTCCATCTCCCATTTTATCAAATTCTTTTACCAATCCGTAAGGTACAAATATGATAAAGAGATGCAGAAGATAAGTGGTTATGGATGAGAAATTCCTTGGATAGGGGAAATTTTTTATTCTTTCTGCCTTTCCCTGATTATCCGTAAATTTCACCAGTTGCTGATTGATCTGTGTCCACTGAAAATCATTGATTTCTCCCCTTGAATAAGCCTCGGAAAGCTCTCTGCTCTGAATTGCCATTAACTGTGTTGCACGGTTTTTTTTACTTAAAACGTACTCCAGCTCTTTTTCAGAAAGAAATTTTTTAAGCTCATTTTCTACTTTAAACTTTTTTTCCTCAACTTCATATTTTTTTGCATATTCTTCAAACTGTGCCAAATTCACTTTTTCCCAATCCCTATGTTCTCTCAGCTGAAAACGAAGTGCTGTAAGCCATGCATAATGCCGCTCAAACATCATTTTTACTTTAGCCGGATTTTTTCCGGACAATGCGTCTCTTAAGATATAGCCGAAACTTCTGCTATCATTGATGATTGATCCGTAAATCTGCCTTGCTTCCCAGAGCCTGCTGTAGCTTGCATTATTTTTAAAGCCAACGATAAAAGCTACCGCAGTTCCCATAATTGCAATCGGCTGCCACGGAAATGACAGAAAAGTAAGTCCTAAATAATAAAGTATCGTAGGAACTGCCGCCCAAAGCGAAAGAACAAAAATGCTTCTCTTCGTCCAGACAATAAATTCTGTCGCACTAAATTTTTTTCCTGAATGCATATACTATTAATTAATTCTTTGTGAAAGGAATATTGTTGTAAAATCCTATCTGTATCTGTCCCCGGTTTCTATTTTCCTGGATCTGATTCATATATCCTGCCTCAATCCGCATATTTTTGTTGATAACAAATCCTACAGCTCCATAGACACGGTTTCTGTCAAAAACAGGGTTGTCAAAATGAAGAAAAATCTCATTGTAAGCGGAAGCATACCATGTTTTTGGAAGCATTTCTTTATTATTGATCGGAATATTTAATCCTAAAAAATACCGGAAACGCATTCTGAAATCATCCTGTAAAAAACGCTCTTCCAGGCGGTAACGGTGCTGAACGAAAAATCTGCCGAATTTTTGTCTTGTAATATACTGCTGGAAGATTCTGTGTTCAATATTTTCAGATTTCTCACCTCTAATATAAGGCTGGCTTAAAATAAAACCATAACCCAGCAAGATATTATTGTTGTTTTCTGTAAGATCATAGCCAATCCCGGTTCTGATGAGCAATTGTTCCAAATCTGTCCCTGCATCAAAATTCCTGTACTGGATTTCGTTATGAAAATTAAACTTTTCACTGATTTTATTGTTTCCGAAATACATATACCAAGCTCCTAAATCACTATTTTGAGCAATAGCAGTAACTCCCAGAGCGCACATCAACACCAATATCGACTTCTTAAAAAATATCATAGTTTATTATTTACATTACCTATCAATCAGCACAAATCTAATTATAATTACCTATCAAACAAAATATAATGCTCTGCATTCATTCAATAAAAAACGGCAGAACAAATCTGCCGGCTTTATTGCTAAGGATGTTGCTGCTTTTCAGGATCGTCATAATTAACCATCCAGTTTATTCCAAATTTATCGGTAAACATTCCGAAATAAGCTCCCCAAAATGTATCTGACATTGGCATTGTAATATTTCCGCCATTTGAAAGACCATTGAATAACTTATCTGCTTCATCTCTTGTGTCTGCATTTATTGAAATTGCGTAATTATTACCTTCTTTAAACTGAGAAGCCCATTCTCCGCCTGTATCACTTCCCATTAACATTGTTTCATTAGAAATAGGGAGGCAAACATGCATAACTTTATTTTTTTCTTCTTCCGGCATTTCTTTACCTTCCACAGGCGGCATATCGCCAAAGGTACCCATGTAAGGAATTTTTCCTCCAAAAACTGACTGATAAAATCCGAAAGCCTGTCTGCAATTTCCGTTAAATGTAAGATATACGTTTACTGTTGCCATAATTGTCTGATATAGGTTTTTATTGATGATTATTAATTATTATTACTATTCTTTATCATTGATTAGCCATTACAAAAAGATTTATCTGTGCTGATCAATAAGAATCATATTTCCGTCCGGATCTTTAAGATAGATATGTTCGGGACCTGATGAATTTTCATCGGCTTCTTTTTCCAGCTCAACATTATGATGCTTTAAATGCTTCTGAATTTCTCTGACATCGTCAAATGATTCCAAATTCTGAGAGTTATGATCCCATCCCGGGTTGAAAGTCAGCATATTTCCATCAAACATCGCCTGAAAAAGACCAATTAAGGTATTTTCATTTTTCATGATAAGATAATTATGCTCCATACTGCCGCCCATAGCATTAAAGCCCAGTTTTTCGTAAAATTCTTTGGATTTAGCTAAATCTTTTACACTTAAACTGATAGAGAAAGCTCCTAATTTCATTGCTTTATTTTTAATTGATTTTCAGTCATTAATTATATTGAAATTTGACAGAAAATACGCAAAGATTTTTACGAATAACAGTTTTGCGGTTTTTAAAAGGTAATCAAAAATTTTTAAGTTTTGTTTTAAAATCTAAACTTCCGTCATAGCTTCTCCAGTCGCCTGTCAATTCAATAGAATGGTTTTCAATTTTTTCTGTCTTTTTATTCCATTTAAAATGATAAATAAATTTACCCGAAAAAATACCGGAATGTTTCCCTTTACTTTCTTCAGCTAATTCATAATCGCCATATACCGCTCCGTCTTTCTTACCATCTTTGTATTTGATAATAGTAAATTTCCCTTCAAACTTTGTATAATTGTTATCAACAAGAGAATATCCCGAAACAAAATATTCCTGGTCATTTTTCTTATTTTGCTCAGAAATATTTATTTTAAGCTTAATTTTCTGATTATCATTGCCTATCGTCCCAATATAAGGGTTGGAATTATTGAGCCAGACTTTGGAAATATCCGGCATCTGCGAAAGCAGAAAAAAAGGCATGAATAATAAGAAGAATAAAAATTTTTTCATAGGGTTTTGTTTTATTCAATGAAACCGGATATTAAACTCCGAACTGGCTCAAATGATGGTTAAGATGTTTAGCAAACATATTATTCCATTCCTGGGAAGTAAGTTTTCCGAAAGAAAAAGATTCTTTACCATCAAAAGCCGAAGCTCCCAATTGCTGAGTTTTTTGAATAAAACCAATCAGTCTCCTTTTTTCTTCATCAAAATTTTTTCTTTCTTTTATCAAAAATTGTGGTGCAGTGGGAGAATCTTTAGGATAAGATTTCTCTCCAACAACTTTGGGTTTCACAAATGTTTTGAGGATAAACTTGGCTATTGCGCCCGGCTTTTTATGTTTTTCAGGCTCATAAACCATTTCGTAGGTTACAGAGCAGTGAGCCAGCATTTGGTCAACCGTCATTCTACCCCACAAACCATGGGTATCTTCTACCAAATTATTGATTCTGTTAATATAATTCTGAGCATCTTTCGGGTCAAATACATTTTCCATAATGGTTTATTCTTTTAAACAAATATATCAGTTTTTTTTGTGGTGTGAAATATCAGCATAAAATACGGCAATCAGTCGAATACAAAAACAGAGCAGAATAATTTCTGCCCTGTTTATTTAAACTATTATTTAAAGATTATTTTTTAATCGCCTTAATGGTTTGCTTAGTACCATCGTTCATATTAAGAACAACAAGGTAAACTCCCGCATTCAATTCTCTTAAATGAAGAATATTACTTGGTTTTTCAAATGATTTAACCAGTCTTCCGGCAATATCTATGACAGAAATAGATTTTACATTTTTAATGTCTGAAATATTTAAGACATCAACAAACGGATTCGGATATGCCTGAACTTTATTTCTATCTAATGAATTCTCTACGGTTGACAATGTAGAAGTTATTGAGAAGTTATCAATAAAGAAATCGTTATCTGCGGTATCATTAACAGTTCCAGAGCTACCATAGAATGCAAACTTTGTCTGAGCTGTCGCCCCTGTTATAGTATACGTAAATGTAGTAGAGACATTCGGAATATTGGTAGATTCATTCCAAGACTGAATAGAAGTCCAAGTAGTACCATTGTCTGTTGACATAAGAACCTCAATTTTATCATCAGAACCAAGACTACCTGCATTAGTTGAACTATATTCTGTCATTGCATAATCAAAAGAAATTGTATAAACTCCACCTGCTAAATTGAATGTAGGAGTCATCAACCATCCTGTGATATTGGTACTGTACAAGTTGATTTTTGCCGCCCCAGTACTTCCTACGTTTGCAAACCCATCAGCATACCAGTAAGTTGAGTTTCCTGAAGGTCCTGTTGCAACAGATCCTCCAGATCCTTGATTCCAGCAAGCTGTATTGACTGATGAGAAATTGTTGGTATAAGTTGGAGTAATAGCATCACATTGTGTGGTAAAACTTCTCACTAAACAATTGCTGGAAATTGATCCGGCATTGTATGCATTAATAGTGTAATAATATGTGGTATTATAAGCTAACGAAGTACCAAATGTATAAGTTGTCATATTACCCAAATCTGCATTATTTACAACATCTGATCCTCCTGAAGTAGTTCCTACCGTAATTTTATATCCTGTAGCTCCGCTCATAGCATCCCATGTGATTGTTGGTGTAAGTGATGTTCCGCTTACTCCGTTTGCAGGACTAGTGACTGTAGGACAAAAGTTTTCTGTGGTAAAAGTAGCAATGCTTGACCAAGAACTCTTGTCTGTCGTACTACACAAAGATCTCACCCAAATATAGTATTGTGTAGATGACATTAGTGATGAAAGATTTACAGTTGTTGATGTTGCTGTACCTGTTGCAGTTGTAGCTGCTGTAGGTGCAGTATTGCTGGTGGATAAATAATATTCATATCCGTTTGCAGGAGCTGAAGCAGGAGCAGCCCAAGAAACTGTAGCCGTAAAAGGCGTAATGGCACTTGATGTAAGAGCATTAGGCTCAATACAAGTAGGATTTACTTCTACGATAATATCATCTACATATAGATTAAACATATTTGCATCAGAGTAAACATTAAACCCGAAGTAATAAACTCCGGTAGATGCTGGAGTAAATGTATAAAAATCCGTTTGAGGCGTCAGTACATTAACGATACTAGGATAATCATGTATAATGGTGTTTTGTGAAGCCGCATTAGCTGATGTACCATAGGTAACTTTCATTTTTTCTACATATACATCACTATTGTTACCATAAGTATATTTAATTCTGTACACTGTACCTGCCGTAAGATTAATTCCGTTAGTAAAAAACCATGCATCAGCATTATTCTGCCAACTGTATTTATAGGTGAGTGTTTTATTTGTAAATCCGTTCCCCGGATTATTTTGAATAATCCAGTCATTACCAGATCCTACATTTACTGCCGATGTGCAGTTTGGCATTGCAGGAGCTGCTGCACTTTCAAAATCCTGAAGATAAGGTACATTCGCAGCAACACAATTGGTAGCAACACAAACATTCACCCAGTTACTTGCTTCTGTAGCTGTACATTTAGATCGAATCCAAATACAATAATTGCTACCAGGCATAAGTGCAGTAATAGTGATTGTAGTACTTGCAGTATTTAAAAGGGGGGCAGTAGAAGCTGTTGGAACAACACCAGTATTTGAATAAAACACATCATATCCTGATGAAGGAGCTGATGAAGGAGCTGTCCAAGAAACAGTAACACTGGTCGCTGTAATGCCCGATGTAGTAAGCGAAGTAGGAGCAATACAAGAAGGTGGTGCAGTTACGGTAAGTTTATAATCATGTACCTCACCATAACCTGATGTATCGCAAGATGTGGGAGCGGTATTCCATCTGTCTGCTACTCTCATTCGATAATTTCCGGGAGTAACTGTTGAAGGAATATTGATTGTTCCGTTTGTAATCATGGTTGTTCCGCTATTGCCTGAACCAATCAATTCTGAAGTTTCATCAAAAGTTCCGTCATTATTAAAGTCTGCGTAAATTCTGACATACTGCTCCGCATAATCATGCATTACTTCAAAACCGTATGGAATTACTGGCGATAAGGTTATTGTTTGCGTTGCAAAAAAATCACCATACGTCCCTGCTGAACATCCTGTTCCCAAATGACTATAACCTGCGGTAGGAATTTTAAAATCATTAATTTGATCTCCGCCGTCACAGCCACTTGCATAGTTGGGCGTACAATAAGTTTGTGCACTCATCCAGATGGCAGAAAAAAGCACAAACAAAAGATAAGTTTTCTTCATGTTTACAAGTTTTTAATTTAATAGTTAAAAATAAAAAATAAATACAACATCAACAAACAATATGATATATTTTTAAGTAATAAATAAAGAATACAGAATATTTAGAGAGAATACAAAACAAAAAAGGTGGTCAAAAAGACCACCTTCTCAATTGATTTAAAATTAAAAAATTATTTTTTTATAGCTTTTAAAGTTTGTTTAGTACCATCATTCATATTAAGTACCACTAAATACATTCCTGAATTTAATTCACTTAACTGAAGAGTATTAGAAGGCTTATCAAAAGATTTAACCACTCTACCTGCAAGATCAATAACAGAGATTGATTTCACATTCTTGATATCTGAAATGTTTAATACATCAGAGAAAGGGTTTGGATAAGCTTTGACTTCATTCTTGGTTATTACAGCCTCTGACGTTGATAAACTTGCATCATATGCTGAAACTTGGAAAGCTCCATCAAAGACTGTACTGCCACCCCATCTCCAAATGCTTACTAATAAAGTTGAGCCAGGCGTTTGTCCTGTTAGATTTACTTTAGAAAAAGCATCATCTCCGCCATCATCATCACATCCTCCTGTCACATTAGTCAACGAACCACATGCACCAGAAAATACATTAATTACTGAGTCGGTATATTGAGATCCAGCAGCTTCTTTAGTTTCAATAGTCAAACTTCCAGATGGAGGTACTACCACAGAATACCATACATTATTAACAGCATTTGTCTGACATGATTGAGCAGTACCATCAGAAGTAGCACCTGCATTAGTAGTAGTTATCACATTTTGCGCAAAAGTTGCTCCTGGTATTAACGCAATAGCATTAGAACAGTTATCATTTGCAGGAGGAATAGCTGGAGTAGTAAACGACCCTGTTACCCATATACTTGCAGCACCTGAACAAACAGATCTTACCCAATAATAATAAGTTGTCATTGGGGTCAATGTAGATAAAGGAACTGAAGTTGCAGTTGTAGCCGTTCCAGAAGCTGGAGCAGTATTAGTCGTAGAATATGCATACTCATATCCGTTTGCAGGAGCAGCTACAGGAGCAGTCCATGACAAAGTAGCAGAGGAAGAAGTTACAGTACTTGCAGCAACTGCGCTAGGCTCGGCACATACAGGAATCGCTTCAACCACAAAATCATCAATATGAAAATCTATATCTGGAGTTGTTGAACTTGTTGTAGCTACGACAGCTATCTTAACATTACCAGAATAACCTGTAAGATCTACAGTTTCTGTTTGTCCTGTAGCAGAGTATGTTCCTGCTCCTGTGTATGTTTTAATAACATTCGAATCACTCCAAGTAGCACCACCGTCAGTGGAGACGATTATTCTAACCACATGCGTTCCTAAAGTTGATTGTGAAGTAGTCCCCAAATAACTGGTTACCGCCATTCTGTACTTCACACGATAAACTCCTGGAGTACTCCCAAGATTTATTTCCTGTGAAATTAACCAATCACCAGGATTTGTACTGTATAAATTAATTCTTACAGCAGGATTAGATCCTGTATTAGCAAAACCACTTTCTGCAGCCCATTTGCTTGTCCCATAAGTCAAAGTTGAAGATGCTGCAACCGCTCCTTTAGCTACTGCCCAACAAGTAGGTACATAAGAATTAAATGATTGCGAAGCAGTAGGAGCATTTTCTACACCACAAATAGTCGTAAAGTTTCTTTCCGTACAAGATGAAGATACTGTAGTAGCATTATATGAATTAACTCTGTAAAAATATTTTGTCCCTAAATTTAATGGAGACGCAAATGTATAAGTCAATACATTTCCTAAATCTTGATCATTTAATACATCCGTACCTCCTGCTGTTGTTCCAACTGTAAGTTTGTACCCTGTAGCTCCTGTAACTGCCGCCCATGTTATAGTTGGTGATAAAACAGTGTTTGTCTCATTAGCAGCAGGTGAAGCAACAACCGGACAAGGGATATTTACTGTTGTAAAAGATCTTTCGTTACAAGCAACTGAAGGTACTGTACCATTGTATGAGCTTACTGTATAGAAATATTGTTTATTATATTCTAAAGCAGTTGTAAATGCATAGGATGTTACATTACCTAAGTCTTGATTATTCAATATATCAGTACCACCTGCAACGGTTCCTACTGATAATTTATACCCGGTCGCACCACTCACAGCATTCCAAGTAATAGTCGGTAATACAGCTACACCTGTGGCAGCAGCGGCAGACGGGGCAGTTATTATAGGGCATGAAGGAACTGAATTCGGAGTTAATCCCAAAAATGTAATTCGGGATTTTGTAGCTACTCTACTGCTTGCAGTGGGAGGCGCATCTGGATTTGGGTTGGTAGAATCGCTTCTATAGTAAATTGAACTATTAGCAACTCCAGAATAAGTATAGAAATAATTTCCAGCATCATAATCTAATTTATTCTCGTCAACTGCAATAATTAGGTTATCTGTATTATTATAAGCAAATGCTGTTGGAAAAGTTACGGTAACTTCTCCACCTACATTAGAAACTTCTCCGTCAAAAACCTGAGTTAATGTAGATGTAGGAACCCAATCTGTGGTTGAAGAAAAAGTTGTTTTTGTGGTGTGCCCCACATAAACCTTCCATGTTGTAGAATTGGTTATTGAAGAAGCAGATGCCAAATAAAACTTTACACCTGTAATATTCCCCGCTGCATCAGCATTGATTTCATTTTTTGTGAAAATTTGCTGTGAATAATTGTAACCCCAATTTGTAGATATTGGCAATATTCCTGTTGTTGTACCACTTCCCAGTGATATCTGTGCCGACGCTCCCATTCCGAGAGCAAGTATGCACGCTAATAGAAGTTTTTTCATATTCAGTATAATTAAAATTAGGGAGTAAAATTAATAAATATTAACATTAAATATACATATAACGGAGTATTTTTTTTATTAAATATTTAATATATACTTAATAAAAATAAGAATAATTAAACATACATTTAATTGAATATATTCATACTTAAAATAAAAAACAAATAACATGATTACAATCAGTAAGTTAATTTATTTTTCCATCATTACATTTAACAATAAATTCGATTCACGAAATAAACAAAATAGTCAATTATTGAGTACATAAAAAAATCGCACTTCAGACAAAGTACGATTAAAGAAATTTTAACGTATAAAGATTTAGTTCAGATAAAACTCATATTTATTTAACAGCTGAATTTCCTTTATCAGTTCTCCGTTAAGATTTACAGATTGTTTCATAGACTGCAATTCAATCTGTGAGTCATCTTCAATATTCTTAATGTAAAATTTGATTTTTTGCGATCCCTGATTTTTTTCTAAAACTCTACGGAAAAAATTGAGATCTTCAGGACGGAAATCCATTACATCCATTACCAAAGAAATACTTTTTGCATAACGCTCAAATGCTTCCTGAAGTTCTATCACATCCACCACATTTACAAATACCCTTCCGTCTTTTACCTGAGCAAATTTTATTTTTAAAATCACAAAACGCTGTACTTCGAGTTTTTCTTTCAATTTCATATAATCCCGGTCTCCCAGCCTGAAAGAATATGATCCTGAGTAATCCTCCAATGTAAGAAATGCTACTTTTTCTCCACTTCGAAAGCCGTCTTTTACAACATATTCTGTAATCAAACCTGCCACAGTATATTCTTTTCCTCCGCCACCATTTTCCCTCTCTTTCTGTATGGTTTTCCAGTCTTTTTTCTTTTCCTCAAACAATTCTTCCTGCTTATTGGCAAAAGCCTGTTCCTTGTATGCATCTACTTCATCAAGATTCAGAAAACCAAACACTCCTTTAGGCTCAGCTTTTTTCATGATTTCTTCTATAATTTCCTCTTCACCTGTCAAGACCTCATCTGAAACTATTTCTATCAGATCAGCTACATCTTCCGATGCTTCCTGTTCAAGAATCGGCACTTCATCAATGACTGCTTTTACATCATCCCCTTTTTCGAGTACTGCTTTTTTTGAAAGCTCTCCCTGTATAAACTGAAACTGAAATTTAAATTCATCGAGCGGATGTGCAGAAAGATAAAATCCGATAATTTCCTTTTCTTTATTTAATTTATGCATATTTGGCCATTCAGGACAAGGCAGTAACTTAGGCTGTTCGATCTGAACTTCTTCAGCAAAATCAGCAAAAAGAGAATTTTCCATTTCATTCTTACTCTCCTGAAAGCTCTGTCCATAACGGATCAGTCTTTCAAGATTTGTTCTTCCCGACATATCAATATCAAAATACTGTCCTCGATGATAAGAATCCAATTCATCAAAGGCACCTGCCAAAACCAAACTTTCAGCTACTCTTTTATTCATCTGAGACGGCAGAATTCTTTCAAAAAAATCATAAATATTTTTAAATCTTCCATTTTCTCTTTCTTTCGTAATCGCTTCACTCGGGCCTTCGCCAATTCCCTTAATCGCACCCAGACCAAAACGAATCTGTCCTTTTTCGTTTACTGAAAATTTATACTGAGATTCATTTACATCAGGTCCTAAAACATCTACACCAATACTTTTACAATCTTCCATGAACATGGTAATAGAATCTGTATTATTGATGTTGTTACTCATCACACTCGCCATATATTCCGCAGGATAATTGGCTTTAAGATATGCTGTCTGATAGGCAATCAATGCATAACAGGTAGAGTGAGATTTATTAAAGGCATATTCGGCAAATGCTTTCCAGTCATTCCAGATTTTTTCTAATCGTTCTTCATTAAGGTTATTTTTTCTTCCGCCTTCTATAAATTTAGGGTACATTTTATTAAGAACATCAATCTGCTTTTTACCCATTGCTTTTCTCAGCGTATCAGCTTCACCTTTGGTAAAATTTGCCAGTTTTTGGGATAAAAGCATTACCTGCTCCTGATAAACAGTAATTCCGTAAGTTTCCTTTAAATATTCTTCAGTTTCCGGTAAGTCATAGACAATCTCCTCAATACCGTGTTTTCTGTTAATAAAATTAGGAATGTATTTAATAGGACCAGGACGATATAATGCGTTCATAGCAATAAGATCGGCAAAAACCGTAGGCTTAAGCTCCCTCATGTATTTTTGCATTCCGGGACTTTCATATTGGAAAATTCCGACTGTTCTTCCTTCTTTAAATAACTGATACGTTTTTGTGTCATCCAACGGGATTTCATCCGGATTAATATCAATCCCATGTCTGGCTTTTACAAGTTTTAATGCATCTTTTATAATGGTTAAAGTTCGCAGCCCCAAAAAGTCCATTTTCAGAAGACCGGCACTTTCCGCTACTGAGTTATCAAACTGAGAAACCAGAATATCTGCATCTTTTGCGGCAATTGTGACCGGAACAAGATTACTTACATCTTCCGGTGTGATAATTACTCCACATGCGTGGATTCCGGTATTTCTGATGCAGCCTTCCATTTTTTTCGCACTTGCCAAAACATCATGACGGGGATCGTGAGGACTGTCTAAAACAAGTCTCATTTCATCCACGAGCTGCTGCTCTTCTGGTTTCAGCTTATCATATTTTGATAAAGCTTTGGCGATATTCATTCCCGGACTCGGAGGAATCAGCTTTGCAATATTGTTCGTATCGGGAATTGGCACATCCAGTACTCTTCCCGCATCTTTTATTGCAGATTTCCCTCCCAATACAGAATAAGTTATAATCTGTGCTACCTGACTTTGTCCGTATTTATCAATTACCCATTTGATGATTCGGTCTCTACCTTCGTCATCAAAGTCAATATCAATATCGGGCATGGAAACCCTTTCAGGATTTAAAAATCTCTCGAAAAGGAGATCATATTTAATAGGGTCTACATTGGTAATTCCAATACAGTAAGCTACCGCAGAACCTGCTGCAGAACCACGACCAGGACCAACCCAAACGCCCATATTTCTAGCTTCATTACAAAAATCCTGAACAATCAGGAAGTAACCCGGATAACCTGTATTGGCAATAACTTCGAGCTCAAAATCCAGACGCTCTTTTATTTCATCCGTAATTCCGGTTTCAACATATCTTTTTCTGGCTCCTTCGTAGGTTAAATGGGTTAAATAAGCCATCTCACCTCGTTTTCCGCCGTCTATCTCATCTTCAGGATGCACAAACTCCTGTGGAATATCAAATTTCGGAAGAAGAACATCTCTTTTTAAAGTATAAGGTTTAAATTTCGATGTAAATTCTTCGTAAGCATCAAATGCATCAGGATAAGCCAGAAAAGCTTCTTTTATTTCATCTGCGTTTTTGATATAATATTCTCCTGTTGCCAATCCTCTTCTTTTTCCAAAGCCTTTTCCAACAGGTGTTGTCAGTTTTTCACCATCTTTAATACAGCTTACAATATCCTGAATATTGGCATCGTCTTTATTGGTGTAAAAAGTTTCGTTCTGAGCTAATATTTTAACATTATATTTATCTGCAAAATGCAGCAAAACATCATTCAAATGCTCTTCTTCGGGTAGTTTATGATTCTGGATCTGAACATAAAAATCCTCACCAAAAGTATCTTTCCACCATCTGAAAAGCTCCTCCCCTTTCTGTTCACCGGTATTTAAAATCGCATCAGGAATATCTCCGTTAATTCCCGAGGTTAATGCGATTATTCCTTCTTTATATTCAGCAATTAATTCACGGCTGATACGCGGAACACCGAAGTAAAAACCTTTTAAAAATCCTATACTGGAAAGTTTTGCCAGATTTTTATATCCGTTAAAATCTTTTGCCAGCAAAACAACCTGTGTTCTCCGGTCAGGATCGTCTTTGGTAAATTGTTTTTGCTCATAACGGTCTGAAATATAGAACTCGCAGCCTACTACCGGAATTAAAGGTTCAGAAACTGGTTCAGGTTCATTAAACTCAATTCCGTTTTCTTCTGCTTCCTGCTTTTTGGCTAAATATTCTTTATGCTTTTTTGCTCTGTCGCCATTTGCGGCTTCTACTGCCGAAACAAATTTAAAAGCTCCCATCATATTTCCCAAATCGACCATTCCGACCGCAGGAAACTGATCATCTGTAGCTTTTTTGATCAAATCATTAATACTGGAAGTCGCCGATAAAGTGGAAAAAACACTGTGATTATCAAAGTTGAAATATTTTCCGAGATCAATCTCATCAATACTTCCGAAATCTTTCTGTTTTTTCTTATTATTAAAATCAGCAACCTGCCTTCTGATAACAATATTAAAAGGCTTGACCGGATCCGGATGAAGTGCTTTAAAATAAGAAAGCTGATCTTCAGAAATCTTTAAAATTTCAGCCGGAATCACGCCGATTCTCATCATTTCAAAGAAAACCTGTGCTGTAGCATTTACGTCGGCTGCTGCATTGTGGGCTTCATCAAATTTATGACCATATAACTTTTCGTACAATTCTTCCAGTTTTGGAGATTTGTATCTTCCGCCTTTTCCGCCTCCAAGCTTACAATATTCTGTTCCCAGAATCATGGTATCTGCTTTTGGCTTATCCTGAAGGTTGTCTTCTATATTCTTGCGGAAAAATTCTGCTCCAACAATATTGTAATCAAACTCCACATTATGTCCGGAGACCACTCTTACTTTCTGAAGAACTTCTGCAAACTCATTCAGAACTTCCTCAAGATCACGACCTTCTTCATTGGCAATTTTCGTGGTAATCCCGTGAATTCTGGCAGCGTTGAAGGGAATATCGTACCCTTCCGGTTTTATAATATAATCCTGATTCTCAACTAAAGTTCCGTCGTCATCATGCAGCTGCCATGCAATCTGAACCATTCTGGGCCAGTTATCTGAATCTGAAAGCGGTGCGTTGAAATTCTTAGGTAATCCTGTTGTTTCGGTATCAAAAACTAAATACATGTAATTTTCTTAGCTTTTTAATTAAAAAAGAATGTAAAGTTAGGGTATTTTTTTAGTTATAACAAGATATGACCTACCAGTTATTAGTTAAAATTAAGGCAAAAAAAATCCTCTTACCAAAAGGAAAGAGGATGATATTTCAATTAAAATAATTCTATGCTTTTTTAGTTGCAAAAGAATATATTTTTTTTCCCGTTGAGATGATCAATAAGGCAATTAAGCCACCCGCTAAACCGAAAATAACTTGCTTCAGCATTTCATTCCAAGTTGGCAATGCATGATGCAGATAATCAATATTATGATCAAAGATTCCGCCCGCAACCAAAATCAGCGCAATAGTACCAATTACTCCCAAAGCTTTAATAACCCAAGGAAGTGCTTTCACAAGCAAATGCCCTAGTTTTGCAAAAAAGCCTTTATCATTACTTTTTTTAATTAATTTAAAACCTGCATCATCCATCCTCACAATTAATGCTACAATACCATACACACCTACTGTTGCAATAATTGAAACCACAGAAACAGTAACAATTTCTACCAGCAAAGGATCAAATTGTGATTTCAAAGCATCATATCCATCTTTGGCAGCTGCAAGAGCAATAATCACAATCTCCAGTGAGAGAATAAAATCAGTGGTTACCGCAGATTTCACTTTAGCTTTTTCTGCCACTTCGCCTTCTTCAACAATATCATCAGATTCCTCAATTACCTCATGCCCTTTTTTTTGTCTGTGAAATAAAAATTCTACAATTTTCTCTACACCTTCATAAGCTAGATAAAATCCACCTATGATCAAAATAATATTAATCGCCGGAGAATACAACCACTCCAGAAGAAAAACAAAAGGAACAATAATAAGCTTATTGATGAAGGAGCCTTTCATAATTTTCATCAATACCGGAATTTCTCTGGATGAAAGAAAACCTGTTGCTTTCTCTGCGTTTACAGCCAGATCATCTCCCAATATTCCTGCTGTTTTTTGAGTCGCAATTTTACTTGTAACGGCTACATCATCCATCAAAGCAGCAATATCATCTAAAATCGCAAAAAAACCTGATGCCATATTTTAATAAATTTTTAATCTTTGTTAAGTGATGCAAAAGTATATATTTTTCGGTATATAAAATATATGGCAGGATAGATTTATTTTCCGGAAAACTATTTTGCAGATCGCAATAGATTCATATTTCTCCTTACCTTTACTGTATGAAAAAACTGATTCCGAAATACCCTATTTTTGTTCTAGGATTAATTGGTTTTATTCTTAATTCTTGTAACACTAAATTCCGAGTTTGGGTGGGAAACGATAGTCAGAAAATTTACAATTTGAAATACGGCGAACATAAACGCCAGAAAATGGATGTTTTTTTGCCCGCAGAATATCCGAAGGATTCTCCGGTGGTACTTATAGTGCATGGTGGTGCATGGAAATACGGAAGAAAAGAACACATGATTAAAATTCAGAAGTTCCTTTTTGAAAACAATATTCCAAGTATCAATATAAATTACAGGCTGGTTGCAAAAAGCATTACTTACCGACAGCAGCTGGAAGATATACAGTCAGCGATTGAAAAATTTAATTCGCTATCTGAAAAAGCAGAACTCAATCCTGATAACTACATTATTCTAGGAGAAAGTGCAGGCGGACATCTGGCTTTGCTCTATGGTTATAAAAACCCCGAAAGAATAAAAAAAATCATCTCACTCAGCAGTCCAACAGATTTTTATACAGACGAATATCTCAAATCTTTTTATTCCCGGTACACATCCGGAACCGTACAGAAAATGGTGGGAACAAAATTTAACCGAAAAAAAATTTCTGAAGAATTTAAAACAGCCAGTCCGATTGCAAATGTGAGTAATGTTCCTACATTGCTGTTTCAGGGTAATCGGGATTTTCTGGTTAATTACAGACAAGGTTTAGCATTAGATTCTGTACTTACTGAAAAAAATATTCCACATCAATTGGTTTTTATGGATAAAACGGGACACGCTCCAAGATTTTTCAACCGTAAAAAGAGAGACAGCATCATTTATCCTGCAATTTTGGAATGGATAAAAAAATAACCTGCAAATGCAGGCTATTCAATTATATTAATCTTCTTTATCAATCAATTCATCCAATCTTTCATCTTCCAGTTTAGGATTTCCTTTTGGTGCTCCAAATACAAACTTAAGAACTACCGGAACAGTAGTAATTAATACGATTACAATAATAATAAATTCAAGTTTATCTTTCAGATCAATTCCAAATTGTGCTCTAAACAGCTCATTCAGGTAGTGTCCTGCGAAAATCAGAATAAAAGACCATAAGATGCCTCCAATTACATTATCTCTTACAAATTGCTTTCTATCCATCTGTACAATTCCCGCAACAATCGGCATAAAAGTTCTTACGACCGGTAAAAATCTTGCCATGATAATTGCTAAAGCTCCGTTTTTCTCAAAGAAATCATGCGCCTGATACAAATATTTTTTCTTGAAAAGCATGGTATCTTTCTTATTATACAAAGCAGGACCTGTTTTGCGCCCAAACCAATATCCTACCTGATTTCCGACAATGGCAGCAATTGCAACGGCTGTTGCCAGTAATGTAGTATCTAAAAAATCACTACCGGTAGAACCGAAAGTCTCTCTGATGATTTCTACCGCATAAATTCCTGAAACAAAAAGCAGTGAATCTCCGGGAAGGAAAAACCCTACAAACAAGCCTGTTTCAGCAAAAACAATAAATAAAATCAGCCAAAACCCACCCATTTTAATGTAGAGTTCCGGGTTTAATAAATCTTTCCAGCTATTGATATCTTCCATATGTAATGATAAGTAGCAAAAATAAGCTTAATCCTTTTGAAAAGGAAATATATTAGCACTTTTTAACGAAAATTCTGACATGAGATTTATAAGTCTAAATCATTATCGGAAACGGCTGTTCCATCTGCCATTAAAAATGCTTTCAGAAACGGAGTCAGATTACCGTTCATTACTGCATCTACATCTGAAGTTTCATATCCTGAGCGTACATCTTTTACCAATTTATAAGGATGCATTACGTAATTTCTGATCTGGCTTCCCCATTCTATTTTCATTTTGTTGGCTTCTATTTCATTTCGTGCTTTCATTCTTTCTTCCAGTTCCATTTCGTATAATCTGGAGCGAAGCAACTGCATTGCTTTTTCTTTATTCTGAAGCTGAGAACGGGACTCGGAGTTTTCAATAATAATTCCTGTTGGGGCGTGACGAAGGCGAACCGCTGTTTCCACCTTGTTTACATTCTGTCCTCCTGCTCCGGAACTTCGCATGGTTTCAAAAGAAATATCTGCAGGATTGATATTGATTTCTATCGTATCATCTACCAAAGGATAAACATATACGGAAACAAAACTTGTGTGACGTTTGGCATTAGAATCAAACGGTGAAATTCTTACCAAACGATGTACACCGTTTTCACCTCTTAGATATCCGAAAGCAAACTCACCTTCTATTTCAAGCGTCACCGTTTTCACTCCGGCGACATCACCTTCCTGAAAGTTGAGTTCCCGAATCTTATACCCCTGTTTTTCTGCCCACATTGTATACATTCTCATCAGCATTGAAGCCCAGTCACAGCTTTCGGTTCCTCCTGCTCCTGCTGTAATTTGCAGAACTGCTGAAAGCTCATCACCTTCATTAGAAAGCATATTTTTAAACTCAAGATCTTCAATTTTTTCCAAAAGTTTTGGAAAAGTTTCGTCAAGCTCTTTTTCAGAATCGGAATCTTCTTTAGCGAATTCCATCAAAACCTGAAGATCCTCAAACTGTGTATTGATTTCTTCATAATCTTCCACCCACTTTTTCTTAGAGCGAAGCTGTTTTAAGAAAACTTCGGCAGTCTTGGGATTGTCCCAAAATTCCGGAGCAGCAGTTTTTTCATCATCATTTGAGATTTCTATCTTTTTTTTGTCAATCTGCAAATACCTATGAAGGTCTTCAATTCTTGACTGTACTTCTTTTATCTGGTCGTTATTAATCACGATTCTATAATTTTTGCAAAAATACGGATAATTTAAGAGTGAAAACAGATGACTGCAAGGTATTTTACTTAAGTTTTCCGTTTATACTTTTGGAATAAAAAAACATAAAAGACTAATTAACAAATAATAAAACCCATCACAAATGCAATGGGCTTGATTTTGTATAAGATAATTTTAATGCTATTAAGCGACTATTTTAAAAAATTTATCTCAAACATTCGTAAACAATATTCCCTGCAAACGATGCGCCTTCAAATCTAACCGTAAAAGGTCTGTTTGTACCAGAAAGTATCACTCTAAAAATACCATTTCCTAAGTTATACGTCCAAGTACCCGCAGTAGATGTATCAGCAGTAGTTGTACCACCATTAAACCTCAAGTTATGCAACTCCTGAACACCCGTATTGGCTCCCGTTGTAACTAGAAGTTCAAGGTACAATCCATTATTAAGACCATCTAAATTAGAAAACACTCTAATTAAAGTAACATTTTTATTTGCTGCTGAAGTATTACATGGTGTAATAGTAGTGCTTACCCCATTTGCAGAACTTACCCGGCCTGCTCCATTTCCAAGTGTATTAACATCTGGTGACCAAACAGGCGGACTATCTGAACCTGTACTTTTTAGGATCTGAAAATTTGTTCCAGGATCATTATTAGGCATTAAGGCACCAGAAAATTTGATGTTCCCGTTAACATCTAATTTTTCAGAAGGAGAAACAACACCTACACCGAGATTTCCTGTAGATCGAAGCACCAAAGATGGTGTAGTGAGAATACCGTTATTGTAAAATTCATATCCTGTAAGATTAGTAGTTCCGTTTCCTTCATAAGTAGAGAGTATTGTGCTAAGTGTGGCAACAGCTCCATTTCTTCTCCCATTAAAATTAATTCTGCCTATTTCATCATTTGCAGCAAGATTTACTCCTCCATTGCTTCTTGTTAGAACCAATCTAGAAGGTGTAGAATCTGTTGAGTTAACCACCACTCCCGCATTTGCATTTTCTACATTTATATTTCCTCTTACATCTAAAGCTTGCGTAGGAGCAGCAGTCCCTATCCCGATCCTATTTGCATCTGCATCTACAGAAAAAGTAGTGCCGTCAACCGAAAAAGCATTAATACCAGTACCAGTAAATTGCATTGTATTGGTTGCAGAAAGATTAGAAACCGTTGTAGTTCTGGTTAAATCACCACCTAGTTCTACGAAGTTGCTTGGGGTTTTTGTGAGTCCGTTTTGAGCATCAACAATGCTACTGGCTGCCGGATTGGTAATTTTTTTTGCAGTTCCATTTGATGATAGAACCAAAAATTCATCGCCAGTTGCTAAGGCAGTTGCTGTAGGTACGCTTCTGAATCTTACATTACCATTTACGTCTAATAATTCTGAAGGTATAGTAACCCCTATGCCCATTCTGCCATCAGCGCCAATTCTTGCTTTTTCTGTGCCTAATGCACCAGATCCCGAACTCGTCAAGAAACGAAGTGGAACAGGGTTAGTAGTTGCGTTTGAACCCACATCTAATGTGGAAGCATCCAATCCTGCAAATACTTGTGCATTTGATTCTGGAAAAGACTGCAAACTAAGTCTAGAGACTGTTCCATTACTATTTCTATCGGGAGAAGTAATAATGATGTTAGCCAATCCAGTGGTTGAGCTAGCTAGAGCTTCTTGTGAAATTCCTGCATTAGGAGAAAAAACTGTTCTTTGGTTGGTTCCTGTTATGGCAAGGCTATTTCCATTCTGTGTTACCGTTCTGTTATTAGTAAGAGTGCCATCATCTTTGTAAAGATTAATTTCTGGAGCAGGATCTCCTGCTCCTATTTTAACCCAAAGCGATCCATTAAAATAGTAATAACCGGATGTAGTCATGTTAATTCTTTGTCCTGAAGCTGTACCTGCTGTAACATCTGTAATATAAACTAAAGCGCCACTTTGATCTGTTCCGTAGAGCAATTCTCCTTTGTTGGTTAATTCTTCTCTTGTTAATCTTGGTGCTTGCAGACCCGTAATGTCTGTTGCTAAGGAAACTCCTAAGGCATTTGTTTTGCCTCGTACATCCATTGTAGTTTTGGGATCTGTGGTATTAACACCTACTCTGCCTTCTTGTCCCAAACATAAAGCAGATACTAATGACATAATTGAAAATAAAACTTTTTTCATTTTTCTCAAATTTTTAATTAGACGTATCATTACAATTCAAAATAATTGAATAAGAAATACTATACAGACTAATAAAAATTTGAGAAAAAAGATTAAATTTTTATTTATGTAAACAGCTATATAGGTCATTCTTATTTCTTCTACCGAATAAATTCATATTATTAACCTATTTGTTTATATATATGTCTTAATAATAAAAACATATAATCATTATAATTTAGATGT
>WPCJ01201303.1_pt1 | contig 60298 bp, 45 predicted proteins | sample 5399831 | NCBI WGS metagenome assembly WPCJ01 (sample SAMN12869470, study PRJNA574797) | sludge metagenome | isolation source: wastewater treatment of pH10 | place: China:Beijing | collected 2019-05-20
GGCCTCGATCTCCGCCTCGCTCGGCGCGATCGCGCCGCCGCGCTTTTCGAATGTCTCCGCCTTCGCCTGCGCCTGCGGCAGGAAGCGCGAGCCGGCCGGACTGCTGGCGCGGTCGGCGATGAAGCGCTTGACGATGCGATCCTCCAGCGAATGGAAGGTCACCACCGCCAGCCGTCCGCCGGGCTTCAGCACGCGCTCTGCGGCGAACAGCGCATTGGCCAGTTCCCCCAGTTCGTCGTTGACGAAGATGCGCAGCGCCTGGAACACGCGCGTCGCGGGATGGATCTTGTCGCCGGGCTTGCGGCCGACATGGGTCTCAATGGCGTCGGCGAGGTCGAGCGTGCGCTCGAAAGGACGCCTCTCGCGCCGCTTCTCGATCATGCGCGCGATGCGGCCGGCATGCCGCTCCTCGCCCAGCAGGCCGAAGATGCGCGTCAGGTCAACCGCCTTGAAGCGGTTGACGACGTCGGCCGCGCTCGGGCCGGCCTGCGCCATTCGCATGTCGAGCGGCCCGTCCGCGCGGAAGGAGAAGCCGCGCTGCGCCTCGTCGATCTGCATGGAGGAAACGCCGATATCGAGGACGACGCCGTCCGCCGCGTCGACGGCCTCGTCCAGTTGCGAGAACGGCCCGTGCACAAGCCGCAGCCGGCCCGACGCCTCCTTTTCGAGCACGCGCCCCGCCTCGATGGCATCGGGGTCGCGGTCTATGGCGACGACGGAGGCGCCGGCCGCAAGCAGCGCCTTCGTATAGCCGCCCGCGCCGAACGTCCCGTCAATGATGACCATGCCCTGCGCTGGTTCGAGCGCGGCGACGACCTCGGCCAGCAATACGGGAACGTGGCGCTCCGCGCCGTTTAGCGCGGTCATTGCGGCGGCCTCCCGGCATCGCGGCGAAGCTGCGAAAGCCTCGCCCTCACCTGCGCGCCATAGGCGGCAAGCTTCGCCGGCTCCCAAATCTGGAAGAAATTCCCACGCCCCACGAAGGCCACGTCCGTCGTGATGCCCGTATGCTCGCGGATGAAATCCGTCACGGTGATGCGTCCGTCCTGGTCGAGCTTCAGGAAGGCCCCATCCCCGTGCACGAAGAAGGACATGTCGTCCGCCGTCTGCAGGAACGGGTCCTCCTGCGCGATCCGCTCCTCGTAGCGATCGAGCAGGTCGAGCCCGCCCACATCGAGCGCCGGCACGTCCAACTGGCGGATGGCGTAAAGCTCCGAATAGCCGCGCTGCTGCACGACCGAGCGGAAATGCGCCGGCACGGACACGCGGCCCTTGGCGTCGATCCTGTTCACCGCGCTGGACAGAAACCGGCTCATCGCCGCTCACGACCGTTTCTGGCTGGTTCCATCCGATCATCCCGTCCGCGCCTCCAGGGCGCGGTTCCTGCCACACGACCTGTTCCGTTCCGGTGTACGACCATGCACGTCGGACGGCATCGGGGCCGCCCGATCGGCGCGGGGCTCAACTTTTACCGGAACGAGAAACTGATTGAGCGAATGGGATATCATGGGGCTATATGGGCGTCAACGGGAACGGCTTGCACGATGGTCCCTACAGCGAGCCGAAAAGGCGCACTTCCGGGGGTTCCCGCCTTTATCCTCTATTAAGCCTAACGAAGCGTTTACCGGCTGCGCATGCAGCGCCCCTGCCGGGCCAAACGCCTTGCCGTGCCTGCGTCGAAGTCCTACCGTGGACGCCCCCACATCACGAAAGCACCCGACATGAGCGAGAATTCCAAATCGCGCGCGGCGCGCCTGATCCATCATCGCCGCGACACCTTCAAGCTCGGCAGTCCGGTGCCTGTGCCGCTCGTCATGGCGTCGGTGTTCCACGCGCCGGGCGATGCGACCGGCTACGACCAGTATGGCCGCTTCTCGAACCCGACATGGGCGGCCGTCGAGGATCTTCTCGGCCTGCTGGACGGCGCACCGGCCGTCGCCTTCCCGTCCGGCATGGCGGCAATCGCCGCCGTCTATTTCACCATGCTCAAATCCGGCGATCGCGTCCTGCTGCCCGCGGACGGCTATCATACGACGCGGCTTCTCATGGAGCGCTATCTGTGCAAACTCGGCGTCAGCATGGATGTCCGCCCGACCGCATCCTTCATGGACGGCGGCTTCGAGGGCTACCGGCTGGTCTTCCTGGAGTCGCCGTCAAACCCCACGCTCGATATCTGCGACATCCCGGCGGTCGCCGCTGCCATCCACGCCGCGAACGGCATCCTTGTCGTCGACAACACCACCATGACGCCTTTCGGCCAGCGCCCGCTCGACCTCGGCGCGGACATCGTGGTGGCCGCCGACACCAAGGCCCCCAACGGCCACTCCGACGTCCTGTTCGGCCATGTCGCGTCGCGCGACCCGCAAATCATCGCCGACATCCGCGACTGGCGCCAGACTTCCGGCGCGATCCCCGGCCCCTTCGAGGCATGGCTGGTCCATCGCGGGCTGGAGACGCTCGATGTGCGGTTCGAGCGCATGTGCAATTCGGCCGAGATCATCGCGCCGCGCCTGAAGGCCCACCGCGCCGTCCAAGCCATTCGCTATCCAGGATTGCCCGACGATCCCTCGCACAATCTCGCATCCACGCAGATGGAGCGCTTCGGTTTCCTGATCAGCCTGACGCTGGCCTCCGAACAGGAGGCCGAGGACTTCATCAACAACTGCGCCTTCATCCAGCCGGCGACATCATTCGGCGGCGTGCACAGCTCGGCCGAGCGCCGCACGCGGCGCGGCGACGCGGTGCCGCCCGGCTTCGTGCGCCTTGCGGTCGGATGCGAACCAGTGGAGGAGCTCTGGACAGCCATCGAGGCGTCGCTGGATCGCCTCGCCGCGCGAGCATAGGGGGAAAGTGCCAGCCGGCCTGTAAGCCGGGTTCTGTATGGCCCTCCTTGCCTCGCGGCACGGAGAACGTGGCGGCCATTCTTCTTGGACCGACGTTGCCATCGGCCTCACGCGACCTACCCGGACGGTGGGCTGGAAACAGCCCTGAGGGTTGCCCCTCGACCATCCCTATTCGGTCTTGCTCCCGGTGGGGTTTGCCGTGCCGCTCCTGTTGCCAGTCGCGCGGTGGGCTCTTACCCCACCCTTTCACCCTTGCCGCTTCGTTCCGCAGAACGCCGCGGCGGTTTGCTTTCTGTGGCACTTTCCCTGGGGTCGCCCCCGCCGGCCGTTAGCCGGCACCGTATTTCCATGGAGCCCGGACTTTCCTCACCTGCAGCCTTTCGGCTCTCGCTGGTGCGGCCGCCCGGCCGGCTGGCAAGGCGTATAAAGGCATTCGCAAGCCGAAACGCAAGCCTTAAAAGTCAGGCGTTCTAGACGCCGTTGTCCTTCAGGCGGCCGACATCGGCATCGAGCGCGGCGGTGCGTCCTTCGGCTAGATGGCGCTTCACCTTCTCGCAATAGTCGCGGGACGTCGCGTTCATCCGCTTCGCGGCATGCCCGGCATTGTACTTCAGGATCGTCCCGCAGGTCGTCCCATCGCCGCGACGCTGCGCCTCGCCGAGATATTTCAGCCCGTATTTGATGTTGGTCTCGGGATCGAAGAGGCCGGTTTTCGTGCCCTCATAGCCCATCAGCTTCGCCGTCGCCGGCTTGATCTGCATGAGGCCGACCTCTCCGGCCTTGCCGAGCGAATAGACCTTGTAGTTGCTCTCGACCGTGATCACCGCATGCGCCAGTTCGACGGTCACGCCGTTCTCTGACGCGTAGCGCTCGACGAGCGGGCGGTAGCGATCGCGCGGCAGCGGCGCGTTGCGAACGTGGAAGACCTCCTCGCCCGTCAGGCCCGCTCCGGCTTTCGCCTTTTGCGCCAATTCGGTCGTATCGTCCTTCGGAACGATGAACATGTCTTGCGCGATGCCCGTATCGGCAGACCACCATCCCGGCAGTGCCGACAGGATGGAAGCCTGCGAGACGCCCTCCTCCGGGGCACTTGCGGCAAATGTCGTCAGACCGGCAGCAAGCGCTGCCGCGAAAACCGTGAATATTGTCATGATTCCCTTTGTTATCCGGTCATGCGCGGGGGGAACGCACGACAGCACTCAGATACGCCGAAACCGCGGATACCGGCTTTCGGCAGGCGTGGCGGAGCAATTGGTGGGAAACATTGGAATAAAAAGGGCGCGGCAAATCACAAAAGATTTTGAGATGTAACGATTCGTTCACCATGAACGAGCGGCGGCGCGATCAGACCTCGTCGGCCGGCAGCGCCTTGATCAGACGCTCCAGCGTGTCGAGCGTCGAGCGATCGGCCAGTCCGTCCACCCGCCTCGGACGGAAATGTCGTTGAAAAGCAGCGACGACCGCCTCTGTCCGCTGGTCGTACACGCCCATGATGTCCATGCCGTAGCCGTAGAATGCAAGCCTGGACTGCAACCGCTCTACATCCGCGCCACTATCTCCGGGGCCGACTGACGGCTTCCCGCCCGCGCGCGCCGACGCGACAAAATGCCCGATGCCGGCCTCGTGCAGCTTTCGCCAAGGAAACTTGTGGCCCGGATCGACCTTTCGACCGGGCGCCACGTCGGAATGGGCAAGCACATTGCGCGGCGACACGGGATGACGCGCGATGATGCCCCCACACAGTTCAATCACGGCAGCGATCTGCCTCGCCGGAAAGCTCCTGTATCCGAACTCGTGACCCGGATTGACGATCTCGATGCCCACCGAATGCGAGTTGACGTCGGTGAAGCCGCGCCAGAAACTCTTTCCCGCATGCCAGGCCCTGTCGCTCTCGCGCACCATCTGAACGATGCGCCCGTCCTCATGGACAAGATAGTGCGATGACACCTGCGACTCCGACGTGCACAGCCATGCCTCGGCGGCCTCACCCGTCTTCATGCCGGTATAATGCAGGACCAGCATATCCGGCCGCGAGACGCCGATGCGTGCACCGAAATTGGGCGAAACGCGCACCTCCGCGCCAGCGTGGTCAGGCGAGAACCCGCTCATGCTGCCTTCAGGCCGCGTTCGATCATCTCATAGGCCGCATTGATGGCCGCGATCCGCGTGGTGGCGATCTTGATGAATTCTTCAGGCAGGCCGCGCGCGACAAGTCTGTCCGGATGATTGTCGGCGACCAGCCGGCGGTAGCGCTTCTTTACATCGGCAATGGCCGTTCCACGCTCGATCCCCAGCACGAGCCACGGATCGGCCTCGCCCAGATGCGCGTGGCGCGCCAGTATGCTCTGGTAGTGGCTTTCCTCGATGCGGAATATCTCGGCCACGCGTTGCAGGAAACGACCCTCGCGCTCATGCACCAGCCCATCGGCCTTGGCGATATGAAACAGCCCGTCCAGTATGTCCTCGAGTATGGCGCAATTGCTCCTGCCCGATCCGCACAGGCTTGCCATGCGCTCTGCATAGGCCTCGAAACCCGCGACATCCTGCTTCGCGAGATCGTAGAGACGCGCGACGTTGCGGCGCTCGGACGCCGGAATGTCGAATATCTGCTGAAAGGCGCGTACCTCGTCCTGCGTGACGATGCCGTCCGCCTTCGCCATCTTGGCCGAGAGCGCGATCATCGCGACAGAGAAGGCGACGCGCCTGCGCAGGTCCGGATCGCCAACGAAGATCGTGCGCACGGCCTCGGCAACGCCCGAAACGCCGTTTACAGCGGCCGCGGAAACACGTTTGACGAATTGCCAGATGGACATGCCGCTTCATACGGCCAAACCCGCCCCTTGGCGAGAGAGCCGATTGCCGCTCCCTTGAGGGAGACAAGCGGCAGAAAAGCCGGTCGCAAACAGTGGGTTTGCGGCCGGCTTTCAAAGACGTTCAAGCCGCAAGTTTACTGCGCAGGTGCAGGCTCTGCCGGGGTCGGCTCCATAGGCATGGGCTCGACCTGATGCGGCTCAGCCGGTGCTGCTTCAGGCGCAGGGGTGATGCCCTGCGTCGTGGTGTTGTCCGTCGCCGGAGGCACGGGCGGGGCAGCCGGATCGACCGGAGCCGGAGCGGGCTCGACGGTATTCGGCACGCCCTGGGTCGTGATGTTGTCGGTATTGTCACTGCATGCGGCAACGCTCAGGAGAGCCAGGGCCGACACGGAGGCGAGAACAAGTTTCTTCATGAGATTTCTCCTTCGTGGTACGCCCCCGGTTGGCGGGCGTTCGGAAGGGAAATGCCTCCGGCGCGATGCGGTTTCGTCACATCAGGTTGCGGGATTTAACAATTCGTGCCCGCGCGAGAGGTACGTAGAGACCCCGGTTTTCAGAGACTCGCCGCTGCCCGCGCCGCCTGGTCGTATTGACCCGACAGAGCACGCATCAGTGCCGCGACATGGCTCATGTCGGTTTCGTCGAAGGCAAGCTCCTTCACGCTGGCCGACAGGAGCCCCTCGCGCACCTCGCGATAGCGCCGGCAGGCCTCGCCGCCGGCCTTCGTCACCTTCACGGTCTTTTCCTTGCCGCGCCGGCCGGTCGAGATCAGCTTCATGCCTTCGAGCTTCTTCAGCGCATAGGCCACCACATGCGTGTCCTCAATATTGTACATCATGCAGATGTCGGAGAGCGTCTTTTCCCGGTCGCGGTGATTGGCGGCATGCAGCACCAGCACGTCGATCGCGGCCAACCCCGGCACGCCCGACGCGCTCATGCAGCGCACGATCCATCGCTGGAACGCGTTGTGCAGGACGGTCAGGGCGAACTCGATCTCCGAGAGCGCGGGAATCTGGCCGTCCGCGAGATGGGCTGCGGCAACGATGGGACCTATCGGCAATGAGGATTTGGCCATGCTTGACAATCACGATTTGTCTATAAAACGTTGACGAAATATCTTCGTTCTGCCTATACGGCATCTTGCGCAAAAATCAAACGGACTTTCGGGAGAAGGCTCATGTCGACGGGCAAGTGGGATTTCTGGATCGACCGCGGCGGCACCTTCACCGACATCATCGGGCGTGACCCGAGTGGCGAACTGCATGCGCGCAAGCTGCTGTCGGAGAATCCCGAAGCCTATCGCGACGCCGCCATCCAGGGCATCCGCGACCTCATCGGCCTGACGCCGGGCTACGCCATTCCTGCCTGCACGGTCGGCGAGATCAAGATGGGCACCACCGTCGCCACCAATGCGCTGCTGGAGCGCAAGGGCGATCGCGTCCTGCTGCTTATCACGCGCGGCTTCCGCGACGCGCTGAGGATCGCCTACCAGGCCCGGCCCGACATCTTCGCCAAGGAGATCATCCTTCCCGAACAGCTTTACGAACGCGTGGTCGAGGTGGACGAGCGCGTGCGTGCAGACGGCAACGTCGAAAGATTGCTCGACATCGAGGCGGTGAAACCGGCAATCGACCAGGCACGCGCGGACGGCATCGACGCCGTCGCCATCGTCTTGATGCATGCCTGGAAATTCCCCGAGCACGAACAGCTCGTGGCCAAGGTCTGCCGCATGGCAGGCTTTTCGCAGATATCCGTCAGCCATGAAGTCTCGCCGCTGGTGAAACTCGTCGGGCGCGGTGACACCACGGTCGTGGACGCATACCTCTCGCCGATCCTGTCGCGTTACGTACAGCAGGTGGCCGGCGAACTTGGAATCGGCGGCGATGGCCCCTCGTCCCCTGCCGGACCTTCTCCCCGTCCTTACGGGGAGAAGGGAGATAACCTTTCACCGCTCCCAGAGGGAGAAGAAACAAGCTCCAACGCTGACGCCCCCCTCTCCCCGTTCTTACGGGGAGAGGGTAAGGGTGAGGGGGCCTCTGAGGAGCAGCCTCGCCTCATGTTCATGATGTCGTCGGGAGGCCTTACCGCCGCCGACATGTTCCAAGGCAAGGACGCGCTCCTGTCCGGCCCCGCCGGCGGCGTCGTCGGCATGGTCGAGACGGCAAGGCTTGCCGGCTTCGAGCAAGTCATCGGCTTCGACATGGGCGGCACTTCCACCGATGTCGCCCACTATGACGGCGAATATGAGCGCGCCTTCGACACGGAGGTTGCGGGCGTGCGCGTGCGTGCACCGATGATGCGCATCCACACGGTCGCGGCCGGCGGCGGCTCGATCCTGCATTTCGAGCCCGGCCGCTTCCGCGTCGGCCCGGATTCGGCCGGCGCCAATCCCGGCCCGGCCTGCTACCGGCGCGGCGGCCCGCTCGCCGTCACCGACGCCAACGTCATGCTCGGCAAGCTCCAGCCGGATTTCTTCCCCGCCATTTTCGGACCGGCGCAGGACCAGCCTCTGGATACCGCTACGGTGCGCGAGAAGTTCACTGCGCTGGCAGCGGAAATCGGCGACGGACGCTCGCCGGAGGCCGTGGCCGAGGGTTTCGTGACCATCGCCGTGGAGAACATGGCCAACGCCATCAAGAAAATCTCGGTGCAGCGCGGCTATGACGTGACCGGCTATCTGCTCAACTGCTTCGGCGGCGCGGGCGGCCAGCACGCCTGCCTCGTTGCCGATGCGCTCGGCATGCAGTCGGTGCTCATCCATCCCTTCTCGGGCCTGCTGTCGGCTTATGGCATCGGCATGTCGGGTGTCTTCGCCTCGCGCCAGCAGGGCTTCATCCGACCGCTGGTCGAAGAGAATGCCGGCGAGATCCGCGCGGCGATCGACGCGCTCTGCCTGCCCGTCTTCGCGGAGCTTGCCGCGCAGGGCGTGCCCGAGGACGATGTGTCATGGCGGCCAAACCTTCACATCCGCTATGACGGCACCGACACGACGCTGCCGGTCAACTACGCCTTGTTCTCCGTCGCCGAGGCACGGCAAACCTTCGAGACGGCGCACAAGGCGCAGTTCGGCTTCACCTATCCCGACCGCGCCCTGGTCATCGAGACCGTTGAGGTGCAGGGTCAGGACGGCCGCGTCGCTGGCCGCGACGAAACCGACCGGACGCTCGACCAGTCCAAGCCGGATGCTGCCGAGACAAGAAAACTCTTCTGCGGTGGCGAATGGCGCGACGCCTCCGTCTTCCGCCGCGAGACACTGAAGCCGGGTCAGAGAATCTCCGGCCCGGCCCTCGTCATCGAAAGCCACCAGACCATCGTCGTCGAACCCGGCTGGGGAGCGGAGATCACCGCCAAGGACCACGTCCTGCTGACGCGCATCGAGAAAAAGCGCCGTCAGGCCGCGCTCGGCACGCAGGCCGATCCGGTCATGCTGGAGGTCTTCAACAATCTTTTCATGTCGATCGCCGAGCAGATGGGCGTGACGCTCCAGAACACGGCGTCCTCCGTGAACATCAAGGAACGGCTCGACTTCTCCTGCGCCGTCTTCGACCGCACCGGAGCGCTGGTCGCCAACGCGCCGCACATGCCGGTGCATCTGGGCTCCATGGATCGCTCCGTCGAAACGATCATCAGGCTGAACGAAGGCGACATCCATCCGGGCGACGTCTTCGCGCTCAACGCGCCCTACAATGGCGGCACCCACCTGCCCGACATCACCGTGGTGACCCCGGTGTTCGACGATGCCGGCAAGGAAATCCTCTTCTATTCCGCCTCGCGCGGCCACCATGCCGATGTCGGCGGCACCGCGCCCGGCTCCATGACGCCGCTTGCCACAACCGTGGACGAGGAAGGCGTGCTGATCGACAATTTCCGCATTGTCGATCGCGGCGCCTTCATGGAGAAGGAGCTGCACGACCTCCTCACGGACCACCCCTACCCCGCCCGCAACGCGGCCCAGAACATCGCCGACCTCAAGGCGCAGATCGCCGCCAACGAGAAGGGCGTGGCCGAATTGCGCAAGATGGTCGCGCATTTCGGGCTCGATATCGTCGAGGCCTATATGGGCCACGTGCAGGACAATGCGGCAGAGAGCGTGCGCCGCGTGCTGGAGCGCCTGCCGGACGTTTCCGAATATGCCTACCCCACCGACACCGGCCAGACGATCAGGGTGAAGATCACGGTCGACCGGCAGAAGCGGGAGGCGACCGTCGATTTCACCGGCACCTCGCCCGTCATGAAGAACAATTTCAACGCGCCCGAGCCGGTCGCCCGCGCGGCCGTCCTCTACGCCTTCCGCGTCATGGTCGAGGACAACATCCCGATGAACGCGGGCTGCCTGCGGCCCGTCAACATCATCATCCCCGAAGGCTGCATGCTGCGGCCGGCCTATCCGGCGGCGGTCGTGGCCGGCAATGTCGAGACCTCTCAGCACGTCACCAACGCGATGTTCGGGGCGATGGACGCGCTCGCCAACGCTCAAGGGACGATGAACAACCTCACCTACGGCAACGCGAAGTACCAGTACTACGAGACGATCTGCTCCGGCTCGCCGGCCGGCCGCATGAATGACGGACGCGGCTTCAACGGCACCTCGGGCGTTCACACCCACATGACCAACTCGCGCCTTACCGACCCGGAAGTCCTGGAGCTGCGCTTCCCCGTCCTGCTCGAAGATTTCCACATCCGCGACAATTCAGGCGGCAAGGGCAAATGGAGCGCGGGCAACGGCACGAAGCGCACCATCCGCTTCCTGGAACGCATGGAATGCGCGATCCTGTCGTCGCATCGCAACCGGCCTCCCGAAGGCATCGAGGGCGGCGGCAACGGCGAGGTCGGCAGGACGCAAGTGCGCCGGGGCGACGGCACCATGCAGACCCTGCGCGCCTGCGACCAGACGGTGCTCGAAGCCGGCGAGGCGGTGATCGTCACCACGCCGACGGCAGGAGGCTTCGGTCGCGCCTGACGCCGGCGACTGATGACGGCCCGCACTGTCATTCACCTGTCACCGGCCCGCGATACCCGCTTGCGAAATTCGCAAACGGGGAATCGTCCGCATGACCGACGTTTCGAGCGAGCTCGGTATCCGCAGGAACCGCCAACTCGGACAGGCCCTCTACCAGAACCGGGCACTTTCCCGGGCCGGCCTTTCAGAGCGGCTTTTCGCCTTCCTGTTCAGCGGCCTCGTCTATCCGCAGATCTGGGAAGACCCGGAGGTGGACATGGAGGCGATGGGCCTTGGCGGAGGCCATCGCGTCGTCACCATCGCGTCGGGCGGCTGCAATGTTCTCGCCTATCTCACGCGCTCGCCGTCCCATATCGACGCCGTCGACCTCAACACCGCGCATATCGCCCTCAACCGCCTGAAGCTTGCGGCGGTGAAGTATCTTCCGGCACAGGCCGACCTGTTCCGCTTCTTCGGGACGGCAGGCACCGCCACGAACTCGACAGCCTATGACCGCTTCCTCGCGCCTGCTCTGGACACAGCGACCCGCCGCTACTGGGAAAAGCGCGACTGGCGCGGGCGCCGGCGCATTGACGCCTTCGACCGCAATTTTTACCGGACGGGTCTGCTCGGCCTCTTCATCGCCGCTGGTCACAGGACGGCGAAATTCTATGGTGTCGACCCCTCGGCGATGCTCGATGCGCGCGCTCCCGAGGCGCAGCGGCGTTTCTTCGAGGAGAAGCTCGCGCCACTCTTCGAAAAGCGCATGCTCCGGCTCGTCCTGTCCCGCAAATCCTCACTCTTCGGCCTCGGCATCCCGCCTGCGCAATATGACTCGCTGATCGAGGCGGGCGACGGGACGATGGCGAGCGTACTGAAGACGCGGCTCGAAAAACTCTGCTGCGGCTTCCCACTGCGGGAGAACTATTTCGCGTGGCAGGCCTTCGCGCGGCGATATCCGTCGCCCGGTGAGGCCGCGCTCCCCGCCTATCTCGACAAGGCGAACTATGCCGCGCTGAAGGCAAATATCGGCCGCGTCGCCGTCCACCACGTCAACTTCACCGAGCTTCTGGCGAAGAAGCCGGCATCGTCCGTCGACCGCTTCGTGCTGCTCGACGCGCAGGACTGGATGACCGACGCGCAGCTCAACGCGTTGTGGACCGAGATCACCCGCACCGCTGCTCCCGGCGCGCGCGTCATCTTCCGCACGGCGGCGGAGCCGAGCATCCTGCCCGGCCGCATCTCCGACGCGCTGCTGTCGCAGTGGAACTACGCCGCCGAGGAATCGCAGCGCCACCACGCGCGCGACCGGTCCGCCATCTATGGCGGCTTCCATCTCTACGAGAAGGCATGAGCATGAGCGCCGTCGACCACTCCCATGCCGCGCTCATGGACGGCGTATACCGCCACCAGCGCCATATCTACGACCTCACCCGCAAATACTACCTGCTCGGGCGCGACCGGCTCATCCGCCGTCTCGACGTCCCGGCAGGCGGCTCCGTCCTCGAACTCGGCTGCGGCACCGGGCGCAATCTCGTCCTGGCGGCAAGGGCCTACCCGGACGCCCGGTTCTACGGATTGGATATCTCGGCCGGCATGCTGGACAAGGCCGCCGCCACCCTCGCGCGCCGCAACCTTTCAGGCCGCGTCCGTCTTGCCAGTGGCGATGCCTCGAATTTCGACCAGCAGGCGCTGTTCGGGCAAGCCGGCTTCGACCGCATCTTCATTTCCTATTCGCTGTCCATGATCCCGGAATGGCGGCGCACGGTGACGGCGGCGCTGGAAGCGCTCAACGAAGGCGGTTCTCTGCACATCGTCGACTTCGGCAGGCAGGAGCGCCTGCCCGGCTGGTTCCGTTCCGCACTGCGCAGCTGGCTTGGCAAATTCCACGTCAGCCCGCGTGATTCATTGCGTGAAGTTCTTACCGCAGAATCCCGGCGCGCCGGGAAAAGTCTCGGATTCGATTCACTTTTCCGTGGCTACGCCATTCATGCGGTGCTGACCAAACCCTGACCTTCAGCCGACCCATCGGTCATTCCGTCGCCATTCTTCCGCCATCGATTGCCGACATTCCCGGCAGGCGGCACGGCATCGCATTCACCGTCAACGGAAAATAAACCATGACGGGGCGATGACGAACGCTGCTTCGCCGCGTCGGGCGACGTGATCGGGGGTCGGATGCCGAGGGGTCGGATGCCGGGCAGGCAATCTGCAAAAGCGCTGGCGGACGAACGCGCTGCTAAGCCGGCAAAGCGGCTGTGCGCGCGCCATATGCTCGTGTCGGCGATCCTGTTCGCCGCCCTGACGGGCTGCTCCTCGATCGACACGGCGCTGACGCCGACCACCGGCCCATCCACGGCCGCCGCTCCTTCCACGGCGGCAGCGGTAAGCTACCCGCGTTTCGGCGACACCGATCCGCACGAATGGGTAGCCAAGACGCCGTGGCAATATCCCATCCATGGCACCGACGTTTCGAAATACCAGTATGCGGTGGACTGGCCCAAGGCGCGCGCAAGCGGCATCTCCTTCGCCTTCATCAAGGCGACCGAAGGCGGCGACCGCGTGGACGACCGCTTTGCGGAAAACTGGGAGAATGCCAAGGCGGCGGGCGTCCCGCGCGCGGCCTATCATTTCTATTATTTCTGCCGCCCGGCTTCCGAGCAGGCGCAGTGGTTCATCCAGAACGTCCCGCGCGACAGTTCGTCATTGCCGCCCGTGCTCGACATGGAATGGAATCCGGACTCGCCCTCCTGCAAGAAGCGGCCCGATGCAGCAACCGTGCAGAGCGAGATGAAGACCTTCCTGACCATCGTGGAACACCATTATGGCAAGAGGCCGATCATCTATACCTCCATCGACTTCTTCGACGACAACGGCCTGTCGGGCTTCCGCGGCTATCCATACTGGCTCCGATCCGTCGCCGGCCATCCCACCGAGCGATACGGCGAACATCCCTTCACTTTCTGGCAGTACACCGGGACGGGCGTCGTTCCCGGCATCCAGGGCAAGGCCGACATCAACGTCTTCAACGGCAACGCCGCCGCCTGGAAAAAGTGGCTCAAGGCCAACGCAGGCTAGAGCCATTCAGCTTTAGGAAGAATCGCCGCTCATCCCCCTGCCGGGACCTTCTCTCCGTTGCTCAGGGAGAAGGAGGCTGGCCGCAACGCTGACGCCCCCTCTCCCCGCTTGCGGGGAGAGGGTAAGGGTGAGGGGCTGGTTCCGTCAAAACTGAACCGGTCCCTTAAAGGGGGAGTGAGCCCCTATTCCCCGGCTCCCGCCATCGTCTCCAGGCTCGCGAAGCCCTGCGGCGCGTCGCCCTCATCGAACGGCGTTGTGACTTCCACGAAGGTGTCGGGGTAGAAGCCGTTGAAACGCGTTCTAAGCGACAGCGAGTATGCGCCGATATGGCCGATCTCGATCCAGTCGCCCGTATCGACCGTCTCCGGCAGCCAGAACGGCCGTGACAATATATCCACCGAATCGCAGGTCGCGCCGCAGACCTTGAACGGCACGATGTTCTTCTCGCTGCCGTTGCGCGAGCGGATCGCCGGATCGGGAATGAAGCGCGCCGGCAGCGTGATCTTGCCCGTCCAGGAATCCGACAGCGACGCCCAGATGCCGTCATTGATGTAGAGCCGCCTGCCCTTTCGCAGAAGCACGCGCACGATGAGCGACAGGCAGCGCGCTACGATCACCCGGCCGGGCTCGGCGACAAGCGGGATCTGATCGAATCCGTATTCCCTGAGGTCGCCCGACAGCCGCGACATGATCTGGCCGAGCGACGGCATCTCGACCTGCTTGCGGTTCGGGTCGTGCCCGTATTCGGCCGGAAAGCCACCGCCGACATCAAGCCCGGCGAGATCGAAGGACAGCCGGTTGCGCACCCAGTCGGCCGAGGCTAGCGCGCGCTCATAGGTGTCCGGGTCCTCGATCTGGCTGCCGACATGGAAGCACAGCCCGACCTTGTATCCGGTGCGGTGCAGCCGCTCGGCCAGCTCGACCGCGCTAGCGGGGCCCGCGCCGAACTTCTTCGACAGTTCGTAAGCCGCGTGTCCCTTCGTCTGCACGCGCACGAAGACGGTTATGGCGCCGGGGTCGATGTCCAGCGCGCGCACCACGCGCGTCAGCTTGGTGATCTCGTCCTCATGGTCGACGGCGATGACGCGGATGCCATAGGTCTCCAGCGCCAGCCTTATGTCCGACTGCGCCTTGACCGGATGCATGTAGAGCATCTCCGCATCCTCCGAGACGGCGCGCACGGCGGCGAATTCTCCCGGCGACGCGACGTCGAAAGCGGTCACTCCTGCCTCGACCAGCGTCTTCAGAACGATGTTTTCCCCGTTCGTCTTCACCGCATAGGCCGTCTTGCCCGGAAACATGCCCATGAATTGCCGGGCATCGGCCTTCAGCACCTCGGGACGGAAGCAATAGACCGGCTCGTCGGGACGCAACTCCAGCGCCGCCGCTCGGGCATTCTCGAATCGCTGCAATGGCATCTCCTCGGTTTGCCGGTGGAATCTAGATCAAGCAGATTTGCATTGAAAGAAACCGCTTTGATGACAGACCGCTCCACGGATGCGGCCACGGGCGGAAAACCGTTGCGGCAGCGCACGAACCGGGTGGCGATGCATCCCGATACAGCGTCTAGCTGTCCGCAAGAAACGAGTACCTGCAAGGACGTCATGACCGAAGTGCCGCCGCGAGGCGTTCAACCAGCAATGTCTGCCCTCGACTGGGCGAAGCTCCTGCTTCTCGGCAGCATATGGGGCGGATCGTTCTTCTTCGTCCGTATCGCCGTTTCGGAGGTCCATCCGCTGATGCTGGTCCTGCTGCGCGTGGCGATCGCGGCAACGGCGCTGCATGTCTATCTTGCCGTGCGAGGGCCTTCATTCAGGGTTACGCCTTCGCTGGCCGGCAGGCTCCTTCTGCTCGGCATCGTCAACAACGCGCTCCCCTTTTCGCTGATCTTCATCGGCCAGACGCAGATGGGAGCGGGCCTCGCCTCCGTGCTCAACGCCACGACGCCTTTCTGGACGATCCTGATCGCCAATGTCTTCATCGCCGAAGAACGCCTCTCGTGGAACAAGCTGTTCGGCGTGCTGCTGGGTATAGCCGGCGTGGCGGTGATGGTCGGGCCCGGCATCGTCGCCAGCCTGGGCGGCGCGGTGTGGGCGAAGTTTGCCGTGGTGGGCGCCTCGGTCTCCTATGCCGTCGCGCTCGTCTTCGCGCGCGGCTTCAAGGGAGTGCCGCCTATCATCATGACCACCGGGCAACTGACCGCCGCCACTGCGATCATGCTTCCGATCGCGCTCGTAACATCGTCGCCGGGCGACCTTCTTTCCGTCAGCATGCCTGTCTGGGCCGCTGTCCTGTCGATCGCCCTCCTGTCCACCGCCTTCGCCTACATCCTCTTTTTCGGCCTCATCAGTTCGGCGGGCGCCACCAACGCCTCGCTGACGACGCTGATCGTTCCCGTCAGCGCCATCCTTCTCGGCTTCCTGTTCCTGGGCGAGAGGCTGGCCTTCTTCGAAGTCGTCGGCATGGTGCTGATCGGGCTTGGCCTGATCACCATAGACGGACGGATTCTCAAGCGACTCAAAGGAATGCCGTAACGTCATCCCTGTGGGAAGCGCGCAACCGGCCACACCGTCGCCATATTTTTTCCACAACCGTTTCCAAAGCGTTTTTCTATAAATTCCCTAGACTTAGGCGTTTCAACAGCTCGTTTTTTCCATTTCGGCGTCGCGGTGCAGCATAATTTGCGCTTGCCTGCGGCGCGAAGTCCCCTAAACTTTTGCCATAGTTCTCAATTTGAGGAGGCTAGGCATGGGACTTACACGGCCGATCAATGCACTCATGATTTGCGCTGCGTTTGCTTTTATTGGCGCCCTCATAATGGGAGTACTCCCCTGAGGCGGCAGCGCCGGGAGTAGCTGGGAAACACGAAAGGCCGGGCGAAAGCCCGGCCTTTCTGATTCACTCTCCATGCTGCCTCGCTTTACGCGGCGGCAGACGTTCCTTCGACAGGATTGGCCCTTATGCCAATCATGTGGCAGATCGCGAAGGCGAGGTCGGAGCGGTTCATCGTGTAGAAATGGAAGTCCGAGACGCCGCGCTCGACGAGGTCCATCACCTGCTCCGCCGCCACCGCCGCCGCCACCAGCGCATGCGTCTGGGCATCGCCCTGCAACCCCTCGAAGCGCTCGGCCAGCCATGAAGGCACATGCGCGCCGCAGCGTGCCGAGAAATTCGCCACCTGCGTGAAATTGTGGATGGGCAGGATGCCGGGCACGACCGGTATGTAGATACCAGCGCGGCGGACCCGCTCGACATAGCGCTCGTATAGATCGTTGTCGAAGAAGAACTGCGTGATGGCACGGGTCGCGCCATTGTCGACCTTGCGCTTCAGCATCTCTATTTCGGTGGCGAAATCGGGGCTTTCCGGATGCTTTTCCGGATAGGCCGACACCGAGATGTCGAACGTGCCCGCCCGTCCCAGCGCCCCGACGAGTTCGGCCGCATTGGCGTATCCGCCCTCATGCGGCCGGTAGCGCGCGCCGACGCCGGCGGCCGGGTCGCCGCGCAGCGCCACGAACCTTTTGACGCCCATGGCCGCGAAGGTCGCGATGACCGCGTCGATCTCCTCGCGGGTGGCGTCGACGCAGGTGAGGTGCGCCGCCGGCACCAGCTTCGAGCCGGTTAGTATGCGCCTGACCGTACGCTCGGTGCGCTCGCGCGTCGAACCGCCCGCGCCATAGGTCACCGAGACGAAATCGGGGTTCAGAGGCTCCAGCCGCTGGACTGTATCCCACAGCCGCGCTTCCATCTCGTCGTTCTTCGGCGGGAAGAACTCGAAGGAAACACGGATGTTCGCGCCGATGTCGGGACGTCGGGAGAAGCGGGGTTCGTTCATCAGGCAGTTTCCTTCTCGCCCGCCCTGGCGGGATCGGCGATGAGCAGACGGCGGTCGCGGGCGAGCCAAAGCTTCACGGTCAGCCGGTCCTCGCCGCCGCCGCGCGGTTCGAATTCTTCGGTGATTTCCAGGTCCAGCCCCGCCTCCGCCAGCCATTCGGCGATCTGGCGATCCGCGAAGCCAAGCCGCATATGCGCATGTTCCTCGCGCAGGAATTCGAGCGCATGCTGCGCGAAGTCGACGATGATGAGCCGCCCGGACGGGCGCAAAAGCCGCGCCGCCTCTCGGATCGCCAGCGCCGGGTCGTCCAGATAGTGCAGCACCTGGTGGATCGTCACGAGATCGAAGGAATCGCGCTCGAATGGCGGCGCGTAGATGTCCCCCTGCCGCACCTGCGCGTAGGCGACGCCCGCCCTGTCGAGATTAGCGCGCGCCACGGCCAGCATCTCGCGCGACATGTCGATCCCCACGCCACGGCGGTAGAGCGGCGCGAAGATTTCGAGCAGCCGTCCGGTGCCCGTACCGAGGTCCAGCATGGACTGGAAGGGCCGCTTGCCGACCAGCTTGAGGAGTGCTGCCTCGACCGACCTGTCGGAGGCATGCAGCGAGCGTATCTGGTCCCAGCTTGCCGCATTGGCCGAAAAATATTCCGCCGCCCTCGCCTGCCTGCGCCGCTTCACCGCGGCCAGCCTTTCAAGGTCGCGCTCGACCTGCGGGTCGCGGCTGTCGACGCGGCCGACCAGACCGCCGACGAAGTCGCGCGCCGCTTCGTCGTCCGCCACCCGGAAGAACGCCCACGATCCTTCCTGATAGCGTCCGATCAGCCCGGCCTCCAGCAGCAGCTTGAGGTGACGCGAGACGCGCGGCTGCGACTGGTTGAGGATTTCCGTCAGGTCGGAAACGGTCAGGTCGCCGCGCGAAAGCAAAGCGAGGATGCGCAGGCGGCTTGTCTCGGCAGCCGCCTTGAGCGTATCGACCAGTCCATCCAGCGTCGCCGTCACCTTGCAGTTCCCTTTCTTTAGATATAAACATATCTTTATGTCGAATAGTCAAAAGGCGCAACAGGGAATGTCGCAGCCCGGAAAGAATATGACGCAGGTGAAGACTGCTTCCACCCGGCGCAGGAAAGCGATAACCGAGGCGTTGACCCTTCTGCTGCCGGCCGCGCCCTATTCCGACATCGAGCCGATACGCATGGAGGCCGGTTCGCGCCATATGCGCGACCTACCGCCCAGTATCGCGGTCTGGCTCGCCGCGATCGCGCATATACGCCACCGGCATACCGACTATGACGAGCTTCTGGACGAGGGATACGACCGCGACGCCGCCCGCTTCTTCGTCGTCGATCGCACGAACGAGGTGCTGACCTCTTGGCGCGCGACACGCCTTCTCGACCCGGACGACGACGTCATCTGAAAGTGGAAAGTTCCCCGCGACACAGTGCGGATACGTGATTCGTTCAGAAGACGAATTCCCGCATTGCTTGCAATATCCCTTGGCATTCGTTAGGTTTTCAACCCTAAGGTCCCGGCGACAGGGCGCTCCAGATGCTTACCCCACATCAGCAGCCGGATCGTCGCGAGCGATATAAGGCGCTTCACCCCTTCAGCTATGACGAGCATCTCAAGGTCCTGTGCGTCTACGACCCGGACATGATCTCGACGATCTTCCGGTCGGAAGATTTCCGCATCAATCCCTTTGCCGACCACTACAGGGTTATCGCCGAGCGGACCGGCATAGACTTCCAGGCCTCCATAGATACGCTCGACCACATCCCCTTCTCCAAGGAGGGAGAGGAACATCGCCGGCTGCGTTCCGAGATGTCGCGGATCGTGGCAGCCGATTCCCGCGAGCACATCGCCGGCATGGAGGCTTTCATCGCCGCTCTCGTGCCGGCGCTTTTCGTCTCCGGCGCCGAGGTGGAGCTTAACCATCAGCTCGCCCGGCCGATCTTCTACGAACTGTTCTCCCGCTGGCTCCACGTCGATCAGCGCGAATTCATGCAAGAGTTCAACATTTCGCAGGTGTTCGACGGCGCGATGAGCCTCAATCGCCGAAAGATGGTGAACAAGCACCTCAGCGGACTTCGTTGCGCCTTCGCCGAGCGCGCCGAAGCCATTCCCTCGACGCCCGACATTTCCGTCGCGCTGAACGTGCTCGGCAACGACGCCTTGATAGGCTCGCTGGTCCTGTCGGTGTGGCACGTCCTCGAACAGCATCCGGGCGCGCGGCTGAGTGACGTGGATTTCCCCGCGAACCTCGTCGCGAGCGGAGTGCCGTTCATCGAACGCATCGCCAATCGCGACATCGAGATCAACGGGATGAAGGTCGCGAAAGACCAGAAGGTCCGCCTCGTCCTCGACGCCACCTCGCGGCAGATGACCGACACGGAACACGACCTGTTCTTCGGCAAGGGCCGGCATCTGTGCGTCGGCAAGCCGATGACGCTGGTCGCCTGGCGCAGCCTGACGAAGGCGCTGAACAAATCGCCGCTGCGTTTCACGCTTGGCGAGATGCGCCTGCGCGGCGGCGACTACGCCTTCAACTATCCCGACTATGCACGGATCACGCTGCATGACTGACGACACCGCACGCATCTGCATCGAAATCTTCCGCGACATGATGGGCCTCGACACTGCGGGCGAAGCTCCACCGCCCTCGGACGACGAAATGCTCGTAAGGCCGATCGAATCCTTCGACATAGACAGCCTGGATACGATGGAATTCGTCATGGCCATCGAGGACCGCTTCGACCTTCTGCTGAACGAGGCGGCCGTGAACGAGTGCAGGACGCTGGACGATTTCGTCACCCTCGTCGCCGGCGCGCGCGGTGTTTAGCTTCAGGCGACGCCCGCGAGGCGAGGTCGATGCCGAAGGCTTCGTAACGCCGCTCGAAGCTGCCGCGCAGCGCGCCGTCTGGCACGAGATATTCAAGTCGACAAAGGTGCCGCGCGCCTCGGCGATCAAGCGCTATGTTCGCACGGACATCGCGCCCAACGTCGCCCATTTCTCGGCCCATGCCGGCGCGCGGACGCTGGTCGTCGGCTTCTGCGGCAAGAAGCTGCGGCTCCTGATGCCTGTCGCCATGATGCTGCAATCGCTCGACGACCGCCGGTTCGACGCTCTTGTGCTTGCCGATCCGCAACGCCTGCATTTCGACCAGGGCATTCCGGGCTTTGCGCAGTCCCTGCCGGATATCGCCCGGCGCATCGCCGCCATCGTGGAGGAAAACGGATACGATTCCGTCATCACCTACGGCACCAGCATGGGCGGTTTTCCGGCCCTGCGCATGGGCAGCCTCATCGGCGCGGCGCGGGCGGTCAGTTGCGGCGGCAGGCCGGTCAACCACATGGAAAGGCTCGGACGCGGCACCCGGCCGGTCGGTGCGTTCGACCTGATCTGCGATTGCCGCATGCCTCTGCGCGCACCGTCCTACGTGCTTTTCAGCAGAGACAGGCGGCCGGACGCGCGCGCGGCCGGGATGATCTCGAAGATCGCTCCGGAAGTCCATTTGGGACCCGTCCCCCATGACGGACACAATTTCCCCTTCCGCATATTTCAGAACGGAAATCTGGACGAATATTTCAGCCGCATCTTCGATCTGGATCGGGAGCCCGACCTTGCGCGGATAGCGGCGCTTGCATCCTGACAAATGAAAAAGCCGGGCGATTTGCCCGGCTTCCTCGTTCAGCGCGTCAGGCGCTTGTGTGTCATGCGGTGCGGCGTGGTCGCCTCCGCGCCCAGACGGCGCACCTTGTCCTTCTCGTATTCCTCAAAGTTGCCCTCGAACCACTCGACATGCGCGTCGCCCTCGAAGGCGAGCATATGGGTGGCCATGCGGTCGAGGAACATGCGGTCGTGGCTGATGATGACGGCGCAGCCCGCATAGGCCTCAAGCGCGTCTTCGAGCGCACCGAGCGTTTCAGTGTCGAGGTCGTTGGTCGGTTCGTCGAGCAGCAGCACGTTGCCGCCGTTCTTCAGCATCTTGGCCAGGTGCACGCGGTTGCGCTGGCCGCCCGAAAGGTTGCCGACTTTCTGCTGCTGGTCGCCGCCGCGGAAGTTGAACGACGAGCAATAGGCGCGGCTGTTCACCTCGTGCTTGCCGAGCTTGATGACCTCGGCACCGCCGGAGATTTCCTCCCACACCGTCTTGTTCGGGTCGAGCGCGTCGCGGCTCTGGTCGACATAGCCGAGCCTGACGGTCTCGCCGATGCGGATCGAGCCTGAATCCGGCTTTTCGTGCCCGGTGATCATCTTGAACAGCGTGGTCTTGCCGGCGCCGTTCGGGCCGATGACGCCGACGATGCCGCCGGGCGGCAGGCGGAACGACAGGTCCTCGATCAGCAGTTCGTCGGCAAAGCCCTTGTTGAGGTCCTCGACCTCGATGACCACATTGCCGAGCCGCTCGCTGGACGGAATGACGATCTGCGTGTCGGTCGGCTTGCGGTTCTGCGCCTGCTCGACCAGATCCTCATAGGCCTTGATACGCGCTTTGGACTTGGTCTGGCGGGCCTTGGGCGAGGAAGCGATCCACTCGCGCTCGCGCCAGATCGCCTTCTGGCGCGCGTCGTCCTCGCGGCCCTCCTGGATCAGGCGCTTGGCCTTGGCATCGAGATATTTGGTATAGTTGCCCTCATAGGGAATGCCGCGCCCGCGATCGAGCTCCAGGATCCAGCCCGTGACATTGTCGAGGAAGTAGCGGTCGTGGGTGATGATCAGCACCGAGCCCGGATAGTCGCGCAGGTGCTTTTCGAGCCACGAGGTCGTCTCGGCGTCGAGATGGTTGGTCGGCTCGTCGAGCAGCAGCAGGTCGGGCTGCTCCAGCAGCAGGCGGCAGAGCGCGACGCGGCGGCGCTCGCCGCCCGACAGGTTCGTCACCTCGGAATCGCCGGGCGGGCATTGCAGCGCGTCCATCGCCATCTCGACCTGCTGCTCGAGGTCCCACAGGTTCAGGCGGTCCATCTCGTCCTGAAGCTTCGCGCCCTCTTCCGCCGTCTCGTCGGAATAGTTCATCATCAGCTCGTTATAGCGCTCGACGATCGCCGTCTTCTTCGCCACGCCGTCCATGACGTTCTGGAACACGGTCTTGGAGGGATCGAGCTGCGGCTCCTGCGCGAGATAGCCGACAGTCGCGCCATCGGCCAGCCAGGCCTCGCCCTGGAAATCCTTGTCCAGCCCGGCCATGATCTTGAGTACGGTCGACTTGCCCGAGCCGTTCGGTCCCAGGATGCCGATCTTGGCGTCTGGGTAGAAGGACAGGTTCAGGTTCTCGAGAACCTTCTTGGTGCCATAGGACTTGTTCAGCCCGGCCATGTGATAGATGAACTGGCGTGCCACGCGCGCGGTATCCCTGATCTGGATGGAGAGTTGTGCGCTATGTAGGCGACCGGCGCTGAAACGGCAATACGGTGCGCGCCGGTCAGGCCCAGTGTTTGCGCCGTGCTGGGCGCTTGTCGTTCAAAAGCCGTGATTCTATTGGCAAGCCTGCGCAACGGCCTCCAGCGACGGTTTCCTCGGTGTCCAATCCTTCCTCACGCCCGCTCAGCGCGGGCGACGTGACGACCTACATGTTCCTCGCGGGCGCGTGGGGCCTGTCGTTTATGGTGCAGTTGCAGGCGGTCCATGCCTTCGGATGGATCGGCGCGGTCACCTTCCGCGCTTTCATCGCGGGAGCCACGCTCATCCTGGCCGCCCGCATGCTTCGCAGGACGCTCAGCTTCAACGCCGGATGGCGCGCCTATGCGGTCGTCGGCCTCTTCACCGTCGCCATCCAGCTTGTCGGCCTGTCCTACGCCATGCCGATCATAGGCACGGCCATGACAGCGATTTTCGTCGCGACGATACCGATGTTCTCCATGGTCATCGGCCAGCTGTGGGGGCTGGAACGCATCACGCCGCAGCGTCTGGCCGGCCTTCTGCTCGGTCTTGCCGGCATCGTGATGCTTGTCGGCTTTCCGAACGAGCCCGTGACAGGCCCCTTCCTCGTCGGCTGCGCGGCGGCGCTCGTCTCCTGCTTCGCCGCCGCCTACGGCAGCAACTATGCAAGCCGGCTGACGACGACCGGAGCGCTGGAGATCGCCGCCGGCTCGTTCCTTTTCGGTGGATTGATGACGTTCCCGTTGCTGGTCTTCGTGCCGGTGTCCGGCACTCCGGCTGCCATCGACTATCTCTACCTGCTGACCGCCGCCTGCATCATGAGCGCGCTCACCTATTTCCTCTATTTCCGTCTTGTCGCGAGGATCGGTGCGACGCGCGCGATCAGCGTCGAATTCGTCGTCACCGCCGTCGCGGTTGTCGCGGGCGCTGTGCTTCTCGGCGAGCAGTTGTCTGCCATCCAGCTTGCCGGGGGCGTCACCATCATCATCGGCTGCCTGGCCGTGCTGGGGCTGCTGCCACGCCGCCGGCGGCTCGCGCCGGCCGCCTGAAGCGTCAGCTCTTGATCCGCCAGCCTGTGCGGAAGATCCACCAGACGAGGACCAGGCACCCGGCGAGGAAGCCGAAGGTCATGCCGAGGCTGATGCCGATGCTCACGTCAGACTCCCCGTAGAAGCTCCAGCGAAAGCCGGACACGAGATAGAGGACCGGGTTGAAAAGGCTGATCGTGCGCCATGCCGGCGGCAGCATGTCGATCGAATAGAAGCTTCCGCCTAGGAAGGTCAGCGGCGTCACCACCAGCAGCGGGATCAGTTGCAGCCGCTCGAAATTGCTCGCCCATATCCCGATGATGAAGCCGAACAGGCTGAAGGTCACGGCCGTCAGCACCAGGAACAGCACCATCACGAGCGGGTGCTCGATGCGCAGCGGCACGAACAGGCTTGCCGTGATCAGGATGATGATGCCGATCGCCATGGATTTCGTCGCCGCCGCCCCGACATAGGCCATGACGATCTCGACGAAGGAGATCGGCGCCGACAGAAGCTCGTAGATCGTGCCGATGAACTTCGGGAAATATATGCCGAACGACGCGTTGGAGATGCTCTGCGTCAGCAGCGACAGCATGATGAGGCCGGGCACGATGAACGCCCCGTAGCTCACCCCGCCGACCTCGTTGATGTGCGAGCCGATGGCCGAGCCGAAGACGACGAAATAGAGCGAGGTCGACACCACGGGCGACACGACGCTTTGCAGCAGCGTGCGCATGGTGCGCGCCATCTCGAACTTGTAGATTGCCTTGATCGCCTGGAAATTCATTGTCTGCGACCCACGAGGTCGACGAATATGTCTTCGAGCGAGCTCTGCGTCGTCGCGAGGTCGCGGAAGCGGATACCCTCCTGCTCCAGCGCCTTGAACAGGCGGGTTATGCCGGTACGCTCTCCCTGCGTGTCGTAGGTGTAGACAAGCTCGTTGCCGTCGTCAGAGCGCAGCAACGCGAACTCGGCCAGACTTTCGGGAATGCTGTCGAGCGGCGCCTGGAGCTGCAATGTCAGTTCCTTGCGGCCGAGCTTGCGTATCAGCGTCGCCTTCTCCTCGACGAGGATGATCCGGCCCTTGTTGATGACGCCGACCCGGTCGGCCATCTCCTCGGCTTCCTCGATATAGTGCGTGGTGAGGATGATGGTGACGCCTGAATCGCGCAGTCTTCGCACCACCTCCCACATGTCGCGCCGCAATTCCACGTCGACGCCGGCCGACGGCTCGTCGAGGAACAGGATGCGCGGCTCGTGCGACAGCGCCTTGGCGATCATCACCCGCCGCTTCATGCCGCCCGACAGCGTCATGATCTTGCTGTCGCGCTTGTCCCAGAGCGACAGGTCGCGCAGGATCTTCTCGATATGCGCCGGGTTCTTCGGTTTGCCGAACAGGCCGCGGCTGAACGACACCGTTGCCCACACCGTCTCGAAGGCGTCCGTCGTCAGTTCCTGCGGCACGAGACCGATCAGCGAGCGCGCCGCGCGGAAATCCGTCACGATGTCGTGGCCGTCCGCCAGCACCCTGCCCTCGCCGGGCCTGACGATTCCGCAGATGATGTTGATCAGCGTCGTCTTGCCCGCTCCGTTCGGCCCGAGCAGCGCGAAGATTTCCCCGTGTCGGATTTCGAGGTCGATGCCCTTGAGCGCATCGAGGCCCGTATCATAGGTCTTGGATAGATTTACGACTGAAATGGCGGGCTGCATCGTCGGGCCTGGAATTGTCATGATGCGCCAAAGGCCGGGGCCACAAAGCGAAGCCCGCTATATAGCGGTCGTCATGGGTCCTGCAAGACGCGTACGGGTAGCATGCTGACAGGCTGCGCGGACATCGGGACGGTATTTTGGGGCGTCGGCCCCTTGCCCCGCAAAGCCGCCGGATGCATGGTGCGGCCAATTGCCGTGCCTCAGTCAGGAGAGGAAGAACAATGCGCTGGTTTCATCTGGGTGTCATCTCCATTCTGGGTCTCGCGCTTCTGATCTTCGCGTTCCAGAACCTTCAGGTGGTCTCTGTCTCCTTCCTGGGCTTCAGCATCCGCGCTCCGCTCACGATCTTTTTCATCGTGGTCTACGTGCTCGGCATGGCGACGGGCGGCAGCCTCTGGTCCATACTTAGAAAGTCGTGGAAAGAATCGCGCGTCACCACGCTGATGGGCCAGAAATAGCTCCCGCACGGTGGGGTTCGACGCGCGGTCGGTCGTCGCCGCACCCTCGGGCGCTAGCCTCAACCTCTATGCGCGCCGCGCGGACGCTCCGGCCCGCGCCGTGGTCCATATCAACCACGGCCTCGCCGAGCATGCCGCGCGCTATGGGCGCTTCGCCGATTTCCTCGCCGCGCGCGGTTTCCACGCCTACGCGCACGACCATCGGGGCCATGGACTGACCACTGCGCCGGACGCGTCGCCCGGCCGCTTCGCGACGGCGAACGGACAGGACAAGGTCGTCGCGGATGTCCTGGCGGTCCATGAACTGATCCGCTCGGAACATCCCGGTTTGCCGATCGTCCTCTTCGGCCATTCCATGGGTGGCCTGATCGCGACCAACGTCCTGCTGCGCCATCCGCAGGGTATTCACGCGACCGCCATCTGGAACGCGAATTTCCAGCCGGGGGTCGCCGGACGCCTCGCCCGGGCGATCCTGCGCTGGGAACAGTTCCGCCTCGGCTCGGATGTTCCCTCGCGCCTGCTGCCGCGTCTCACCTTCCATGCCTGGGGCAAGGCCATCCCCCGCCACGAAACGCCGTTCGACTGGCTGTCGCGCGATCCGGAGGAGGTCCGCAAATATATCGACGACCCGCTATGCGGCTGGGATGCGTCCGTCTCGCTCTGGCGCGATCTGTTCGGCTTCATCTTCGCCGGAGCCGACGACTGCAACTTCGATCGTATCCCGCGCGACCTTCCCCTGAACCTCTTAGGCGGCGAACAGGACCCGGCGACGAACGGTGGCGAGGCGGTGAAGCACTTCGCCGGCAGGCTGCGGCGGATGGGATTTTCGAATCTCGTATCAAGGGTTTACGCCGACACCCGCCACGAAAGCCTCAACGAATTGAATCGGGACATCATCATGCAGGATTTCGCCCGATGGCTGGATGCAACGCTGCCCAAATAGCCGCACCGCTGGTCCACAGGCTTGCGGTTACATCGGCGCGTAAGTCCTGATAGAGGTCTCCTGACCAGAGAGTTACCTTTCCGATGTCCCAATCTCCCCTCCACGGTGTCCGCGTCATAGAGCTTGCCCGCATCCTCGCCGGTCCATGGGCCGGGCAGGTGCTGGCCGACCTCGGCGCGGACGTCATCAAGATCGAGAGCCCCGCAGGCGGCGACGACACACGCAAGTGGGGGCCGCCCTTTGTCACGGGCCAAGACGGCGAGAACCTCTCGGCTGCCTATTATCACTCCTGCAATCGCGGCAAGCGCTCGATCGCCGTCGACTTCTCCACGCCCGAGGGCGCCGAGACCGTGCGACGGCTCGTCGCCACGGCCGACGTGCTCATCGAGAACTTCAAGCTCGGCGGATTGAAGAAATACGGCCTCGACTATGACAGCCTGAAAGAAGTCAATCCAAAGCTCGTCTATTGCTCGATCACCGGTTTCGGGCAGGATGGCCCTTACGCGCCACGCGCCGGCTACGACTTCATCATCCAGGGCATGTCGGGTCTGATGTCGATCACCGGCGCGGCCGAAGGCGAGCCGCAGAAGGTCGGCGTCGCCGTCAGCGACATCTTCACCGGCCTTTATTCGGTGATCGCCATACAGGCGGCACTCCGCCACGCCGAGGCGACCGGCCAGGGCCAGCATGTCGACATGGCGCTGTTCGACTCGCAGATTTCCGTGCTCGCCAATCAGGGCCTCAACTATCTCGTCTCGGGCCAGACTCCCGTGCGGATGGGCAACGCGCATCCCAACATCGCGCCCTATGAGGTACTGCCGGTTGCGGACGGCCATTTCATCCTGGCTGTCGGCAATGACGGCCAGTTCCAGAAATTCTGCACGGTCGTCGGGCTGGACGCGCTGCGCGGCAATCCCGACTACACCACCAACGCGGCCCGCGTCGCCAACCGCGACAAGCTGCGGGAGCAGATCGTCGCCGCCCTTGCGCCGCTGGAGCGGGCCGCGCTGCTGGCGAAACTCGAGGCGGCCGGCGTGCCCGCCAGCCCCATCAACACGATCGGCCAGATGTTCGAGGACCCGCAGGCGCTCGCGCGCGGCATGCGTCTAGATCTCGATGACGGGCGCGGCAACAGCCTGCCATCCGTGCGTTCCCCCATGCTGCTGTCGCAGACGCCGCTGTCTTATGGCCGGCCGTCGCCGCGGCTCGGAGAACATACGGCCGAAATCCTTGCCGAACTGGAGAAACGGGACAGATGAAAACCGGCGGACAGTTGATCGTCGATGCGCTCGAGGCCAACGGCGTCGAACGCATCTTCTGCGTGCCGGGCGAATCCTATCTCGCGGTGCTGGATGCCCTCCACGATTCGGCAATCGACACCATCGTGTGCCGGCAAGAGGGCGGAGCGGCCATGATGGCGGACTGCGAGGGCCGTCTGACCGGCCGGCCGGGCATTTGCTTAGTGACGCGTGGCCCCGGCGCGACCAACGCGTCGGCGGGCGTCCACATCGCCCGGCAGGATTCCAACCCGATGATCCTCTTCATCGGCCAGATCGCGCGCGGCATAAAGGAGCGTGAGGCGTTCCAAGAGGTCGACTACAAGCGCTTCTTCGGCGACATCGCCAAATGGGTCGTCGAAATCGACGACGCCGCGCGCATCCCCGAGATCGTCACCCGCGCCTTCGCGGTCGCCACGTCGGGCAGGCCCGGCCCCGTCGTCGTCTCGCTGCCCGAGGACATGCTGACCGACATGGTGGAAGCCCCGGCACCGCAACACTGGACGCCCGTCGAGACCCGCCCCGGCGCCGCCGAGATCGAGGCGCTCGGGGCGTTTCTGGAGAAGGCCGAGCGGCCCTTCGTCATCCTCGGCGGCACGCGCTGGACCGACGCTTCCGTCAAGCAGATGTGCGGCGCGCTGGAGCGCTGGTCGCTGCCGGTCGGCTGCTCCTTCCGCCGCCAGGCGCTCTGCGACCAGCTTCACCCGAGCTATGCCGGCGATGTCGGCATAGGCATCAACCCTAAGCTCGGGGCCTACATAAAGGATGCAGACCTCGTTCTCCTCGTCGGCTGCCGTTTCGGCGAGATGCCGTCCGCGGACTATACGCTGCTCAAGAGCCCCTACCCCGACCAGACGCTCGTCCACGTCTATCCCGACCCGCACGAACTCGGCCGCGTCTACCGCCCCACGGTCGCGATCAACGCGACGCCCGCCGCCTTCGCCGAAGCCTTCGCCAGAACCGCGCCGGCGCGCACGCCGGCATGGGCGAACCGCACGGAGCAGCTTCACCAGTCCTATCTGGAATGGTCTACGCCCCCCGCCTCCGGCCCCGGCAGCGTCCATATGGGACCGATCATGGCGCATCTCGAACAGGTGCTGCCCGAAGATGTCATCATCTGCAACGGCGCGGGCAACTTTGCCACATGGATGCACCGCTACCACCGCTACCGCCGCTTCAACACGCAGGCCGCCCCCACGTCCGGCTCCATGGGCTACGGCCTTCCTGCCGGCGTGGCTGCGAAGCGGCTTTTCCCGGAGCGAGAGGTTGTCGTCTGGGCCGGCGACGGCGATTTCCTCATGCATGGCCAGGAATTCGCGACCGCCGTGCAATATGACCTGCCGATCATCGTCGTGATCCTCAACAACGGCATCTACGGCACCATCCGCATGCATCAGGAGCGCGACTATCCCGGCCGCGTCTCAGGCACGAGCCTGCACAATCCCGATTTCGCCGCGTATGCCCGCGCATTCGGCGGGCATGGTGAAACTGTGGACACGACCGCAGCCTTCGCTCCCGCCTTCGAGCGCGCGCGCCAGAGCGGCAAGCCCGCCATCATCGAGGTCAAGCTCGACCCCGAAGCCATCACCCCGACCCGCACGCTGACCGACATCAGGGAAAAGCGCTAGACGGCAAGGCGGCCGGGGCCGCCTCAGAGACTACATGGCTTTTTCGATCTGGCCGCGAATTTCGCCATTCTTGTGCGCCGCGGTATGGATGTTCACGTACATCTGGCCGTCCAGCAGTTGCTGAGCCTGCTCGTCGGTCAGCGTCGCCTCGCCCTTGATCGGACTTGTCAGGTCACCCTCGAACGGAATCGCAACCCCGGCATTGGCGCCTTTCGCCGCCGGACCGTGGATATGGGCCGCCGCTGCCGGCCCGCTCAAGCCGCTGTAGTCCACCGTCCATGCCAGGGTCTTGCTGTCCGTATCAAAGGTCAGGTCAGCCATTCCCTTGCCGTCCGTTGTGGCGGCGGGCGACTGCTGCGCACCGTCCAGTATCGCGTGAAGCTTGATGCTCTCGGCGAAGGCCGGAGCCGCCGCAGTCAGCGCTGCCGAGAACGAGATTGCTGCCAGAAGTGGCAAGTATGTCCTGATCGCCATAGGAGTTCTCCGGAATGTTGAACGAACGCCTGCCGCATATGGGCGCGTTCAGCCAGACAACGCCGCCGGGGGCAGATGTTTCCCGGCTTCCGCAGAATTCCAAAAAGAAAGGGGCGGTCGCCCGCCCCTTTCTGCCAGTTCATCGTTCTCGATTACTGCGTCGCCTTGTCGGTGATGGCGGTCGTGAACGCGCCTTCGGCGGGTTTGGAGATGATCTTCTGGTCGAGCAGCGCCTGGGCGGTGCGCTCATAGGCTTCCGGGATGAGCTTGCCGTCAGCGTTGTCGATCAGCTTGGCCACCTCGCCCACCATGCGCTTCTGGTGGTTTTCGTCCTGGCCGCCGCCGTCCACGACGATCTCGGCCGCCTCGTCCGGGTTCTCGGTGGCGTATTTCCAGCCCTTCATCGAGGCGCGGACGAAGCGAACCATCTTGTCCTCGAAGGCCGGATCCTTGAGGTTTTCCTCCATGACATACAGGCCATCCTCAAGCAGGTCGTTGCCCATGGCCGTGTAGTTGAAGACGATCAGGTCTTCCGGCTTGTAGCCGGCGTCGATCAGCTGCCAGTATTCGTTGTAGGTCATGACCGAGATGCAGTCGGCCTGCTTCTGGATCAGCGGCTGCACGTCGAAGCTCTGCTTGAGCACGGTCACGCCGTCCGGCCCGCCCTCGGTCGACAGGCCGAGCTTGTTCATCCAGGCAAAGAACGGATATTCGTTGCCGAAGAACCAGACGCCGAGCGTCTTGCCCTTGAAGTCGGCTTCCGTTTTCACCGGGCCGTCGGCCGGGCAGACCAGCTGCATGCCGGCCTTCTTGAAGGGCTGGGCGATGTTGACGAGGCCGACACCCTTGTCGCGCGCGGCGAGCGCCGCTGCCATCCAGGTCACCACCACGTCGGCGCCGCCGCCCGCGATCACCTGTTCGGGCGCGATATCGGGACCGCCCGGCTTGATCTCGACGTCAAGCCCTTCCTCTTCGTAGAAACCCTTTTCCTTGGCCACGTAGTAGCCGGCGAACTGGCCCTGCGTCACCCATTTCAGCTGCAGCGTGACCTTGTCCGCGGCCATTGCCTGAAGTGCTGCAAGCGACATCGCGCCCGCCAGCATTGCGACCAATATTTTTTTCATCTTGCTACCCTCTGAAGTACGTCTATCCACCACGGACGGACGGATGCCAAAACGTTGCAGCCCTTTCTGCGAGGGCTATCAACCCATAGAAGACCGAACCGATCACGGCTGCAACAGCGATTTCGGCCCACACCATGTCGATGTTCATGCGCCCGACTTCGGTCGATATGCGAAAACCCATGCCGACGATCGGCGTTCCGAAGAACTCCGCCACGATGGCTCCGATCAGCGCCAGCGTCGAATTGATCTTCAGCGCGTTGAAGATGAAGGGCGCAGCGGCGGGCAGCCTCAGCTTCATCAGCGTCTGGCCGTAGCTCGACGCGTAGGTGCGCATCAGGTCGCGCTCCATGTGGCCGGATTCGGCCAGCCCCGTCACCGTGTTCACAAGCATCGGGAAGAAGGTCATGATCGCGACGACCGCTGCCTTGGATTGCCAATCGAAGCCGAACCACATCACCATGATCGGCGCAACGCCGATGATGGGCAAGGCCGAGACCATGTTGCCGATGGGCAGCAGGCCACGCCCGAGGAAGGAGACGCGATCCGCGAGGATCGCCGTCAGGAAACCCGAGCTACAGCCGATGACATAACCCACCAGCACAGACTTGAAGATCGTCTGGTTCACGTCCGCCGCCAGGATGGGGATGGAGTTCATGAGGCGCGCGCCGATTGCCGAAGGCGGCGGCAGCAGGATGAACGGAATGCCCGCACCGCGCACGGTCGCCTCCCAGGCGATCAGTATCCAGACGCCGAATATAGCCGGGATGAGCAGCCGCAGCATGATGTCGACCGGGCGGGAGGCCGGCTTCGCCTGCGACAGCAGGGTCACGCAGCGCCACGCCAGCAGCCATCCCGCCACGAGGACCAGATAGAACGGCGCGGTGGCCGTCCCCTCCGAACCGGTTATGCCTGCAAGCAGAAGCCACGCCGCGACATGCGCCGCGATGAACAGCAGGACAGCCTCGGCCAGTCGCGGCAGGCCGAACATGGATGCCGCCGCAGCCAGCGCCAGCAGCCAGGCCGCCATGTCGCGCGAGCCGAGCAGGACCGCTATCGCCGAGAGGACCAGTGCTACGATACCCTGCCAGCTTGGGTGCAAAGTCCTCATGCCGGCCGCGCCCCCATGGAGCGCTCGACAACCCGCCCGATCACACCCACCAGCGTGACGAGAAGCGCCGCCACGATGGAGCCCGCGACCAACGCCGACCACATGTCGATCGTCTGGCTGTAATAGGATGCCGCGAGCAGCTTCGCGCCGATCCCGGCCACGGCTCCCGTCGGCAGTTCGGCCACGATGGCCCCAACGAGGCTTGCCGCCACGGCCACCTTCATCGAGGCGAAGAGATAGGGCATGGAGGCCGGCACGCGCAGCTTCCAGAAGGTCTGCGATCCGCTCGCATTATAGGTGTGCATCAGGTCGAGATGCATCAGTTCGGGCGAGCGCAGGCCCTTTACCATGCCGACCGCCACCGGAAAGAACGAGAGATAGGTCGAGATAAGCGCCTTCGGGATGATCCCCGTGATACCGATGGCCGCGAACACCACCACCACCATAGGCGCGATCGCCAGGATCGGTATGGTCTGCGAGGCGATGATCCAGGGCATCAGGCTGCGGTCCAGCGCGGCCAGATGCACGATCCCCACCGCGATCGCGATTCCCAGCACGGATCCGAAGGCGAAGCCCATCAGCGTCGATGTCAGCGTCACCCATGCGTGGTAGACGAGGCTGCGGTTGCTCGACACTTTCCGCAGGAAGGTGTTTTCGAAGAAGTTCGAGGCCACCTGGTGCGGGGCGGGCATGGTCGGCTTGGGCTGCGACAGCGTCTTGCCGATGAATTCCACCATGCCCGGTGACTCGCCAGCGCGGCGGTCGAGATCGCGCTGGAACGGGGCGTTGAGCAGCACGGCCGCCACGTACCAGACGGCCACGAGTCCCGTCAGGATGACGAGCACGGGAACGAGACTGTCGCGAAACCGGTTCATCGCGCCGCCTCAGTCCTCATAGCTGTGCCCGGCATGCAGGCCCTCGCGTACTCGATGCGCGATCGCCAGGAATTCCGATGACTCCCTTATGTGCAGCGGCCGCTCCCTCGGCAGCGTCGAGTCGATCACGTCGGTGACGCGGCCCGGCCGCGGCGACATCACGACGATCCGCGTCGACAGGTAGACCGCCTCGGGAATCGAATGCGTCACGAAGCAGATCGTCTTGTTCGTCCGCGCCCACAGTTCCAGCAGCTGCTTGTTGAGATGGTCGCGCACGATCTCGTCCAGCGCGCCGAACGGCTCGTCCATCAGGAGCAGGTCGGCATCGAAGGCGAGCGCGCGCGCGATTGAGGCGCGCTGCTGCATGCCGCCCGAAAGCTGCCAGGGATATTTGTTCTCGAAACCGGAGAGGTTGACCAGTTCCATCACGCGCTCGATGCGCGCCTTCTGCTCCTGCGCCGGAATTCCGATGACCTCCAGCGGCAGCGCGACGTTGCGCGCGATGGTGCGCCATGGAAACAGAGCGGCCGCCTGGAAGACATAGCCGTAGGCTCGGCGCTCGCGCGCCTGCTGCGGCGTCATGCCGTTCACCGAGATCTGTCCTTCGGTCGGCTTCTCAAGATCGGCTATGACGCGCAGGAAGGTGGTCTTGCCGCAGCCCGAGGGGCCGATGAAGGACACGAACTCGCCCTTGCCGATAGTCAGGTTCACGTCGGTAAGCGCCTGCACCGGCCCGTCATTGGTCCGGAACGTCAGGCCCAGTTTCTTCGCGTCGACGACAGGCGTTCCTGCCTGCGCCGTGGCTTCCTTCACCGTCATGAGCACCGCCAGACTTTCCCCCAGATCGCACCATTGTCGTCGAAGATCATGGGGGCGTCCATGCCGTCCACGCTCTTTTGCACACGCATCAGCCGCAGAGTTGTGGATTCTCTCCTCATGGCCGCGCATTGCCGTCACGACCCGGTTGCCCGCCTCGACGGGCCGCACGCCGCAGGAAGGTGCTCAACTCACGGTGCGTTGGCGTCCACCCGCCCCGGCGCCGAAAACCGGGGCCGCCTCCACGACCTGATTGATCAAGTCCATGTCGGGCAGGAGGCCCACCGACGCATTGCCGATGGGCGTGAAGCCGGAAGCGATGTAGAAGACGACGCCTGCCACGATCAGCCGCGACGTCATGAAGTTGGGAAGCCGGATTACGCTCTGGAGAAGTCCTTCGACGTCCATCCGCGCTCCGGGAATTTCTTCAGTCCACGATCACCGCTGTTTCAAGCACTGCGTGAAGGAGCACGTCGCAGCCGGCAGCGGCCCACTCCTGCGAAATATCCTCCGCCTCATTGTGCGACAGGCCGCCGACACATGGGCACATGATCATCGTAGCAGGTGCGACCTTGGCTGCCCAACAGGCATCGTGGCCGGCGCCCGAGATGATGTTGCGGTGCGTATAGCCGAGCTTCTCGGCGGCTGCGCGCACGCGCTCCACCAGCGTCGGGTCGAATGTAACGGGATCGAAATGGCCGACCGCCTCGACCGAACATCCCACGCCCAGCGCCGCGGCGATCTCGGCGGCCTGCTTTTCGATCGTGGCGCGCATTCCGTCTAGCTTGGCCTGGTCTGGCGAGCGGATGTCTACCGTGAAGATCACCGTACCGGGCAGCACGTTGCGAGAATTGGGCGAGAAGCGTACCTGACCGACGCCGCCGACCGCGTCGGGCTGGTTCTCCATGGCGACCTTCTGGACCATCTCGAGGATACGCGCCATGGCGAGCCCGGCGTTGACGCGCAGGTTCATCGGCGTCGAGCCGGTATGGGCTTCCTTGCCGGTCAGCGTGAATTCCAGCCACCACAGGCCCTGCCCGTGGGTCACTACGCCGATCTGCTTGTTCTCGGCTTCGAGGATCGGCCCCTGCTCGATGTGATACTCGAAATAGGCGTGCATCTTGCGCTGCCCGACCGGCTCGTCGCCCAGCCAGCCGATGCGCTTCAGCTCGTCGCCGAACAGCTTGCCCTCGCCGTCCTGGCGCGAATAGGCATAGTCGAGCGAAAGCACCCCGGCGAACACGCCGGACGCCAGCATGGCCGGCGCGAAGCGCGCGCCCTCCTCGTTCGTCCAGTTGGTCACCACGATCGGGTGCTTCGTCTTGATGTCGAGATCGTTCAGCGAGCGCACCACCTCGAGGCCGGCCAGGACGCCCAGCACGCCGTCATATTTTCCGCCGGTCGGCTGCGTGTCGAGATGGCTGCCGATATAGACGGGCAGCGCGTCGGGGTCGGTGCCTTCGCGGCGGGCGAACATGGTGCCCAGCTGGTCCACGCCCATCGTCAGCCCGGCGGCGTCGCACCAATTCTTGAAGAGGCTGCGCCCCTCGCCGTCCTCGTCGGTGAGCGTCTGGCGGTTGTTGCCGCCGGCGACCCCCGGCCCGATCTTCGCCATCTCCATCAGCGAATCCCAGAGCCGATCGGAGTTGATGAGGAGGTTTTCCCCGGGTGCCGACATGCTACTTCCCCCTAATTCCGAGTGCTCATACGATTGCCGGCCGGGGCCGCGGTCGATGCCGCGGCCCCGGCTGGCGGGCAGTTCTAGTCGACCATCCGCAGGACTTCGCGGACATGATCGATCAGTTCGTCGATCTGGCCCTTCGTGATGATCAGCGGCGGCGACAGCGCGATGATGTCGCCGGTGGTGCGGATCAGCGCGCCGCGCTCGAACGCCTTGACGAAGGCCGAGAAGGCCCGCTTCGTCGGGTTGCCGGCGATCGGCTCCAGCTCGATCGCGCCGATCAGGCCGATATTGCGGATGTCGATGACATGCGGCTCGCCCTTGAGCGAGTGCAGCGCGTCCTCCCAGTATGAGGCAAGCTCGGCGCCGCGCGTCAGCAGGCCCTCGTCCCTGTAGGTGTCGAGCGTTCCGAGAGCGGCCGCGCAGGCGATCGGGTTGCCCGAATAGGTGTAGCCGTGGAAGAACTCGATCATGTGCTCGGGGCCGGTCATGAAGGCATCATGGATATCCTTCGTGACGAAAACCGCGCCCATCGGGATCACGCCGTTGGACACGCCCTTGGCCGTGGTGATGATGTCCGGGGTGACGTCGAAATAATCCGCCGCGAACGGCGTGCCGAGACGCCCGAAGCCGGTGATCACCTCGTCGAAGATCAGCAGAATGCCGTGCTTCGTACAGATTTCGCGCAGCTTCTTCAGATAGCCCTTCGGCGGGATCAGCACGCCGGTCGATCCGGCGACCGGCTCGACGATCACGGCGGCGATGGTCGAGGCGTCGTGCAGCGTCACGATGCGCTCGAGTTCGTTCGCCAGTTCCACGCCGTATTCAGGCTCGCCGCGCGTGTAGGCGTTCTTTGCAGGCAGGTGCGTATGCGGCAGGTGGTCGACGCCGCCCAGCAGCGTGCCGAACATCTTGCGGTTGGAGACGATGCCGCCCACCGAGATGCCGCCGAAATTGACGCCGTGATAACCGCGCTCGCGGCCGATCAGGCGCGTGCGCGCACCCTCGCCCTTCACGCGATGGTAGGCGATGGCCATCTTCAGCGCGGTTTCGACCGACTCCGAGCCGGAGTTCGTGAAAAACACATGCTCCATGCCCTTCGGCGCGATGTCGACCAGCCGGTTGGCGAGTTCGAAGACGATCGGGTGGCCCATCTGGAAGGCGGGCGCATAGTCGAGCTCGGCGGCCTGGCTCTGGATGGCCTCGGTGATCTTGGGGCGGCAGTGGCCGGCATTCACGCACCACAGGCCCGCCGTACCGTCGAGGATCTGGCGGCCGTCGGTCGTCGTGTAGTGCATGTCCTTGGCCGCGGCCAGCATACGCGGCGCCTGCTTGAACTGCCGGTTCGCCGTAAACGGCATCCAGAATGCGCTGAGATCGTTCGGCGTGACTTTCAGCCGGTTGGACATGGCCTGACTCCCTTGATGTCAATCGTTCTACGTAATTTCAGGCGATGCTGCCAGCATGGGCCGAACCGGCATCCACAGGCTGCGGGTCGGGCAAATGTAGCCATCGCCTGAAAGGCGGTCGGTTGACTGATAGGCAAATGGCGCACACAAGGCGCGCTCCACAGGCGGGCAAAAAACTGGTCCAGAGAATTGGTCCAGAATCAATCCTGCCGATCCTCAGCTCTTGCCGACCGCCGCGGCATGTCCCGCTCCTGCATCGCCATGCCCCGCCGCACCGGCGGCCGCGCGGTTCATGGCAATCCTTTCCTCCGCCATCGCCGCGACCGCGGCACGCACCGCCGGATGACGCGCCATGAACTGGCGGAAGTCCCGCAGAGACAGCACGAGGAAACTGCAATAGTCGACGGCGGTGACGTCGGCCGTGCGCGGTGTCCCCGTCAGCAGCGCCATCTCGCCGAAGAAGGAGCCCGCCTCGAGCTTCACCGACGCGCCTCCGACATCGACGTCGACAGTGCCGGAAACGATGAAATACATCGCGTCGCCCTTCTCGCCCACCCGCAGCACCCGGTCGCCCGGCGAGGCGGTCCTCGGCGCGAAGAGCAGCAGCAACTCTTCCTGATCGTCGGCGTTGATCGCGGAAAAGAGCGGGAAAGTCTCCACGAACTCGGTGATCTTTCGTGCCTGTTCGTGTTCGCGCTGCTCGCTCTCGGCACGGATCCGCTCCAGCTGGAGGGTTAGGGCCCGCTCATGCGCCAGGCCGAACGATTCCGTCCACCGGGGAAACTGGCTTTTCAGCACCCGGTCCACCACGTCGGCCGCCTTGAAGGCAAGCGGGTTCAGCATGATCGAGACGATCGCAGCCGCAAGGATCAGGCTCTGGCCCTCGGTGGTCATCAGGCCGTAGGTCGCGCCGAGCCCGGCGAGGATGAAGGAGAATTCGCCGATCTGCGCGAGGCTTGCCGACACACCGAGCGCGAGGCCGATCGGATAGCGCAGTAGCATCACGATCAGGAAGGCGGCCAGCGGCTTGCCCACCACGATGACGATCACCACGCCCAGCACGTCGAGCGGCTTCTCCAGTATGACGGTCGGGTCGAACAGCATGCCGATCGAGACGAAGAACAGAACCGAGAAGGCGTCCTGCAGCGGCAGCGAGTTGGCGGCGGCGCGATGGCTGAGCGGCGATTCACCCATGATCACGCCGGCAAAGAACGCACCCAGCGCGAACGATACGCCGAAAGCGGCCGCCGAGCCGAAGGCGATGCCGAGCGCCAGCGCCAGCACCGACAGCGTGAACAGTTCGCGCGATCCCGTGCGCGCCACCTTGACCAGTATCCACGGCACGACGCGCGGCCCGATCAGCGCCGCGATCAGTACGAAGCCCGCCACCTTCGCCAGCGTCAGCAGGAGGATCAGCGCGACCGGCCCCTGCGGTTGGGCGGCATGCGCGTCGGCCGTGCCGCCCAGCGTCTGCGCGAATGCAGGCAGCAGAACCAGCGCCAGCACCATGGCAAGGTCCTCGACGATCAGCCAGCCGACCGCCACGCGCCCCATCGTCGTCTGGACGAGATTGCGCTCCTCCAGTGCTTTCAGCAGCACGACCGTGCTCGCCACCGATATCGACAGGCCGAACACCAGGCCATGCCCGACGCTCCAGCCCCAAAAATGCGTCAGGGCCATTCCGAGCAGCGTTGCAAGCACGATCTGCCCGAGCGCGCCCGTGATGGCGATCCCGCGCACGGCAAGCAAGGCGGATGCGGAAAAATGCAGGCCGACGCCGAACATCAAAAGGATGACGCCGATCTCGGCGAGCTGCCCGGCCATGGCCGCGTCGGCGACATAGCCCGGTGTGAAGGGTCCGACGAAAATGCCGGCGATCAGGTAGCCGACCAGCGCCGGCAGGCGCAGCCGGTCCGCCAGATAGCCGAAAACCGACGCCAGCACGAAGCCGACGGCGATCGTCGCGATGAGATTCACGTCATGCGGCAAGATGCGACCCCGGACGCCTCACTTCTTTCCCGTCTAGAGCAATTCCAGCAAGGGTTTTACGCTCCGGAATTGCGTGAAAACAAAGGGATAGAGCAATTCCGTAGGGAACGGAAGCGTTCGACCCCGGCAATCCGGTCAATGCTCCTCGCAGAATTCGGCGCTTTGACGGTTTTGCCTGCCGCGCAGGCCCGCATGATCGGGCAAGGCCGCCCGTCAGGCGGCGTCGGCAACGACGAGCAGCAGGCCCGCGGCAAGCGTTATGTTAACCAGCGTCAGGTAGAGATGAGGGTCGCGGTCCTTGCCCGAGAACTTGAAAAGGTTGTGGTAAAGCGCCGTCGCCACGATCAGGAAGCCGATCAGCGCGATTGCCGCCGGCCCGATCCATATCCCGGCGACCAGCGCCAGCCCGCCGAGCAGTTGCACGGCGAACCCCAGCGCCATCACCGGCGCCGGCAGCTTCCAGCCGTAATTCGTCGCAAGCTCCCTGCGCTCGCCGAAATGCAGGAAGTTGCGGATCCCCGCGATCAGGAAAAAGCCTCCGAAGACCACACGTCCGACGGCCATGAGAACTGCAGTTGATATCACGTGTGTTCCTCCGCTTTCATAACGGAAATAGCGGCTTTCGTGCCGGATCGAAAGCTCCGGAAGACGCCGTCAACCTAAGTTTTCCCGACAAGCCGACGCAGCGACGTCATCGAGCCTCTGCGGCCGGACGCTCCGGATGGCGTCACCTGCGCCTCCCCGCTCAGGATATTCGCAACGCGGGAACCGACACTCCCGCCGCTACGGGGCTTCCCAATTCTGACGCAAGACCGTCTTACGAGGCGCGGCACGGTTAACAGATGGTGCAAGAAACCCTTTAGTTTTTAGGCTTATCAGTACGGTTAATGGTTCGTTCGAGTTTGAGTAGGGTTGTAGTGGTGTTCGTCCTTGGGCTCGCGCTGTGCGCATGCGCGTCGGCGCCGAACCATATCAACGACGTCTGCCGCGTGTTCGACCAGAAGAACGGCTGGTTCGAGAACTGGCGCTCCGAGGCCAACAAGGCCGAGCGTAAATACGGCGTGCCGGTGCCGGTCCTGATGGCCACGCTGCGCAAGGAATCGGGCTTCCAGCACAACGCCAAGCCGCCGCGCACCATGGTGCTGGGCTTCATCCCGTGGAAGCGCGTCTCGTCTGCCTACGGCTATTCGCAGGCGCTCGACGGCACATGGGCGCAATACCAGAAGGAAACCGGCAACCGCTCCGCCAGGCGTCAGAACTTCTCGGACGCGATCGACTTCGTCGGCTGGTATCATTCAGGCACGGCCAGCAAGTTCGGCATCTCCAGGGACGATGCCTACAACCTCTATCTGGCCTATTATTTCGGCTGGACAGGCTACGCGCGCGGCGACTGGACCCAGAAACCCGGCCTGCAACGCTACGCCCGGGAAACCGAAAAGACCGCCCGCGACTATGCCGAGCAGTTGAAGGAATGCAACTGAACCGTGCTCGCCGCTAGAGCCATTCAGCTTTAGGAAGAATGGCCGCTCATCCCCCTGCCGGGACCTTCTCCCCGTTGCTTTGGGAGAAGGAGGTTGGCCGCAGCGCTGACGCCTCCCTCTCCCCGCTTGCGGGGTGAGGGGCTGGTTCCGTCAAAAACTGAACTGCTCTAGAACTCAGGTCCCGTCGTCCTCGCTCTGGCGACCGTCGCCCAGGGTGCGCGGCGAGAAGGGCGCGATGCCTGAATGATTGTCGGGGGCATGCGGCTCCGACGTTTCGTCCCTCCGTTCGTGCCGGCGCGCCCGTATCGTCGCCTCGTCCTCCTGCGCATCCGCGCCGAGTTCCCCGGCCTGCGCGCTGCCCGCCTTGCCGCGCGGCCGCTGGGGAGGCTCGCCGGAAAAGCCGGGGCCTGAACCATGCGGCGCGTCCTGCGGCTCGCCCTCATCGGCCGCATGCGCGGCATCGAACCGGATCACCGGCTCCATCTTCGCCAGCACCTCGTCGGACAGCCAGCACCGGCTCATATGGCCGCCGCCGAGGTCCTTCGGAGGCGGCACCTGCTTCTCGCACAGCCCGTCCGCCACCAGATGCTTGTAGCCGCAGCGCGTCTGGAACGGGCAGCCGGTCGGCGGGTTCATCGCCGAAGGGATGTCGCCCTCCAGCACCACGTGCTTCTTGACCACCGATGTATCGGCGATCGGGATCGCCGACAGAAGCGCCTCCGTGTAGGGATGGTAGGGCGGCGAGAATATCTGGTCTGTCGTGCCCTGCTCCACGATATAGCCGAGATACATCACCACCACGCGGTCGGCGATGTAGCGCACGACCGACAGGTCGTGGCTGATGAACAGCATCGTCGTCTTGTTCTCGCGCTGTATGTCCATCAGCAGCTCGGTCACCGCCGCCTGCACCGACACGTCGAGCGCCGACACCGGCTCGTCGGCCACCACCACCTTGGCGGTTCCGGCGAAGGCGCGCGCCACGCCGATGCGCTGCTTCTGGCCGCCCGAGAGCTGGCGCGGCATGCGCGCGGCGAAGGCCCTCGGCAGCTTGACGAGGTCGAGCAGCGCGAACATGCGCTCGCGGCGTTCGGCCAGGTTCCTGCCGTAGCCGAACTTCTCCAGCGTGCGGATGATCTGCGAGCCCACCGAATGGCTCGGGTTGAGCGTGTCGAACGGGTTCTGGAACACCATCTGGATCGCCGAGATGGTGCCCACGTCGCGCTTCTCGATCGGCGTGTCGCCGATGTCGGCGTTGCCGAGCGTCACCTTGCCGTCTGTGGCCGTCTCCAGGCCCAGGAGTATCTTGGCCAGCGTCGACTTCCCGCAGCCGGATTCGCCAACGATCGCGACCGTCTCGCTTTCACGCGCGGTGAAGCTGATCGTCTCGTTGGCCTTGACGGTGCGCGCCTCCGCCCCGCCGAAGATCTCGTTGGCCGAGACCTTGTAGTATTTCTTCAGGTTCTCCGCCGTGAGCATCGGCGCGCCGGGCTTCACCGGCTCCTTTTTCTGCGTCGCGCCCTCGGGCATCGCCGCCCAGTCGATCTCGTTGAAGCGCACGCATCGGCTGAAATGATTTTCGTGGCCATCGACCGGGATCATCGGGATTTCGGCCGCGTCGCAAACGCCCGCCACGAAATGGTGGCAGCGCGGACCGAAATTGCAGCCCTTGGGCCGCTCGTGCGGCAGCGGAAGCTGGCCGGGGATCGCCACCAGAGGGCGCGAATTCTTGTCGGCGCCGGGCAGCGGAATGGAGCGGAAAAGCCCCTGCGTATAGGGGTGACGCATGCGGTCAAACACATCCCTGATGTTGCCGGTCTCCACCGCCTCGCCCGAATACATCACGGTGATCTTGTCGCAGGTCTCCAGGATCAGGCCGAGATTGTGCGACACGAAGATCATCGACGTGCCCAATTCCTTGCCGAGCCCCTTCACCAGTTCGACGATGCCCGCCTCCACCGTCACGTCGAGCGCGGTCGTCGGCTCATCGAGCAGCAGCAGCGCTGGCTTCGACAGGAGCGCCATGGCGATCACGATGCGCTGCTGCTGGCCGCCCGAAAGCTGGTGCGGATAGGAGCGCATCATGCGTTCCGGGTCGGGCAGGCGCACCGCGCGCACGGTCTCCAGCGCGCGCTTGTAGGCTTCATCCTTCGAGACCTTGTCGTGGAGGATCGGCACTTCCATGAGCTGCTGGCCGATCTTCATGGCCGGGTTCAGCGAGGCCATCGGCTCCTGGTAGATCATGGCGATCTCGTTGCCGCGTATGGCGCGCAGCTCCGCCTCGGACATCTCGCCCATGTCCCTGCCCTTGAAGCGGATGCGCCCGCCGACGATCTTCCCGACGTTGGACAGGTCGCGCATGATGCCGAGCGAGACGGTCGACTTGCCACAGCCGGATTCGCCAACGATCCCCATCGCCTCGCCCGGCAGCACCGAGCAGGAGAAGTCCATCACGGCGGGGATTTCGCCGCGCTTGGTGAAGAAGGAGATCGACAGGTTCTCGATGTCGATGATCGGCTCGGCGTTGTCGATGTTCGTGGCTTTCACAGCTTCGTTCATCATCCGATCTCCTGTGCTGTGGCTGCATCCATGAACTTGCGGCCACTTTCCGGGCTCATCCGGGTCAATCCTTCAGCGATTGCTCGCGCAGCGCGTCTGCAAGCAGATTCAGCCCCAGCACAAAGCTCATCAGCGCCACCACGGGCGGCAGGGCCGGATGCACGAAGGAGCGCAGAAGCCGGCTGGAATCCTTGATCGCCGTGCCCCAGTCCGGGCTCTCGGGCGCGAGGCCGAGCCCGAAATAGCCGAGCGTGCCGAGCAGGATAGTCGTGTAGCCGATGCGCAGACAGGCATCGACGATCAGCGGACCGCGTGCATTGGGCAGGATTTCCCACAGCATGATGTACCATGGCGTCTCGCCGCGCGTCTGCGCCGCCGCCACATAGTCGCGCGTCTTGATATCCATGACGAGGCCACGCACGATGCGGAAGACACCGGGCGAGGACGCGAACACCACCGCCACGAAGATGTTCAGCTCGTTCGGGTCGATCGAGATGATGCGCAGCGGGTCGGCGTTGAAGACGAGGCCGAGATAGACCCATCCGCCGAGGATGATTGTCAGCGCCAGCAGCGGATAGAGCCGGTCGGGCCGGTTCTTGAAGCGCGTGAAGAACAGCGTCACGAAGAACACGATCGGGAAGATGAAGAAGACGGCCGCCAGCGCGCGCGGTATCGAGACGCCGATGCCCGTGAGCTGGCTGAACCAGCTGTCGAAGGAAAGCTCGCGGATTTCGGGCGTGACCAGCAGGTAGAACAGCAGGATCACAGGGAAGGCGAGCACCAGATTGGCGAGGAAGGACAGGAAGCTGTCGATCCTGCCGCCGTAATAGCCTGCCGGCAGGCCGAGCGTGATGCCCACCATCAGCGCGAAAAGCGTCGCGAAGGGCGCGATGATCATGACGATGCGGCTGCCATAGACCATCCGGCTGAACACGTCGCGCGCAAGCTTGTCGCCGCCGAACAGATAGATGCCCGCTCCGTCCGGCGCGACGGCGCCCGGCAGCGCGTCCTTCATGACGGGCAGTTGCACCAGCGGGTCGAACGGCGCGATCATCGGCGAGAAGATCGCCGTGAACAGCCAGAACAGGCAGATCACTACGCCGGTGATGCCGACGCCGGAGGTGAAGAGGTCGCCATATAGGCCGAGCCTGCGGCGATAGCGCAGGCTGAGCCCGATCACGATGGCGAGCGACAGCCATACCGGCCAGAAGCGCGCGATCACGTTCAGAACTATCTGGAAGCCGCCGATGAACTCGAGTTGCATGAGCGGCCCTCTACTGAACGCGGATGCGCGGGTTGAGGTAGGCGTAGCCTATGTCGGAGATCAGCTGCGTGAACAGCACGACGAAGACCGACACCAGCGAACAGCCGAGCAGCAGGTCGATGTCGTTGTTGCCGGCCGCCTCCACCAGCGTGTAGCCGAACCCCTGGTAGCGGAACATCGTCTCGACGATCACCACGCCGGTCAGCAGCCACGGGAACTGCAGCATGATCACCGTGAAGGGCGCGATCAGCGCGTTCCGCAGCGCGTGCTTCACCACCACGGCCGAAAAGCTCAACCCCTTGAGCCGCGCGGTGCGGATATATTGCTGCGTCATCACCTCGACCATCGAGGCGCGTGTCATACGCGCGATGTAGCCGATGCCGTAGATCGCCATCGTCATCACTGGCAGCGTGAAATTGTAGAAGGTGATGCCCTGCCCGGTCGCCGAGGCCGCCGAGCCGTTCAGCCAGCCCAGCCATGACGCGAAGATCACCGTGAAGATCACGCCCGACACATATTCGGGCGTCGCCGTCGTCGCGATGGAAGTGACCGACAGCACCCGGTCGGTGCGTGATCCCTCGCGCATGCCCGCCAGTATGCCGATCAGAAGGGCGATGGGCACCATGGTCACCATCACCCAGAACATCAGCAGGCCGGTCGCGCCCAGCGCCGGCCACAGCTTGCTGGCGACCGGCGCCTTGAACTTGGTCGAGCAGCCGAAATCGCCCTGCAGCACGCCGCCGAAATAAGGTTCGCTCGGCTGCGGACATGCCTTGAAGCGCATCTCCCCCTTGCCGGTCTCGGGGTTGATCACCGGCTGGCGCTTCACCACGCCCAGCCACTGGCCGTAGCGCACGAAGAAGTTCTCGCGGAAGCCGTTCTTCACCAGCCACTGCTCGATGTGCTCGTCCGACGAGCGCATGTCGAGCTGCGAGATGGAAAGCTTGCGGAGGTTCGGTTCCAGGTTGACCATGTAGAACACGACCATGGTCAGGCACAGCATGGTCAGGACCATGGTCCCCAGCCGCCTCATGATGAATGCAAGCATTCTCGCCCCCTGCCGGACAGGTTGGGGTTAAAAGCGTTCCAGCCTCGAATGGTTTCGGGGAGGAGGAAAGCTCCTCCCCGTTATGGAGCGGGTCAAGCTGCTTCCAGCCAGACCTTGCCGAAGTCGTGCTCGTAGGTCGGGTGCATGCCGTGGTTCTTCACCGCCGGCACGGAGTTGTTGTAGAGCTTGCGCCAGTAAGGCTGGATGATGATGCCGCTGTCCTGCAGGATAAGCTGGATGTCCTTCATCACGACCTTGCGCTTCTCGGGGTCGGCTATGCCGAGCGCTTCTTCGATCTTGGCGTCCAGTTCCGGGTTGGAATAGGCCGTCTCGTTCCATGCCTCGCCCGTGCGGTAGGCCACCGCGATCACCTGGATGCCGAGCGGACGCATGTTCCAGTTGGTCTGGGAGAAGGGATACTTCGTCCAGTCGTTCCAGAACGTCGCGCCGGGAAGCACCGTGCGCTTCACCTTGATGCCGGCGTCGCGCATCTGCGCGGCCACGGCGTCGCCGGTGTTCTTGTGATAGTCCTCGTCATTGGTGATGAGCTCGTGCTCGAAATCGAGCGCGCCGGCCTCCGTCAGCAGCGCCTTGGCGCCCTCGACGTCGCGCGACAGCTTCGGCAGCTCGACATATTCCGGATGGATCGGGCAGACATGATGGTTCTCCGCGACCGTGCCCGCATTGCCGTAGCCGAGCGCCAGCACCTGGGCATTGTCGACCGACTTGGTGACGGCCTGGCGGATGCGCTGGTCCTCATAGGGCTTCTGGCTCACGTTCATGCGCGTCACCACCGTGGCGGAGGTCACGACTTCCGATGGGATCGCGCCGACGCCTTCGAGGATGCTCACATAGTCCGCGGTCGTCTCGTGGTTTGTATGGACCTCGCCGGACTCGAACGCAGCGACCATGGCCGAAGGATCGGTGCCGTAGTCGATGAATTCGACGCCGTCGAGATAGACCTCGCCGTTCCACCACTTGTTGTCCTCGCGGCGCTTATAGACCACCTTCTGGCCGACATCGTAGGACACCAGCTCGAACGGCCCCGTACCGATCGGGTTCTGCACGAAATTGGCGCCCGTCTGATCGAACGAGCGATGCGTCACCAGCGCCGGATAGTCGCAAAGCTGCGGGATAAGCGCGATGTCGGGCTTTGTCAGCTTGAGCTTGACGGTCATGTCGTCCACCTTCTCGATGGACCCCTCGCGCAGCTTGCCGGTCGTCTCGTCGACGAGCGTGCCCAGGCGACCCGGCATGGAGTTGCCCTCGGCGCTCTTGTCGGCCCAGCGGGTGAAGTTGGCGATCACGTCGTCCGCATTGAACGCGTCGCCGTTGGTCCAGACGACGTTCGGCCGCAGCTTCAGCGTATATTCCGTTGCGTCGTCGTTCAGCTCCCACGCCTCCAGCAGATAGGGCTCGAACGTATATTCCCTTGTATACTTCACCAGCGGCTCGAGCGTCTGGCGCTGGGCGTTGGAGATTTCGGACCAGTCCGCGGTGCGCGGGTCTTTCGGGTCCTTGATGGACATGGCCACCTTGATGACGCCGCCCTTCGTCGGCGTTCCGTCCGGCACGGTTTCCTGCGCCTGAGCCGGCGCGGGCATTCCGAGCAGTCCATACGCCATTGCGGTGGAAGCGCCGAACAGACTGGCCATGGCCAGGAACTCGCGCCGGTCGATTCCACCGGCCTTCGCGTCCTCGGCAAGACGCAGGATATGATCCGGAACACGGTCCCCATTGCTTCTGTAGAACGTCATTTTTTGCTCCCGATTGTTTTTGTTATACCGCTACAATTCCGCATCCCGCCTTCGTTGTCAAAAGAGGATCGGCCGCAGCTCCGCATCGAATGTGCAATTTTGATCGGATGGCGGTGTGCGCGAATACGACGCATATGTCGCAAATTTAACAGTGCGCGGAAATTGTGATCGCGTCCATGGACACGCGGGGCAGCGTAGCCGCCGGCCAGCGCGCGCGATCGCAAAACAGGTCGGGCGATGCTTCCCGGCGTACCCGTGTCAGGCCGTCCGGAAGCGGACGCGCCTCAATATTCGCGTTCGAAGAAGATGCCGCCCTTGGCCTCGCCGCCGTCGTTCGCCTCGCCGCGCAGCTTCACGCCGCGTCCCACGTCGAGGTCGATCCTCGCCTTGCCCGATCCCGCCTTGTCGCCCTTTTCCAGCGAGAAATAAGTGCGGTCGTTGAGGTATTTTCCGGCCGTGACCGATGTGCTGCCGTCCTCGTTCGTCCGGATGTCCAGGTCGTCCACGCCGATCTTGCTGCGCAGCGACTGAAGCAGCGAGGAGGTTCCGCCCGCGCCCGCCAGCGAGGCCGCCGCATCGGCAAGCTGCGCGATCTGCAGCGGCGAAAGATTGGACATTGAGCGCCCGAAGATCAGCCGCGCCAGCACCTCGTCCTGCGGCAGCGCCGGCACGGAGGTGAAGTCGAAACGCGGGTTGTTCGCCGGCCCGCTCACCGTCACGGTCACGGTGGTGTTTCCGATGTCGGAATCGGCCGCGAAGTCGAGGGTCGGCACCAACGAGCCCGCGAAACCGACCGTGCCGCGCGTGAATGTCAGCCGCCGGCCGAGGATCGACAATCTGCCGCGCCGCAGGGTGAAATCGCCTATTGCCTGCGGCTCGGCAGTCGAGCCGGTGAGCTTCAGGCTGCCGCCGAGTTCGGCGTCCAGCCCGCGTCCCGTCACGAATATCTGGTTGTCGGCGTTGATCGTCAGATCGAGCGTCAGCGCGCCCGAGCCGCCGCCCGACGCGGCGGGAGGATTGAGCGCGCGATCCTGCGCCAGCACGGCCTTGGTCGCGTTCTTGTGCGTCACGTCGAGTTCGGCAAGCGAGGTCGGCAGCCGGTCCGGCACGGTGATGACCGTCTTGTCGAGGCTCACCGTCCCGGCAAGCACGGGCTGCGACATCAGCGGCCCGCGCAAGGCAAGGTCGCCGTTCATCGTCGTCGTTACCACGCGTCCGTCGGTGTAGCGTCCGTTGCGTATGGCGAGCTTTATATCGGCGGGAAAGTCGCCGGTCGTGCCCACCGTGCCCGACCCGCTGATGGTCCCGCCGCTGGAGATCGAGCCCGTCAGCGTGCGGACGGTCGCGACGCCGTTGGCCATCGCGATGTCGGCGCGGATATCGTTGATCGCGATGCCCGATGCGGCCATCAGGAATCGCGCGCCCGATGTCGTCAGCGAACCGCCGATCACCGGCGCGCTCATGTCGCCGCGCAGCTGAAGGCGCAGATCAGCGCTGCCGGTGAGCGCCAGGCCCGATGCCGCCAGCTTCGATTGCAGCAGCGCGAAGGGAATCCCGCCGTTGAAGTCGAGCGAAAGGGCGCGCGAGCGCGTGTCGACCGTTCCGCCGCCCTGCAGCGCCAGCCCCGCGCCGCCCGATGCGTTCGCCTGGAAGTTCAACCGTCCGGCAGCGAAGTCGCCGCTCGAGATTATCCCGATCGCGCCGATGCCGGCCGCTCGCGTCTGCGCCGTCTGCGCGCCGCTCCAGTCGAGCGAATAGCGCACCGCCGGGTCCGCCGCCGCGCCAGTCACATTAGCGGTTCCCGAGATGGAGCCCGCAGCGTCCAGCCCCGGCGCGAAATGATTCACCACCGAGGCTGGCACGGCCGTCAGCGTGGCATTGAGATTCAGTGTCGAGCCGGCAGTGCCAGAGACCACCGCCCTGCCGCCGCCTATGTCCAGTGCCACCCTGTCGAGCGTCGTCGTGCCGTCCGCGATCGTCACCCGCGACGCGCCGGCGAGCTTCGCAACCAGCCCGCGCACGGTCGCCTGCCCCGAGGAAAGCTCGATCACGGTCCGGCCGTTGGCCACCTGCACGCGTCCCGCCGCGCGCGCCGGAATGTCGTTCACGGTCGCGCCGCCGTCGAAGCCGGTCCAGCCGGCATCCTGCGTCAGCCGGACGTCGATGTCCTTCACTACGGTTCCGCCGGAAGTCACGGTCGCGGCCTGCACCCTGCCCGCGACTGCAGGCGACGAGACGTAGTCGTCCACGGTAGCGTCGATTGCCACGTTCGCCGCCGTCAGGTCGCCGCGCGACAGCGCCCTGGTCGTCGCGTTCACCGAAAGCTGCGGCCGGCCGCCACGGTCGGCGAAGGTCGCCGTGCCGTTGAGGTCGCCCGTCACCGTCTCCAACGCGAGCGCGGCCAGCGCGCCGACATCCGGGAGCTGGAAGTTCACGGTGCCCTGGGGCAGGAACTTCTCGTCCAGCACGAGGTCACCGTCGATGCGGTTGGGCCCGAGCGAGATGTTGAGACCCCTCACCTCGCGCCTGCCGCCTGCGGTCGACAGCGTCGCCGTGCCGTCCAGCGCCTCACCGCCCACCGTGCCGGTCAGCCGCACGTCGGCGGCCGGATTGTCCATGTCCGCCTTGCCGGTCGCCGCGAGCTTCAGCCCGGCGATCTCCCGGCCCGCGGCCTCGATTCGGTCGCTCGTCAGCGTCAGTGAGACATCCGGCTTCGACAGCGCTCCCGTGGCGGTCAGTGCGACATCCACCGCGCCGGAAGCGCCCTGCGCCAGAAGCCCGACATTGCCGAGCCGCCCCTTGAGATCGGCATCGATCTGGCTGTTGGCGGTGCGCACGCGGCCCGATGCCGTCAGTTCGCCGGATTCGAGCGCGAACGGATCGGCGGAAACCTGGCCCTCGTGGTCGCGCCTGATGTCGGCGTCCAGCCGCACGCGCTCGGCCAGCGCGGGCCGCACGGCGGCCGGCAGCGCGGCCGAGGCCACGTCGGCGTTGATCTTGAGCGTCACCGAGCCATCGGCCAGCGACACGTCGCCGCTGAACTTGCCCGACAGCGCGTCGCTGGCGAGATTGCCGTCCGTTACCGTCAGCGAATCCGTTGTCAGCTCGCCGGCAAGCCCTGCGCTGATCTTGCCGGCCACCAGCGGCGCGATCGTCGGGTTGTCGATGACCAGCGAGCTCGCCGTCGCCGTGCCGGTCACCGGCCCGGTGCGCGCCGGAATGTTGAACGCGTCGGAATGCAGCGCGATGGCGAGGTCGTTGAGCTGGGCATCGTTGGTCGCGACCTTGCCGAGCGTGGCCGTGATGTCCAGATTGGGCTCGCGCCCGTCGCCCAGCGCGCGCAGCGAGGCCGACTGCAGAACCATGTCGATCGGGCTGTCCTGCGTGCCGAAGGACAGTGGCACCCCCTCGCCGGTCGCCTCGATCTGCAGCGCGAAATCGCTGGCGCTCGCCGGGTCCAGCGAGCCCGACGCCGTGCCTTTCACGGCGCTGCTTTCGATGGTCGCGCGCTCGATCTGCACACCGCCACCGCTCGTCAACGTGCCCGCAATGTCGAACTGCGTGTTTCCGGCCAGCAGCGGACGAAGCTTTTCCGGCAGGAAGCGCTCGAACTCGCCCTCGCCGGTCGCCTCTATCGCGCTGCCCCGGTCGGTGAACTGATGGCGGGCCTCCACGCGCGTGATCACCGCGCCGTCCACCGCGAAGGTGCCGGTGCCCGCCCAGTCGGCGGCGGGGCCGCTGCCCGAGACGTTGATCTCGACCGGCGGTTCGCCCGGCAGCTTGAGCAGGTTGGCGATGATGCCGCCCTGCGGCTCGGACGCCTTGATATCGAGGTTGAGCCTGTTGTCGTCCGGCGCGAAATCCACAGAGGCGTCGATCGCTCCTGCGCGGCCGTCGCTGCGCGCCACGTTGAGCTTCGACATGACCCGAAGCGGCGAGGCGGTAACCTGCGCCGAGCCAGTGGCGGCGACGGAAGCGACCCCGCCCGCCAGCGCCGGGCCGAGCGCGATGTCGGGCAGGTCGATCTGCCTGATGTCGATATTGACCGGCAGCGAGAACGAGCCCTGCGTTTGCTTGGGCTTGCTGGCCGGCTTTGGTTGCCGCGCCACCTCGATGCGTTCGGCCGCGATCCTGTCGGAGCTGAAAGTCGCGCCGAACAGCTTCAGCGGCGACCAATCCACGGCGACGTTGCGCGCCACCAGCCACGCGCCGTCCTCGTCTTCCAGCACGAGGTTGCGCAGTCGCAGCTCGCCCGACCATATGCCGCTCAGCCCCGACAGCCGGACCGTCTGGCCGGGCGAGGAAGCGAAATTCGAGATCATCCCGGCCAGATTGTCCCGGCCGCGCTCGGTCAGCGTCAGGACGGCGATGGCTCCGACCAGCAGCGCCAGCCCCGCATAGATGGCGTAGCGGAAGATGCGCAGGAAGAGCTTGAACCGCTTCATGCGTCAGAATGCCTGGCCGACGCCGGCATAGATGGCGAAATTCGGATCGCCCGGATCGCGGTTGAGCGGCACGGCGGCATCGATCCTGAGTGGCCCGAACGGCGTCAGGTAGCGCACGCCGATGCCCGCGCCGACCTTCATGCGGGCCGACCCGAGGAACTCGTCCTCCGAGACCGCGCCGGCGTCGACGAAGGGCACGATGCCTATCGTGTCCGTCACCTGCACGCGCAATTCGCCGGAGAGTTCGATATAGGAAAGGCCGCCGGTCGGGTCGCCGTTCGGGTCCTTCGGGCCGATGCCCTGGTAGTTGTAGCCGCGCACCGAGCCTCCGCCGCCGGCATAGAAACGCCTGTCGGCCGGAACGTCCTCGACCGGCGCGCCGAGGATGGAGCCTGTCGCGACCCGGCCGGCCAGCACGAAGCGCTGAGCGTCGTCTATCGCCCTGTAGGCGGAAAGTTCGCCCCGGACTTTCACGAAAGTCGTGCCTGTGAAGAAATCATGCGCGGGTTCCGCAAAGGCGAGCGCCCTGAATCCCTTCTTCGGATCGAGCTTGTTGTCGCGGCTGTCGTAGACATACTGCGTCGGCAAGCTGGCGATAAGATGGCGCTCGCCGTCCGGGTGGAAGTAGTCCTCGATGTCGCTGTATTCCAGCGAAGCCTCCACCGAAGCGCTCTGCTCGCGCGTGAACTGGTAGGACAGCCCGGCGGCAATCTCCGTCGAGAAGCGGTCATAGGCATCGGGATGCTCGTAGACCGTCTTGAAGCGCGAGAAAAATTTCGAATTGGGTCCGACCACCGCCGGCTTCTCGAAAAGGATCGCGGCGCTGTAGTTCAGCCTGTCGAAATCGCTGACCTTCTCCTGGCCGATGCGTCCGATCGATCCCTCGATGCGCAGCGTCTCGCCGCGGCCGAACAGGTTGCGGTGTCCCCAATAGCCTTCGACGCCCAGCCCCTCGGTGGTCGATACGGTCGCGCCGAAGCCGAAATAGCGCAGCTTGCGCTCGCTCACCCTGACCTCGATGGGTATCTGCCCGTTCGCGTCGAGTTCCTCGCCTTCCCTCACGGTCACGCTGGAAAACACGCCGAGCGCCAGCAGCCGGTCGCGCGCCTCCTCTATCTCGCGCGGCGAATAGGTCCGCCCTTCCCTGAGATCGGTCACATAGGCGGTGAAGCCGGGGTCCATGGATTCCGCACCCGTCACCGTGGTCGGGCCATAGCCGGCCACGGGGCCTGCCGCGACGTCCAGCGTGACGTTGAGCGTCGCCGTGTTGTGGTCCGCCACGATGTCGCGGCTGGTCACCTCGGCGAGCGGCCGCCCCTCCTCCTTCAGTCGCCGCACGATGTCGGCTTCCGCCCGCAATACGGCCGTCGAGCCGGCGTTCCCGCCCGGAATGAGGCCGAACTCCGCCGGCATCAGTCCCGCAGCGTCCCCCTTGAGGGCGATCTCGCCGAGCGTGAAGGTCACGCCAGGCGTGATGCTGATCGTCACGGGCACCGGTCCCGCGCCGAAACTCGTGTCGGGCGGCAGGTCGTCAAGCAGGCGTCCGTCGATGGAGATGTTCACCACGCCGTCATAGCGCGCCTGCGCGAAAAGCGCGGCCACCAGCTGCTCGCGGTCGGACCGAGCCTTGGCCAGCAGCCCCAGCGAGCCGGAGACTGGCCGGTCCGCGTCGCCAACGAGCGACGAGGCCCTTTCGAGCGCGTTTCTGAGCGTCTCGTCGTCGCCTTCGACCGTCAGCGTGACCGTGTAATTCAGCGGATCGACGATATCCTCGTCCGCCTTGTCTGAGCCGAACAGCCTGAACCCGAAAAGCTCGAAAGCACTGGCGGTCGGCGTATGCGTCAGCGCGGCGGTTCCCGCCAATAGGGCAACGAACAGGCTGCGCGCACCGCGCCCCGCTGCCATTCGTCCATCACTCGACGCAAATCGGACTGCCATTTCCCGCAGACTAACCGCAAAACCTAAAATTGCAGTGAAGTTTTGAAGTACTCGTAAAGGAGCCACAATCGATGTGTCACAAATTGCGTGCAGGCTGTCGGGACTGCTAGTCTCAAAGGCAGCCGGCGAGGGTTGCAGGCACATAGCATGCCGGGCGGCATGCGCAAACCGTGACAGGCGGATTCCTGTCCTGCCGGCGCATCGGCTTTGTCGGGTTGCGCGCCACGGATGGCAGACCGTCGCTATTGGGGAGATACGGCATGCGCACGCGAATTCTTTCGGTCATCGCACTCGTTTTCTTCGCCCTCACGGGCGCCGCTGCCGCGGTCGAGGGCCGCCAGATCATCACAAGCGATGATTCGGATTATTTCGGCTTCGACCTGCGTTCCGAGCAGAACGTGACGCTCGACCAGTGCAAGACCTCCTGTCTCGGCGACAGCCGGTGCCGCGCCTTCACCTACAACACCAAGGCGAAGTGGTGCTTCCTCAAATCCGACTTCGCCACCCTCAAGCCCTTCGCCGGCGCGGTCGCCGGCAAGGTCGTGCCGATCAGTGGCGAACCCGTCCTCGGCGCACCGCCTCCCCTTTCCTTCTTCCCGTCTTGGATGGCCGACGAGGCCGTCGCCCTGCGCAAGCGGCTGACCAACGGCAGCGTGGCGGTGGGCGAGCAGGGTCTGGCCGCGCTCACCGATGCGGGCGACTCCGCCCTTATGTCGGGCGACCCGCGAACCGCCGTCCAGCGCTTCACAGCGGCGGTCGCCACATCCCCGGACGACGGCGCGCTGTGGCTGCGGCTGGCGCGAGCCACCCTTGCGGTCAATGGCATCAACTATGCCGAGGTCGCGTCCCTGAAGAGCGACGCGACCTCGGCCGCCTACAACGCCTATCTCCTGCTGCGCACCGCCCAGACCCGCGCGGACGCGCTCGCCACGCTGGCCATCGGGCTGGACAGGCGCGACCTCTTCCGGCCCGCCTTGCAGGCCTATGAGGCGAGCCTCGCTCTCGTCAACGTCGCCTCCGTCCGAGCCGAATATGAGGACCTGAAGGCGCGCAAGGGTTTTCGCGTCATCGAGCACACGGTCGAGGCCGACGCCACCTCGCCACGCGTCTGCGCCCAGTTCTCGGAGGATCTGGTCAAGGCCGGCGTCGACTACACGCCCTTCGTGACGGTCGACGACGGGCCGCCGAAGAGCATCGAGGCCGAGGGCCGCCAGATCTGCGTAGAGGGCCTTGAGCATGGCAACCGCTACCGCGTCGCCTTCCGTCCCGGCCTGCCGGCGGCCATCGGCGAGGTTCTGGAAGCGCCCGTTGTGCTCTCCATCTACGTGCAGGACCGTTCGCCGACCGCCCGCTTCACCGGCGACAGCTTCGTGCTGCCCTCCACGGCGCGGCGCGGCATCCCGGTCGTCACTGTCAACATGGACGTGGCGCAGATGCGGCTCTTCCGCGTCGGCGACCGCTCGCTGGCCCAGCTTCTCTCCGGCTACCAGTTCCTGCGCCAGCTCGACAGCTACGACCTCGAAAGCGTCTCCAGCCAGTTGGGCCAGCCCGTCTGGGAGGGCGAGCTCGACATAGCCAACGAACTGAACAAGGAAGTCACCACCAGCTTCCCGGTCGACGAGGCCCTGCCCGACCGCAAGCCCGGCGTCTACGTGCTCACCGCGCAGCCCAAGGACGACCGCTCAGACAACTGGCTTCCGCGCGCCACTCAGTGGTTCGTCGTTTCCGACATCGGGCTCTCCACCTACACCGGGCAGGATGGGCTCAACGTCTTCGCCCGCTCGCTGGGCACCGCAAAGCCCATCGCCGATGCGGAACTGACCCTGCTCGCCCGCAACAACGAAATCCTCGGCACCGCCAAGACCGATTCCGCAGGCCGCGCCACGCTCAATCCGGGCCTGACGCGCGGCGAAGACAGCATGGCGCCCGCCGTGCTGATGGCGTCGAGCGGCGATCAGGATTTCGTCTTCCTCGACATGACCAGGGCCGGCTTCGATCTGTCGGATCGCGGTGTCGCGGGGCGCGCCGCGCCCGGCGCGCTCGACGTCTACGCCTGGACCGAGCGCGGCATCTACCGTGCCGGCGAGACGGTGCATGTGGCAGCGCTTGCCCGCGACGATTCCGCCGACGCGGTCGAGAACCTGCCGCTCACCTTCATCTTCAGCCGCCCCGACGGCGTCGAGGACCGCCGCATCGTTTCGGACGGCACGTCAGCCGGCGGCCATGCCGTCGATCTCGGCCTGTCGTCCGCCGCCATGCGCGGCACATGGACGGTGTCGATCCACACCGATCCCAAGGAACAGCCGATCGCCAGCCAGAACTTCCTCGTCGAGGATTTCGTGCCCGACCGCATCGAGTTCGACATGACCTCCGACAGGCCCTCGATCGCGCAGGGCCAGGTCGCCACCGTCACCGTCGACGGCCGCTTCCTCTACGGCGCGCCGGCCGTGGGCCTTGCGCTGGAAGGCGAGCTGACGCTGACGACCAAGCGCGAATGGGACAGCTTCAAGGGCTATGTCTTCGGCCTCGCCGACGAGGAGAACGTCGAGGCGAACCGCACGCCGCTCGTCGGCCTGCCCGTCATCGGCGATGACGGCAAGGCGACCTTCCCGATCACCGTCGAGCAGCTTCCCTCCACCACCCGCCTCGTCAACGCCAACGTCACGCTGCGCATGCGCGAGGCCGGCGGCCGCGCGGTCGAACGCTCGCTCGACATCGCCGTGCAGCCGACCTCCGACATGATCGGCATCCGCCCGGATTTCGACGGCGAGGTTCCGCAGGGCGGCGTGGCGAAGTTCTCGCTCATCGCGGCGGACGCGTCAGGGCAGCGCAAGGCCATCCCCGGCGCGCTGTGGAAGCTCGTCAAGGTCGAACGCAACTACCAGTGGTACCGCTCCGGCAACTACTGGAACTACGAACCGGTCACCTTCACCAAGGCGATAGCCTCCGGGACGATCGACATTCCCGCAGACGGCACGGCTTCCGTCTCGCAGGCCGTCGACTGGGGTCGCTATCGCCTCGAGGTCGAGACGCCCGAGCCGGCAGGCCCGGCCACCAGCCATGAATTCGATGCCGGCTGGTATGTCGCCGCGACCTCCACCGAGACGCCGGACGGCCTCGAGATCGCCCTCGACAAGGAAAGCTACGCGCCCGGCGACGTGGCGAAGCTCAAAATCTCGCCACGCTTCGCGGGCGAACTGCTCGTTGCCGTCGGCGCGGAAAAGCTCATCACCACCCTGTCCGCCTCGGTTCCCGAAGGAGGCTCGACCATCGACATCCCGGTCGGAACCGACTGGGGCGCGGGCGCCTACGTCACCGCCACGCTGTTCCGTCCCGGCGAGGCTCAGGAATCGCGCATGCCAGCTCGCGCCATCGGCGTGAAATGGCTGAAGGTCGATCCCGGCCAGCGCGTGCTCTCGGTCGCCACCGCGTCCCCCGAAAAATCCACGCCGCGCTCGACGCTCTCCATCCCCGTCTCCGTGACGGGCGCGGCTCCCGGCAGCGACGCTTACGTCATGGTCGCCGCCGTCGATGTCGGCATCCTCAACCTTACGCGCTATCAGGCGCCCGATCCCGAAAGCTGGTTCTTCGGCCAGCGCAGGCTCGGCATCGAGCTTCGCGACCTCTACGGCCGCCTCATCGACGGCTCGCTCGGCGCGACCGGGCGCATCCGCACGGGCGGCGACGGTGGCGGCCTTGTCGCCGAAGGCAGCCCGCCGGTCGAAAAGCTGGTCGCCTTCTTCTCCGGTCCCGTCCGCCTCGACGCGGACGGCAAGGCGACGGTCGATTTCGACATTCCCCAGTTCAACGGCACGGTGCGCGTCATGACCGTCGCCTGGACGAAGGAGGCGGTCGGCCATGCCGTGCAGGACGTCATCGTGCGCGATCCGGTCGTCATCACCGCCGCTCTGCCCCGCTTCCTCGCCCCCGGCGACTCCGCCGTGATGCGTCTGGACGTGGCCAACACGGACGGCCCGGACGGCGACTATGCGCTCGCCATCGACTCGACGGGCGGCGTCGAGCCCGGCCCGCTGCCCGAAAAACTCACTCTGGCGGGCGGCAAGCGCGTCACGCTCACCGTCCCGCTAACGGCCGAGATGGTCGGCGATGCGGGCCTCACCGTCAGGCTCGCCCATGCCGATGGCCTTGAGGTCGAGCAGGTCCTGTCATTGCCCGTGCGGCCCGCCGCCACGCCGGTCACCACCCGCATGGTGGTCGATCTCGGGCCGAACGGCTCCAGCCTGCGCGTCGACCGCGAGCTCCTCGCGGCGAGCCTCCTGGAAGGCGCCTCCGTCAGCGTCGGCGTCTCGCAGTCGGCCGCCTTCGACGTGCCCTCCATGCTCATGACGCTCGACCGCTACCCCTATGGCTGCGCCGAGCAGACGACCAGCCGCGCGCTGCCGCTGCTGTATGTCAGCGAGCTGTCGGCGGCCTCGGGCATGAAGGACGATCCGGACATCAAAGAGCGCGTCCAGGGAGCCATCTGGCGCATCCTGAACTTCCAGTCCTCCTCCGGCAGCTTCGGCCTGTGGGGTCCGGGTTCGGGCGACCTCTGGCTCGACTCCTACATCTCGGACTTCCTGACGCGGGCACGCGAGAAAGGCTACGAGGTTCCCGCGCAGGCGATGAACCAGGCGCTGTCCAACCTCCAGAACGCGCTCGCCTACGACCTCGATCTGGAGGGCCGGGGCTCGGAGATCGCCTATGCGCTCTACGTGCTCGCCCGCAACAAGCGCGCCTCGGTCGGCGACCTGCGCTACTACGCCGACACCAAGCTGGAGGCCTTTTCCAGCCCCATGGCCGTGGCGCAGCTTGCCGCAAGCCTCGCCCTCTATGGCGACGCGCAGCGCTCGGAGGCGGCCTTCATCGCCTCCCTCCAGCTTGCCAAGGCAAACCCGGAGCACGACTGGAACCGCTCCGACTACGGCTCCCGGCTTCGCGACGGCGCGGCCATGCTGGCGCTGGCGGCGGAAAGCCGTCCCATGCCCTCGATCGTGCCGGAGCTCATCAAGGGCGTCGAGGCCGAGCGTGACGCAACGCGCTGGATGAGCACGCAGGATCAGGCATGGATGCTGCTTGCGGCCCGCGCCTTGCAGGCCGGCGATGCGGCGCTGGAGTTGACCGTCGACGGCCAGCCCCGTACCGGCGCCTTCTCGCGCACGCTCACGGGCGAGGAACTGCTGTCAAACCCGATCGTCATCGGCAATGCCGGCAAGGCCCCGATCCAGGCTGTCATAACCACCGTCGCCGCTCCCGCCCAGCCGCTGCCAGCCGGCGGCGACGGCTTCTCGATCGAGCGGACCTATTACCGTCTCGACGGCAGCGAAGCCAACGTCACCGAAGTCACGCAGAACGAGCGGTTCGTCGTGGTCCTGCGCATCACCGAGCACAACAACTGGCCCTCGCGCGTGCTGGTCAACGACCTGCTGCCCGCCGGCTTCGAAATCGACAATCCGCGTCTCGTCTCCAGCGCGGACCTGAAGAATTTCGAATGGCTGCAACGCACCGACGCCGCGCATCTGGAGTTCCGCGACGACCGCTTCATCGCCGCCTTCGACCGCGAGGAGGGCTCCAGCCGCAACATCGCCTTCGCCTACGTGGTGCGCGCGGTGACGCCCGGCGTCTTCACCCACCCGGCCGCCGGCGTCGAGGACATGTACCGCCCTCAATACTCCGCCCGCACCGCCACCGGCATGATGGAGGTCAAGGCGCCGTAGCACCAGCCATGACCACCCACCGCTTGCATAAACTTGCTATCGTCGCCGCCTCGCTTGCGGCGATGGCCGCCCTGTCATGGATCGCCTTCGAGGCAGCCGACCGCGCCTTCCCGCCGCCGCTGCCGGCACAGCTTGCCGTCTCCCCCGAAGTCGTCGACCGCGACGGCGCCCTGCTGCGCGCCTATGCCACGCCGGACGGCCGCTGGCGGCTACCGGTTACGCTCGATCAGGTCGATCCGCAGTTCGTCGCCATGCTGGTCGCCTATGAGGACAAGCGCTTCCACAGCCATTCCGGCATCGATCTTCTTGCGCTCGGCCGTGCTGCCGTCCAGTTCGCCGCCAACGGCCGCATCGTCTCGGGCGGCTCGACACTTTCCATGCAGCTTGCGCGTCTCATCGAGCCGCGCGAGAGCCGCAGCTTCGGCCGCAAGCTGCGCCAGATCTTCCGCGCCGTGCAGATCGAGCGGCGGCTGTCCAAGCAGGAAATCCTAGAGCGCTATCTCACGCTCGCGCCCTATGGCGGCAATCTCGAAGGCGTGCGCGCCGCCTCGCTGGCATGGTTCGGCAAGGAGCCGAAGCGGCTCGATCTCTCGGAAGCCGCCCTTCTGGTCGCCCTGCCGCAACTGCCCGAGCGCCGCCGTCCCGACCGCAACCCGCAAGGCGCGCAGGATGCGCGCGACCGCGTGCT
>WPCJ01144293.1_pt1 | contig 59986 bp, 56 predicted proteins | sample 5399831 | NCBI WGS metagenome assembly WPCJ01 (sample SAMN12869470, study PRJNA574797) | sludge metagenome | isolation source: wastewater treatment of pH10 | place: China:Beijing | collected 2019-05-20
TAAGGCAAGCTGATTATCCGTTTCTTATAGACAGTTATCGCAAAGTGGTATCGTAAATAAGGAACCGCCGCTTACGGAACCGTACGAGCGGTGGTGTGGGAGGACAATGAGGGAAATAATCCCTCATTTCCTACCCGATTAATAGAGCCGGTTTTCATAGTGAAGCGAATGGAGTTAGGTGCTTCCATTCTGAGAGCAACCGGACGGGTAACTTGAAAATTATTAAACAGTTTGATATATGCAAAATTATGCAATAGACGAAAAGGGGTATTACGGTGAGTTCGGTGGAGCGTATATCCCCGAGATCCTGCACAAATGTGTGACCGATTTGAAAGAGTCGTACCTCCGCATTATGGAAAGCGAACACTTCCGGCAGGATTATGCACAGTTGCTCCGCGATTATGTGGGACGTCCCTCTCCGCTATACCATTCGAAACAACTTTCCGGGCGGTATGGCTGCAAAATATATCTGAAGCGGGAAGATCTCAACCATACAGGAGCGCACAAGATCAACAATACCATAGGGCAGATACTGATTGCCCGTGAGATGGGCAAAACACGTATTATCGCCGAGACCGGCGCCGGACAACATGGAGTGGCTACCGCCACTGTCTGCGCACTAATGCAGATGCCCTGCACTGTTTACATGGGAAAGACCGATGTAGGACGTCAACAAGTAAATGTAAAGAAGATGGAGATGCTGGGGGCGACAGTCGTACCGGTAACTTCGGGCAATATGACGCTTAAAGATGCGACCAATGAGGCGATACGCGACTGGTGTACCCATCCGGGTGATACACATTACATCATCGGTTCTACCATAGGTCCGCATCCCTATCCCGATATGGTAGCCCGGTTACAGTCAGTCATCAGTCGCGAAATAAAAGAACAACTTGCCCGGGAAGAGGGGCGCGATTATCCCGATTATCTCTTTGCCTGTGTAGGAGGGGGAAGCAACGCGGCAGGGACTATCTATCATTATCTCAATGATGAGAGGGTACGTATTGTGCTGGCGGAAGCAGGGGGAAGGGGAGTTAACAGCGGCGAATCGGCAGCGACCATTCATCTGGGAAGTACCGGTATACTTCATGGTTGCAGGACACTACTGATGCAGACCGAAGACGGACAGATTACTGAACCTTATTCAATCTCTGCCGGACTGGATTATCCCGGTATCGGGCCTATACACGCCCATCTTGCATCGACAGGACGTGCACAGGTGTTGGCCATCAACGACGATGAAGCACTCCGAGCTGCTTTTGATCTTACCCGGAATGAAGGGATTATTCCTGCGCTGGAATCAGCCCATGCGTTGGCGGCACTCGAAAAGGTTACATTCTCTCCCGCCGATATTGTGGTGTTGACACTCTCGGGAAGGGGAGAAAAAGATCTGGAGACTTATTTTAAATATTGAAAAATGGAACTAAGAAATTAGAAGTAAGAACTAATACGAACTAAGAAGTCGGAAGTCAAGAAGTGGGGAAGTGGAGAAAGGGAAAACTAAAAGTGAATAGGGTTACATATCACCGAACCAACATCTCCAATCTGACATCCCATATCCCATATCCGACATACCAAGTCTTGGTTCTTGATTCCTGGCTCTTGTGTCTTAAAAATAAATCATATGAAACTAAAATTCAAAACTAATAGTAAGAAGATAATGGGTGACCTGCATACGCCGGTCAGTATTTACCTCAAAGTAAGAGATGCTTATCCCCAGTCGGCGCTTCTGGAGAGTTCCGATTTTCACGCCAATGAGAACAGCGTATCCTATATCGCATTGAAGCCAATCGCACGGGTAGAGGTGAACAGAGGGATATGCACATTCCTGTCTCCGGACGATAAAGAGGAGCAAAAGCCGCTGTCAGACGATTTTACCATCTCTGATGCGCTAAGCAATTTTATTGACCGCTTTGAGGTGGCGGGCGACAACAAGGAGCAGTGCGGACTGTTCGGTTATACTACATTCAATTGCGTGAAATATACCGAGAATATCCCTGTCCGTGAAAGTAAAGAGGCTAGGAATGATGCCCCTGATATGCTTTATATCCTCTATAAGTACCTGTTGGTATTCAACCATTTTACCGATGAAATTACCCTGATAGAATTATTGGAAGAGGGGGAAATAAGCAACCTCTTCAAGGTGGAGTCGCTGATCAATCAGCGCAATTTTGCCACCTATAACTTCTTTACAGAAGGTGCGGAGCGGAGTACTATTACCGACGAGGAATACAAGCAGTATGTACGCAGCGGAGTAGAGCATTGCCTTCGCGGCGATATTTTCCAGATAGTACTTTCAAGGAGATTCATACAACCTTTTTCGGGTGACGACTTCAAGGTATACCGGGCATTGCGTTCCATCAATCCTTCGCCCTATCTCTTCTATTTTGATTTCGGCGGATTCCGTATCTTCGGATCATCGCCCGAGACACATTGCAAGATACACGGATCACGTATCAGTATCGATCCGATTGCGGGAACTACAAAGCGGACCGGCAATTATCAGGAAGATATGAAATCGGTGGATTTTCTGTTGAATGACCCGAAAGAAAATGCCGAACATGTGATGCTGGTCGATCTGGCGCGTAACGATCTGAGTAGGAATGCCTACGATGTGCAGGTGGATTTTTTCAAGGAACCACAATTCTATTCGCATGTAATACACTTAGTATCACGCGTGAGTGGTCAACTTAACGAGGATGCTGATCCTGTCAAAGCCTTTTTTGATACTTTTCCGGCCGGAACACTCTCGGGAGCGCCCAAGATACGTGCCATGCAGCTTATCTCCGAAATTGAATCACACAACCGTGGCGCTTATGGTGGATGTATCGGTTTCGTCGGACTGAATGGTGATCTGAACCAGGCTATCACTATCCGTACTTTTGTAAGCAGAAACAACGAGTTATGGTATCAGGCCGGTGCGGGTATTGTTTCACAAAGTAGTGATGAATATGAGTTACGCGAAGTGAATAGTAAGCTGGGAGCACTGAAAAAAGCCATCGATATGGCAGTCACATTATATAATGCCTAAACTTTTTTGCAATGAGTAAGATACTTATTATAGATAACTACGATTCGTTTACCTACAACCTGCTATATGCAGTAAAGTCGTTAGGATATAACGAGGTGGATGTAGTTCGTAATGACAAGATCGATCTTTCATCGGTAGTGCAGTATGACAAGATTATCCTTTCCCCCGGCCCAGGTATCCCTGAAGAGGCAGGTTTGTTACTGCCATTGATTGAACAATATGCCGAAACGAAGAGCATATTAGGTGTATGTCTTGGCCATCAGGCTATCGGAGTAGTTTTCGGTGCTACATTGGAAAATATTCCATTTGTCTTTCATGGTGTACAGACAAGGGCAAAGATCACCGGAAGTGATTATCTCTTTCACGGCTTGCCGGAGGAGATTCTTGTGGGACGCTATCACTCATGGATCGTATCGGGAGAGAATTTTCCTTCAGAATTAGAGATCACGGCATTGGATGAGGCGGGCAGTATTATGGCGATGAAGCATAAGCAGCTTGATCTGCATGGTGTGCAGTTCCATCCCGAATCGATACTCACCCCGGAAGGGATCCATATTATCAGGAATTTTATTGGAAGCTGAGATGTTTTTTTAAATTACAAATTACAAATTACAAATTACAAATTACAAATTACAAATTACAAATTACAAATTACAAATTACAAATTACAAATAAATCGATATTAGACCGTTGAATTGTTGAATTCTCAAATCCCAAATCCGATATCCCAAATCTCAAACAGTCTTTATTCTAAAGAAATGAAAGAAATATTATATAAACTATTCGATTACCACTACCTCTCGCGCGAAGAGGCCAAAGAGGTGTTGTTCTCAATTGTAAAAGGTGATGTACCCGACACGCAGATCGCTTCGCTTATCACCTCTTTCCTGATGCGGAATATCTCGGTGGATGAAATACTGGGTTTCCGTGATGCACTGCTCGATATGCGGGTAGGAGTAGATTTGTCTGATTACGGGGCACTCGACATCGTCGGAACGGGAGGGGATGGGAAGAACACTTTCAATATCTCTACAGCCGCCTGTTTTGTGGTTGCCGGTGCAGGGTACAACGTAGTGAAACATGGTAATTACGGTGCGACTTCTATCAGTGGCGCCAGTAATGTAATCGAACAACAAGGTGTGAAATTCACTACTGATAGTGAAAAGTTGCGTGAAAGCCTCGATAATTGCCATATAGCTTATCTGCATGCTCCGCTGTTCAGTCCCGCTCTAAAAGCGGTCGCCCCTGTAAGGAAAAGCCTGGGAGTACGTACCTTCTTCAATGTATTGGGTCCATTGGTAAATCCCGTGCAACCCGAATTCCAGATGTTGGGGGTCTATAGCCTGGGTATGTCACGGTTATACGGCTATATCTATCAGGAGGAAAAGAAAAAATTCTGTATCGTACACAGTATGGACGGTTATGATGAGATATCTCTTACAAGTCAGTTCAAGGTGATCACCAATAAAGGTGAACAACTTTATATTCCTGAGGAACTCGGTTGTCGGCGGGTTGCCCAGGAAGAATTGTATGGTGGTAATACGCTTGAGGAGGCTTCGCAGATATTCCGGAATGTGTTGCATGCCACTGCTACGGATGCACAAATGAATGCGGTACTGATCAACGCCGCCTTTGGCATCCAGACGATCGAGCAGGAGAAACCGATTGACGAATGCCTTGGAATCGTGCGGGATTCGTTGTACGGGAAAAAGGCGTTGAAAGCGTTGGAGAAGTTTATTGAGATCAATGGATGACCAGGAAGATTGGGAAGCTGGGAGACCGGGGAGATTAGAGAAGGTTAGGATAAAAAAGAGTTGGACATTTTAATTGGTACATTGGCATATTAAATTATGAAAGATATATTAAGTGAAATTATCGCTCACAAAAAAGAAGAGGTTGTAGGACAAAAAGAGCAATTCCCTCTTTCTCTACTGGAAAAAGAGCTAGCAACGGTAAGTGTTCCTTTTTATTCGATGAAGACAGCTCTGGAAAGTTCAAAGTCGGGTATTATTGCCGAGTTCAAACGGCGTTCACCAAGTAAAGGATGGTTGTTTCAAACCGCTGATGTGAACGAAGTGACCAAGGCATATGAATCTGCAGGTGCTTCAGTATTATCGGTATTGACAGACGAGAAATATTTTGGCGGAACGATGGCCGACCTGCGGCAGGCTACCGGGGGAGTGAATACACCGGTAATGCGGAAAGAGTTTATTGTGGATGAATACCAGTTATTTGAAGCTAAACTCTCCGGGGCGAGTGCAGTACTGCTGATTGCTGCAGCTATTACCCGGGAAGAATGTAGACGATTTACGGAACTGGCGAATCAACTGCAGCTGGAAGTGCTTTTAGAACTGCATGATGAGGGGGAAGTCGACCATATCGGGCCGCTCAACAGACTTGTCGGCATCAACAACCGTAATCTGGGAAGTTTTGCGACCGATTTACAGAAGTCGTTCAGGATGGCTGGTCTTTTGCCCAGGGAGACTGTATGGATTTCGGAAAGCGGTATATCGGATGCGCGGATTGTGAGAGAATTACGGGAGGCAGGTTATCGGGGATTCCTGATCGGGGAGTATTTTATGAAAAGCGGCAATCCCGGGCAAAGCCTGAAGGAGTTTATTGATTCAATAGTTGTTCAGTAGATATTCAATGGTTATTTGGTAATAACACAAACGTAGTGAGTAAAAATATGATTATTAAAGTATGCGGCATGCGCGAGGAAGCGAACATGCGTGAAGTGGAACAGTTGGGTGCGGACTGGATGGGATTTATTTTCTATCCGAAATCACCGCGTTATGTGGGAAAGACGTTGGCCTACCTGCCGGAGAGCGTAAAAAAGGTCGGTGTCTTTGTGAATGAAGATACTGACCGGCTCCTTATGCTGGCTGAAAAAAACAGATTGGATATCCTTCAATTGCATGGGGACGAGTCTCCCGGGTTTTGCAAAGCGCTCCAAGAAAAAGATTTTCCCGTCATCAAGGCATTCGGTATCATTACGGAGAAGCCTTTCCCTTCAGAATTGACGGAACGGTATGAAGGTTGTTGTGACTATTTCCTTTTTGATACGCATACGGATCTTTATGGCGGTTCAGGAAGAAAATTTGGATGGGAGATCCTTTCGGATTACCAGGGAAGGACGCCTTTTCTGGTAAGCGGAGGTATTTCGCCGGAAGATGTGCGGGACGTAAAACTATTCTCACATCCGAAATGTGTCGGTATCGACCTGAACAGCGGATTTGAAACCTCACCTGCCGTCAAAAATACACAGTTATTACAGAAATTTATAAGTGCATTTCGTTAGTTAATAGGATAATAATTCTCTGAATATTAAAGCCGGAAACATACTTCTTTTAAGTTTGGTGGGCTGTGAAGGGATAAAGCGAAGTCAATGCTTTTTGGGAGTTGCAAAGAAAAAAGATAAAATCAAATAGAAAATCAGATAATGAACAGAATAGATCGATTGTTTGAAGAAAAAAAGAGCGGTATCCTGTCGGTTTACTTTACGGCCGGATATCCTCAACTCGATGATACTGTAGAGGTGATCAAAGCGCTGGAAAAACAAGGTGTGGATTTGATAGAGATCGGTGTGCCGTTCAGTGATCCCATGGCCGACGGGCCGGTGATCCAGGCGTCCGGAGCCCGGGCATTAGAAAACGGCATGAGTGTGAAACGTCTTTTCGGACAGCTGGCCGGGATTCGTGAAAAGGTATCGATTCCGCTGGTACTGATGGGATATCTGAACCCGATCATCCAGTTCGGATTTGACAATTATTGTGCGGAGGCGGTGAGGTGCGGCATCGACGGACTCATCATTCCCGACCTGCCATTCGCCGAATATATGGATACCTTTAAGCCTGTAGCCGAAAAATATGGATTGCATAGCATTATGCTGATCACACCAGAGACATCGGAAGAGCGGATCAGGTTGATCGATGAACATACCTTCGGATTTATTTATATGGTTTCTACCGCTTCTGTGACCGGAGCTAAGAATAGTTTTGGTGACGAAAGCCTGGCTTATTTCCGTCGGGTGAATGCAATGAAACTGAAAAACCCCCGTCTTATCGGTTTTGGTATTTCTAATAAAGATACTTTTGATGCCGCTTGTCGGGAAGCTTCGGGAGCGATCATCGGAAGTAAGTTTATTTCCCTACTGGGCAGTGAAAAAACGATTGGTGAGGCAGTGAAGAAATTAGTGGAAGCTATCCGTTGAGAAAATTCGTTTATATTTAAATCAGGCTCTTGTGTGATTTTGCAATTATACTCCTTTCAATTACCTTTGTAAGCCGTTTGTTCCAAAAGAGGAATCGGCAACCTCTCTATGCTTTTCCAATCACATGTTGGTGAACTGGCCTCATTGCTGACAGCAATCTGCTGGACGCTGAGCGCTATCTTTTTTGAGAAAGCCGGCCGACGCGTAGGTTCTATGTCGGTGAATATTCTTCGTCTTTTCCTGGGGATTCTCTTCCTGGGAATTACTACCTTGTTTACCCGTGGCATGTTTTTCCCAAAGGATGCCACACTTTATAACTGGGTGTGGCTCGGTATTTCAGGAATCATCGGTTTTTTCCTGGGTGACCTTTTCCTTTTTAAATCCTATACTATCATCGGCTCCCGTACCTCCCAGCTTGTGATGAGCCTCGCACCGATGATCACAGCGGCTATCGGATGGTTTTTTCTGGATGAGATCCTTTCAATGAAAAGTATTCTTGGGATCCTTGTAAGTGTCTCAGGAATCATGCTTGCTGTAGCAGGGAAGGGACTGAGACTGAATGTGCCGTTACATGGGTTTCTCTATGCGCTGGGTGGTGCAGCAGGACAAGCCCTGGGGTTGATACTCAGCAAAAAGGGAATGGGTGATTACGACGCTGTGGCTGCCACACAGATCCGCGCGATATTCGGTTTTTTCTCTTTCGTCCTGTTAATCACTTTTCTCAACCGTTGGAGGCGGGTATTCCGGACAGTAAACGATGGAACATCGATGAAAGCCATTACTGTGGGAACTGTTTTTGGTCCATTCATTGGTGTATCCTTGTCGCTTTATGCCGTACAACATACCGAAACCGGGATTGCTTCCACGTTAATGGCGCTGGTCCCCATCTTCATTATAGTTCCCACTGCTTTTATGTTCAAAGAAAAAATTACCGCCCGACAGGTAATCGGAGCGGTAATCAGTATCGCCGGGGCAAGCATCTTCTTTTTATAAGGAATGATTCTCTCAGGATTATATTGTGGAATTGAGAAGACAGATTGAAGAATATCCGGTTCAGTACTATTTACTTACGGGAATTGTACTCTCTCCTTCTTCTAACGGCGGGATATTGATATAAGCTTTTGCCGTGGATACCGAACCGACCACCCCGATGCCATTGTGTACATTGCTGAACGTGATTCCCGGTTCGGAGATTATTTTGAGTGACTCTTTATCGCTGTCGGGATTAAAATCCCCTTCCCGGAAATAGGGATGTAGTTCCGGCGATATGGCCGTGAACATCACTTCTATAGGCGGGTTGAATATTTCTGTCTTGACAGGAACATAGATCGGATAGCCCCATATGTTACCATTCTCTTTTTTCTCATAAATGGTATGGATATAGTAATAATCGGCAATTGAAAAATCGAGAGTATATCCGTTGTCACGAAATAATTTATTGGAAAACAGCGCCGAATTGTAATATTGCGTATCGTTAAAAGGAGAGTTCTCTGAAACTAGGTCTTCCAGAATACTGTTCCGATAACCCTCTTCAAAAATCGGGTCATCGTCAGTGTATATATAAAGGTATTGGTCCGGCAGGTTGGGGTACTCCTTGATCTTTTCAGCCATTAACCTGAGTTGAAGCTGGAAATAGCATTTTGTTGCTGTAGGGCTGTCGCTAACCGCCATTTTGATACGCATATTCCGGAAAGCACCTTCTCCTGTGTCGCCGGGATCTGCGTAGCCGTTATGGATGATATGCATGGATGTTAAAAAGATTGCTGTGTCAACTCTCAGGATTTGAGCCGGAATGGGTATGGTCGTTTCTGCCCAGACGGGTTGAAGCTCTCCCGCAGAGGCTTCTATACGTATCTTATCACCTACCTCCGGGCGTATCGTAGAACGATATATACCGGTTAGTGCGGTATATCCAAACAGTCTGTCGCGACCGTGAACAGTATCTACCCGTACCATCCGCATCGTTTCCCGTTCCACTCCATTGATGAACAGGGTTATCGAGGCATTCTTCAGCAGGCTTCTGTCCAAAAGCGTGTCGGTATATAAAAAACTCTTGCCGAGGCTTATTTCTATGAGCGAGTCGGGCGAAATAATCCCGTTCATCACAATCCTGGGCTTGTAATTGGCCACATCAAGATGGATCTCTTTCTGGCATGCGGATAAAGAGAGCAATGTGCCGGTCAGTACAACTGATAAATATGTATATATTGATTTTGCCATCTCGTCAGAATTTGTATGTATAGGAAAATGAGGGGATAATGGGGAAGATAGAGTAACTCTGATAGGCGGGGTAACTCTTTTGAGGATAACCGTCTACACTGTCAGGGTTAGGAGCAAAATTCTCATCAGGCAATACCAGGAACGAGTTGTGATGCATATATACATTATAGATGCTGAAATTCCATATCCCCATTCTGCCTTTTTTCTTGTGGCGGTAGTAATTGAAACTCAGATCGAGCCGCTGGTAGTTTGGCATCTTATGGTTATTTCGCTGGTGAATATACTGTCTCTTATTTCCGTTCATATCAATATATTCTTCTATCGGGAGGGTTGTCCAGTTGCCGGTGGCGTAGATCCATGAAACATTCAGGTCGAATTTGGAATTAAACTTATGCAAAAGAACCGCATTGATCTTATGCCGGTTATCATATTTCGCCGGATATACTTTTCCCTGGTTGATCTCTCCGTTCGGGAACTGACGGTTTGCCCAGGAGAGGGTGTAGCCGAGCCATCCCGATGTTTTCTCGAAACTTTTTTTTGCCATCAGCTCTAATCCGTATGATGTGCCGATACCCTGGGCGATGCGATCTTCCCAGTTTGTGTTGCTGGCAAGTATGGTTGCGCCGTCTTTGTATTCCACCTGGTTGGTCGATCTTTTGTAGTATGTCTCTGCCGAGAGGTCAAATCCCCGGTAACGTCCGAATATCCCTGCCGAAAACTGGTGCGAAAAAAGCGGTTTCACATTTTTGGTGATCGGAACCCAGAGATCATTAGGTGAGTTTATATAACTACTTTGCAACAAATGGACATATTGGCTCATTTTACCGTAAGATGCCTTCAGGGAGAAGTCTTCCGACAAAAGATAACGGGCTGCCAGTCGGGGTTGGGCACTCAAATAGGATTTCCCCTGTACAAAAAATCCTGACAGATGCATGCCGGCGTTTATCCTCAGTTTTTCGCCTAATTCCATCTCGTCCTCTGCATAGAGGGATAGTTCCCGCACTGAGATCTGATCGTCCGCATAGGTGATGGTATCGTTCTTATTTCTGTCTCCGTCTATTTTCCGGAAAACCCGACTCTCCTCGGGGCGGAAATCATGATGCAGTAACGCTGTTCCGAACCGGATCAGGTGATTATTATTGTATGCATAATCAAAATCGAGGCGATAGCCTATATCTTCAATGCCGGACTTATATATCGGATTAAAAGAGCGATAGAAATTTTCCGATCTTTCTTGCTGATTTTCATTATCTCTGAATATATAAGTTCCTTTGCTTTCACTTAAAACTGAAATATCCGACCGATATCGGCTATATACCAGCGTGGCATTTGAGAACAGTTTGCTGTTGACGGCATAAGTCCAGTTGAGCGATGCCATACGGGTTCCCCAGCCTATATCTATGTTTGTACTTTGATCAGTATTTGTATTGTACGCGTATTGATAAGCGGGAATGTCAGGGTGGTCTGTTTCAGAGGTATAAGAAATATAACCGGAATCTCCGTACAATATATCTTTACTTCTGCTTTTACCATTAGCGAAAAGTTTGTCTTTCCCGTCATATAAACTCAGATAAATCCGGCTCCTGTCGGAGAATTTATGATTGACTTTGGCGTTGAGATCATAGAAATAGTATGCAAAATCAATCTTATCGTAATTGTCCGGGTCTTTCTTTTCATTCTTCCTGTTGATAAAATACATTGCCGGACGGGCCAGCAGGTCGAGATAGGTACGGCGGAACGAGACTGAGAACGACGTTTTATCTTTGATGATAGGCCCCTGGAAATTCAAACGGGATGAGATTAAACCGATGGAAGCCGTTCCTGAGAACTTTTTCATATCGCCATCATTCATCCTCACATCTACAACTGAGGAGAGGCGTCCTCCGTAGCGCGCGGGAAAACTGCCTTTATAGAAATCCATTGTTTTCACCGCTTCGGGATTAAATGTGGAAAAGAGCCCCAATAGGTGATGAACGTGATAGAGGGGATTCCCGTCTACAAGGTAGAGGTTCTCATCGGCATTTCCGCCCCGTACATAAAGCCCGGCCATACCATCGGTGCCGACTGCCACACCCGGCATTTGCTGCAGTGTTTTGATGATGTCGCTTTCGCCCATAAATGCAGGTATGGCTTTCAGCATCATGGAGTTCAGGCTTATCTTACCTGTCTCAGCGTGTTGTACCGGATTCTTCAGTTCCCCGTCCACCACCACTTCTTTCAGTAGTGAGGACGGTTGCAGAAAAAAATGGATTACGGTATCTTGTATAACTGTAAAGGAATAATTGTCGGAGGCATATCCTACATAACTGGGACGAAGCTCTATCTCCCCCGGTGGAACAGAGAGGCTGTAAAATCCGAAATTGTTGCTGACGGCACCATGTCCCGAAATCAAGTCGTACACATTGGCGGCTATCAGCGATTCGTACGATTCCCGGTCGTAGATAAACCCGCTGACGGTAATCTCTTTAGGGCGTTTTTTCAGGATAATATATTTTCCCTGTATGACAAACCGGATATTGGTCTTTCCGAAAAGTGCCTGTAGTGCTTCTTCGAGTGGTTTATCTGTGATCCGGATGGTGATCTTAGGGAAGTCTTTCAATAGAGAAGGACTGTACGAAAAAGTGTAGCCTGACTGTTTTTCGATTTGCCGAAGCGCCTCGATAACCGGCCGGTTTTCCAGATTCAATTCTATTTTTCCCTGACTGACTGCTGCCAATGGAAAGGTGATGATCAGTAACAGGAGAAGAATGTTTCGTCTCATTATGGTTCTATAATAGTAATATGCGTATCGAGTGTGAGATTGATAATATTGATGATTTCGATAATGCTCGCTTGGGTAAAAGAGGAACTGAATGTCAATTCCGATTCGCTCTCCGGTAATTCAATTTGTATCTTATAGAAGTGTGACAGTACCATTACCACCTCTTTCAGCCTCATATTCTCGAAAGTAAGTGATCTCGTTTTGCCATTGATTTCCATTTCGCTGTCGGTGGAAGCAATTTTGACGGTTTTGCTCCCGGCGCTGTAATGTACGGTCATACCGGCAGAACACAGTAAAGGGATCACCGGATCATCAGGGGTGAAAAGTACCTTACCTGAAGCTACACTAAGGCGGGTTTCATTATCATCGGCAATGACGGTAAACTCTGTTCCGAGTACTTCTATTTGCGCTGCAGGTGTAGAGACAATAAACGGCTTTGTTTCATCAGGGGCGACTGCAAACGTAATCTCTCCATACATTGAGACACGTCGTTCGGTTTTATCAAAATGTTTGTCATATTCCAGTTTAGATCCTTTCTGCATCACTATCCCGGTTTGATCGGGAAGTGTGAAAGAGGTATTGTCGGTTTGTGCGAATAACTGCTCCGGTCTATTCATTATTTTCAACACACTAACGCCTATCACACAGAGTAGCATCACTGCAGCAGCTATCCATGTTAAGCGCAATTGGTGGTGCGGTCTGCCAAAATCGGGAAGCGAAGCGGACAACCTTTTCCACCCGTTCGCTGTATCGAACATCCCTTTTTGGTAATGTTTTGCCACGAAACGGATAGAGTCATCTATGTTATTCCTATTCTTTTCCATTGTCAATTTTCCTGTTTTCAGGATATTTTATAGATTTATGCCCGCTTTCAGCAAGACTCCGGAATTGAAATCTTTATTGAAATAGGGTTGTATAAATGCTTTCACACCGATGAAAAAGCGGTCGTTTATCATATAACTGTCTTCGATAATCAAATTCAATCCAAATGCGCTGCGGGTAGCATAAGAGGCACCCTTGTTCAATCGGTAAAAACTTAATCCTCCACCTATCCGGAAATCGTTACGACGATCGTTACGAAGCGGTGAGCCGAATGCATTCAGATTCGCCTGAAAAAAACTGGCCAAATCAGCATCCGAACTGCCGCCATGATTCAATATGATGGATGGGGCAATTGTAAAATAGTCTGTCCATTTCGCATTCAACTCGTATTCACTCAGGAGTAATAAATCACTCTCTTTTTTGAGGTTGCCAACTCCAAGCCCGACCCGTACGTCCATATCTCTGTCTCCGGTCTGGGCGTCAATGCCTGGAACAGAAAGTAAAATAAGGGAAAGAGATATTATAATTAGCTTATTTATCATGTTTGATTATATTGATATTTCCTATTTATATGATGCGAAAAGATCAAAATCCCTCAATCAAAAGAGAAAAATTTTCAGGCAAAGAAGAAGAGCCAGGTATTGATATCTTTGGAACGGAGTGATTGCATGGCACGAAATACGTGGTTTTCGACAGTTTTGACGGACAATCCTGTTTGTTCTGCAATCTCCTTATAGCTTATCCCGTCACGTTTTGCCATCAGGAAAATCTCGCGACGGCGCTCCGGTAGTTCGTCGATCATTTTCCAGATGCGGGCTTCCATTTCGGCGCGCCTTATCTGATCCTCTTCAGGAAGTTCCTCATAAGAGGTAACCATATCGAGTGAAGTAGTAGGTTTTGCATCCCGGATACGTGTCAGGCAGTTATTCCGGACGGCTGTATAGAGGTATGATTTCACCGACCTGATCGATTCTATCTGTTCCCTTTTATTCCAGAGACTCACGAATGTTTCCTGAACCACATCCTCGGCTTCCTCGGCGTTACCCGTAAAATGCAAGGCGTACAGACAAAGCTGACGGTAATAAGTGCGGAAATATCCGGAAAACCTTTTTTCTAAAACTCTCATTCGTAATCAACAATGAACCCAATTACAAAAATAGTAAAAATGGGAGAATGTTAAAAATGAATTTTGAAGAGGCTCGTAAGATAAAAATTACCGCCGGACAAATTGCCGCAGCGGTAATTTTTATAATAGATGAAAAACTATCCTTCAATGTTACCTAACAAAAGTTAAATCTCTGTTCGATTTGTCATACAATCGTTATAGTTCTTTTTTCGCGGCTACTTTGGAAAGCGAGTTCAATGATCCGCATCACATTGAGGGCTTCTTCAGGCTTGACGGCAAGAGGTACTTTTCCGTTGATAGCGTCACGCAGGTTGATGAAATAATCACGGTAATCTCCATGTTCACTTTCCAGTTTTCCCTGGATCTTTACTCCTTTATACTCGGCATTGATAGTACCCCAGATGTTTTCGGGTTCGCGTCCCCAGTCTTTTCCTTCGGGTTTGGCGCCTCCGTCGAGTGTTGCCTCCTGCACGTCAAGCCCATATTTCACAAACGAGCCATTGGTACCGTGAAGCATATAGGTAGCTCCGGGAATACGGCAGATCATTCCCGATTTCAGTGTGGCTGTAAAGGTGGGGTAGTGGAGGCGTACATCGAAATGGTCGTCGGCTTTTGCCCAGGGGCGTTGTGAATTGATCTCGGCCGTTACCGCTTCCGGCATACCGAAAAACCAGAGTGCCTGATCTATAAGGTGCGAACCTAGATCATAGAAAATCCCTGATCCGGGTAGTGGTTCTTCCCGCCATGCACCTCTCGGGCGGGGTTCGGTACGGTAGCGGTCGAAGTGAGTTTCGTAATCAACAATTTCACCGAGGAGACCACTATCGAGCAGTTTTTTCACTGTTTTGGTATCACTTGTGAAACGACGGTTGTGATAGACAGTGAGGATTTTTTGCTGCCGTCTGGAGATCTCGATCAGTTCGGCGGCTTCCTCTACATCTACAGTGAAGGGTTTCTCTACCACTACATGCTTACCTGCCAGCAGAGCTTCCCGTGCCCAGCGGAAATGGTCGGTATTGGGTGAAGTAACAATAACGAGGTCAATCTCGGGGTCGTCGATGATCCCTTTCCCGTCGGGAACCACTGCGGTAATAGGGTATCGTTCTTCAATAAGCGCTTCTTTCTCGGGATCGGATGTGCTGATCTTCGTGAGCTCAAATCCTTCTACTACATCGATAAAAGGAGCATGAAATACCCGGCCGGAAAGTCCGTAGCCGATAATGCCTGTACGAATGTTGGTTGACATAGGTTGTTAAGTTAAAAGTGAAAAGTTAAAAGTGAAAAATTTGACAATTTGATGATTTAACGATCCCGACAAGTCGGGACAAGTAGTGACAATTTGATGATGAAGCCAATTCAATTTTTCAGCAGAAAACCGACCAGTTTCTCCATAGCCAATGCGCGGTGACTAATACTGTTCTTTACTTCGTTGCCCAATTCAGCAAAGGTTTTATCATACCCGTCAGGCATGAAAATGGGATCGTATCCGAAACCGGTCGTACCCCGTTTTTCTTCGATGATCTTCCCTTTGATCACTCCATCAAAAAGATGCTCTTTTCCGTTGATGACTAATGCAATCACGGTACGGAATTGTGCTGACCGATTTTCTGCCCCCTTTAAAGCCAAAAGTAATTTATCCATATTGTCTGCCGGGTTGCAACCATTTCCCGCGTACCGTGACGAGTAGACACCGGGTGCACCATCCAGTGCTCCCACTTCCAGCCCGGTATCGTCGGCAAAGCAGTCGTAACCATATTTCTCCCTGACAAATCCGGCTTTGATCAGTGCGTTTTCCTCCAGGGTACTGCCTGTTTCTTCGATCTCTTCATGACAGTCGATATCGGCGAGGCTGAGGATACGTAACCGTCCTCCTGTAATTTTCCGGATCTCGTCGAGTTTATGTTGGTTGTTGGTGGCGAAAACTATTTCCCTCATTGTTACTTTCTTATTTTTTGAGCCCTTTCCCTCTCGCGTTGTTTCAGCGCTGCTTCGCGCTTCCGCTGTCTCTCTTTTAATTCCTGTTCTCTTTGCCGGACTCTGGCTTCACGTTGCCGTTCCCGCTCTTTTATCAATTGTTCCCTGTTTTTGCGGGGTGCTGTTCCCTGCTGTTGTTGTAATGCTTTGGCAGCATTTTCTTCGAGTTTTCGTTTCAGCGATTCGGGTGTTTCCCGTTCAATCTGACGGGCTGGTTCTGTCCTGACAGTTTTCTCCCCGGATGTTATCCGTTCAGTCTGATACACCGGTTGCGGTTGAGAGGATATCTCTTTTTGTTCCGGAATAGTGACCGGAGATGTCTCCAAAGATACAATCTTTTCCGATTCTTTATCCCTTTTTTCTTCAATTTCTACCTTTTCATCTTTTATTATTGATTGGAAAGACACAGCAGCCGTTGCCATATTTTTCTTATAGAAAGTATTGTATTCATCCAATTTTTTCCCTGATTGTATGAGTCTCGTGTTCTCTTCGGAGATGATGACGGGAGTAGTTTCCCTAATGGCAGATAGGAAAAGAGAGTCGGAAAGTATTATTTCTGAGTATCGGGATACCTCTTCAAAAGACCGGAAAGATTCGATCTGAAGTGCTTCTACCCCCGGCAGATATATATAGGAGAAGTTAAATCTGCGGAGTTTGAAATGAGAAAAATTGAAATCGGCTATTGTGAAGAGAAGTTGGTTTTTATCGACCGAACCAGGTGCAAAGGTAAGCAAAAGGTAATGCAGCCCATTTTTATCGGGATTGAAAGGGATGACTTGCCCGTTCTTACTCTCAGTGGAGCCGATTGGAGTTGATTGCCATAATCCGTTTCGGGATCGCCATTGCCTGTGTAAAGCGGCATTTTCCGCTAAAGTTCTTCCTTCTGACAACCGTCCGTGGGTATTTTGGCTGTGCTGTGTATTTCCGGCAATTGAATCGGTTGCAACCATAACCGTAATCATCTCCTTTTGTGCTGCTTTATTATCAGGTCCGGAAGGGCGAAAAACCTGTGGCAGAGAGTCATTTGCTATAGCTGATTGCCAGAGAGTAGCGTTTGATACAAGTTCGGAGGGGGTACGAAGTCCTTTCACCTCTTCAAAGGCACGATGGGCTTTGTCCTTTTTCCCGGTCATTGCATAGATTTGCCCAAGCAGGAATTGTAATCTTTTTTTCCTGAGATGGTCGGATTCCTGTGCTATGGTTTTTTGTAATTGAGGGATCGCTTCCGGAAACTCCTTTTTCCGTATCAAAAAATAAGTGTAATGTTCGGCAAACAATCTGTCCATATCTGCGGATAATTTTTTATTTCTTAATGCATAGATTGTCTGTTCTGCTTCGTATGTTCTTTCCGTTTCCGTATATATCCGAAGCATCCATATCTCCGTTTCATCCTCCACGTCGGGATCGTGACCGAACTGGCGCAGCATCCCGGAGAAGACCGTCAGCGCCTCGTCATAATCACCATTCTGCAAAAGGGCTTTTCCCCGTAGCATCCATACATTTTTCAGGAATGGATTGAATTCCTCCTGCCGTAGCCATTGCCGGTATTCCTGAGAGTGGGCTTTAGCAGGATCGCGACGCGGCTTTGCCGTGATGGAGTGTTCACGGATGGCTTTTTCGGTTTTTTCGATCACGGGATCGAAAGTCCCTCCGGAGGACGATTTTTCTGCATTAGGGAGTGAAGGGTAGAAGGGAAGCAATTCCCCATAGTTTTCATGAAAATTCTCCGCTCTCCCTTTTAAAATCTCGTGGTAAGCCTCTTCGGCATTGAAATAGATATTGTAGCGTGTGGTGAGTTCATGATAGGCACGTGTGGCTGTCGTATTTCTTCTGGTGGTACATCCCGTAAAAAGAGTGATACAGGCCAATATCCATAGTATATGCCCTGTTTTTTCTTTCCTCCTTATTCTTTCTGTTGACAACACTGGTGATCTCCTTTCCGGGTAATTATCTCTTTTAATTAACTCGAAAAATAGAATTTTATTGTCCTATCGTGTGTTTGAAACTAAATGGAATACCAACCCTATTGGAATAAACAGAGTTTTTGTCTCTACGGTATCTCTTGTGGCGCAGTCTTTAATGTTTTACCGGTAACAACTTTTATTGCCTTGGCAATAAAAAACATCATGATAAGCACAAAAATGATAAATGCGCCGGAAGGTACATTCAGATAATAGGAGAGTAACAATCCTGTTACACAACCTGTAAAGCTTAACAGGATTGAGAGAGAAATTATTTTTGAATAGTTCACCGTGAAGAGGTTGGCTGTCATCTGCGGCACTGTGATCAGGGACATCAGCAGTACGATTCCCACCAACCGGATGCTTAATACGATGGTAACGGCAATGAAAAGCATCATCGCATATTCGATAAACTGTGTGGGTAAGCGTCGGGTTTGTGCAAATTCGGTATCGAACGATACGGAAACAATAGCATGATAGAACAGGATAAAGAAAAGCAGGAGGATCAACGATAGGACGAGCAGGGCGGTAATATCACTACGAGTGATGGTAAGGATATTCCCGAAAAGGTACTCCGACAGGTTGGGCGCATAGCCGGGTGTGAGGAAGGTGAGCACTATCCCGATGGCCATCCCCAATGACCAGAAGACGGCAATGGCCGAATCTTCACGTACACCCTGTTTCTGTGATAACCATTGGATGCCGAATGCCGAGAATATGGAGAAAACCATAGCCGACAAAATGGGAGAGAGGCTGAAATAGAACCCTATCCCCAATCCTCCTAACGAGGCGTGGGTTATACCGCCGCTGATGAATACCAATCTTTTGGTGACTACGTAAGTGCCTATGATACCACAGGCAATACTTGCAAAAAAACTGCCTAGCAGAGCATTGCGAAAGAAAGCATAATCCAGGAGTTCAATGATATTCATCCGGTCAGCAGGCGTGCATTTTTTGTGCCCTCAATTCATTGACGAACATCAGCACTTCGTCTTTCAACTGGTCAGGAAGGGAAATATCCCTCATTTGGAGACTCCTGATCCAGCGTGGCTTTTCTTCGTCGAGTACGGAATAAAAGACTTCCCGGAATTCATCTATTTCATTGGCTGCATAGCCGTCAGAATCGCGGTGAGCATACCGGTCGAGCTCTTCATCGTCGAAATATTCCGGTTTCTCTGCAAAAGCAGCTATCAGGCTATCCCGCTCACATGTTTCATGTGCACCGCAACAGCCGCTATCTCCCAGATTTATGGAAGGGGGAGTTGCCTCACGCTCCTTATTGTTCCCTTTCCTGCGTTGCAGGTAGTTGGAGATTGTGAGTGCCACAACGAAAAAGAGTATAATGCCTGTGAAAAGGAGTAAACTTTGCATAATAATTACCTTTCTTCAATTGTAAATCCCGCCTGTTTCAGGTCGTTCCAAAAATCAGGGTAGGATTTGGATACTACTTTAGGATCATTGATAATGAGTGATCCGGACACAATGGCTCCGGGAGCCAGTGACATGGCCATCCGGTGATCGTCATAAGTGTCGATGGCCGGTTCTTTTTCCGGCAGACACCGTTCTCCGTCCCACTCCAGCATCCCGATTTCATTCTCCTTAAGCAGGTAGCCCGACTTCTTCAATTCTTTGATCAGTGCGGCCACCCTGTCAGTTTCCTTTATCTTCAGGCTTTGAATCCCGGAGAAAAGAAACGGTATGCCTTTAAAACAACAAGTGGCGGCAAAAGTTTGTGCCAGATCCGGCTCATTTACAAAATCGTGGAAAAATTTTTTGGTTCCCTTTTTTGTATTCCGGATGATAATGCCTTCCGGGACGAATTCTGTTGTAACCCCCAAATCGCTGAACAGGTTGGTCACGTTGGAATCGCCCTGAAGGCTGTTTCTTCCTAAGCCTTTTAACGTTACTTCCGCCCCGGGGATAAGGGATACCATCTCATACCAGTAAGAGGCGGCAGTCCAGTCCGGTTCCACCACAAACTCTACAGGGTTGTACACCTGCGGTTTCACGACGATGTCGTTACCGTCCCACTTAGTCTGTACCCCGCATTTCTCCATCATGCTGACAGTGAGGTGTATATAGGGCTTCGATACGATTTCATTTTCGATATGCATCACCAGTCCGTTTTCCATTCCGGGTGCTATCATCAGTAAGGCAGATATAAATTGCGAGCTGATATTGCCCGACAGGTAGACTTCGCCTCCTTTTAGCCTTTTACCTTTTATTTTCAAGGGTGGATATCCCTCTTTTTCCAAATAATCAATTTCGGCTCCTAAGGCTATAAGTGTCTCCACCAGTGGATAAATGGGCCTTTCATGCATCCGCTTCGAGCCTTTGATGATCCATTCGCCTTCCATTCCTGCCAGAAAAGCTGTCAGAAAACGCATGGCGGTACCCGCAGCCTTTATATCGAACTGGTTGGATTTGGAATTGAATGCGTCTATGAGCACTTGTGTATCCTCACAGTCCGACAGATTCCTGATCGGGTAAGGACTCAAACTCAAGGCATTCAGAATAAGTGCCCTATTGCTCATACTCTTGGATGCGGGAAGCTGCACGGTTGTGCGCAGGGCATCAGGTGGGTATATTTTATATTGTAACGGCATTTGCGGGTGAAATATTGATACAAAAATAATACTTTAAACCGAAGGTTGAGCGGTTTATTTCCGCTTTTACTTTGTTTTAATTGATTTAAACTTTTTTCTCTTTCAACTACCGCGTTATGCGGCCAATCCGTAGATAAAAATAGCCAGCATGGCAGTAGGGACTACATAGCGTAACAGGAATATATAGGTTCTGAGAAATCCTATGCCAAATTTGAGCGTCCTTTCATTGGTGAGTTGTGCATATACAAGTCTGCGGTTGAGATGCCATCCTACGAAAAGAGAAATGAAGAAACCGCCTATCGGCAGCATGAATTTGGCAGAAGCAACATCGAGGAAATTGAAAAATGATGAGGAGAACGAGGCGAAGATGCCTAAAATGATTACACCTGCAGTGACCAATAGTGTACTTTTTCTACGTGAAATGTGATATTCTTCGTGGATATATACCGTGACTACCTCCATCAGGGAAATAGTGGATGTAAGGGCTGCGAGTGCCAACAGGCAAAAGAAAAGGGTGCTCCAAATCATAGAACCCGCCATCTGGTTGAACAATTCGGGTAATGTGATAAAGAGTAATCCCGGACCGCCGGCTACCAGTTCGTCGACAATGGTGCCGGGATTGGTTGTCAAAGCGAATGCCGCGGGAAAGATGACCACACCGGCGAGAATAGCCACCAGTGAGTCGAGAACGGAAACCTGTACCGCTGTTTTTACAAGTGGAGTCTTATCATTGAAGTAGGATCCGTAAGTGATCATACAACCCATGCCGAGGGAGAGGGAGAAGAAAGCCTGTCCCATGGCATCGAGGAAGACGGTCGATTTTACATGCGCCAGGTCGGGCTTGAAAAGGAAATTGAGTCCTGCTATAGCACCGTCAAGGGTAACCGAACGGATGGCCAGTATAATAAGTAACAGGAAGAGTAATGGCATTAAAATCTTGGCAGATTGCTCAATCCCTTTCTTCACGCCGGAAAGGATAAAGAATGCAGTGAGAAGTGTAAAGATAATCATCCAGATGATTTGTTTGGCGGGATTACTTTGCAATTCTATGAAGTTGGCCGAAAGATTATCCACCCCAAAGAGATATCCCGAGACCGATTGGAAGATATAGACAAGTGTCCAGCCACACACTACCATATAAAATCCCATGATGACAAATCCGGTGAGTACACCCAGCCTGCCGACCCATTTCCATTGGGTACCGGGAGCCAGTTTGTGATAAGCACCGGCGGTATTGGCCCGGGAGGCCCTGCCGACCATGAATTCGCTTACCATAAGCGGTATGCCGAAAAACAAGATACAACCAATGTATACCAGGATAAAAATGGCCCCTCCACCATCAGCCGTCTGGCTGGGAAAACGCCAGATATTACCTAAACCTACGGCTGATCCTGCGGCTGCGGCGATTACTCCGATTTTTGATACAAATGTTGCTCGTTTATCAGACATAATATAGTTGTTTTCGTTAATTCTGATGATGGTCTTTTAAATTCTCCATTCTACCCCCTCTTTGGTGTCTTTTATCTCTACACCAATCGCTTTCAGTTCATCGCGGATTTTATCTGATGTACTCCAGTCTTTGTTTTCCCGTGCCGTTTTACGGATGTCGATAATTAAATTCATCAATCCCTCTATCACGTCACTGCCGCCCATGCTTTTTGACTCGTCAAGCAGTCCCAATACCTCGAAAATAAAGGTATGCATTAGTTTTCTCAAAGCCTCCAGGTCGGCCGTGGTGAGGGTTTCTTTTTTGTCGTTAGCCGAATTGATGATACGTACCCCTTCAAACAAATTTGCGATCAGTACAGGACTGTTAAAATCATCGTTCATGGCGGCATAACATTTTTCCTCCAGTGCAGCGATATCTACCGAAGAGGAAGCGGACGGAGATAATTTCTCTAATACCGACAGGCTTTCCATCAGTTTTTTGTATCCTTTTTCTGCTGCTTGCAGCGCTTCGTTGGAGAAGTCGAGCGTGCTTCTGTAGTGTGATTGCGCCATGAAGAAGCGTACTGTCATTGGAGAGTATCCTCTTTCCAATAAGGGATGGTCTCCTGTGAACAGTTCTTTGGGTAAGAAGCCGTTCCCGGCTGTTTTGGACATACGGGCACCATTCACAGTGAGCATATTGGTGTGCAACCAGTATTTGGCGGGTGCAGTGTGGTTACAAGCTTCTGACTGGGCGATCTCGTTGGTATGGTGGGTTGCCTGGAGATCCATCCCTCCCCCGTGTATATCGAAAGTAGTGCCCAGATACTTTGTACTCATTGCCGAACACTCTATATGCCAGCCGGGAAATCCCCATCCCCAGGGAGAGGGCCACTGCATCAGGGTTTCCGGTTTTGCCTTGATCCAAAGGGCAAAGTCGAGTCTGCCCCGCTTCTCGTCCTGTCCGCCTAGTTCCCGTGTCCCTTCCAGCAGGTCTTCCATCTTTCGGTTAGTGAGTTGGCCGTAATCATGCTCTTTGCTGTATTTCTCCACATCGAAATAGACAGAACCGTTTATCTCATAAGCAAATCCCGCGGCCATGATCTTTTTGATCATCTCTATCTGCTCTATTATATGCCCGGTGGCAGCCGGCTCTATGCTGGGAGGAAGTGTGTTGAAGAGTGCCATTACGTCATGGAAGCCAATAGTGTATTTTTGTACTATCTCCATCGGTTCCAACTGCTCCAGTTTGGCTCTTTTGGCAAATTTATCATCACCCTCATCCCGGTCACCTTCCAAATGGCCGGCATCGGTGATGTTACGCACATAGCGTACCTTGTATCCGAGATGGAGCAGATACCTGTATATCATATCAAAAGAGATGAAAGTGCGGCAATTCCCGAGATGTATATCGCTGTAGACAGTAGGTCCGCAAACATACATACCCACAAGAGGGGGATGCAGCGGTTCAAATGGTTCTTTTGTCCTACTGAGTGTGTTGTAGATTATCAACCTCTTTTCCTTTTCTTCGCTCATAATGAATGATGTTTTTTTAAGAGAGGCAAAAATACAAATTATAATAGAATAATATGTAAAAGTAAAGTGGGAATGTGGAAAAGAGGAAAAGCGGAAAGGTACCTGAGTGGTTAGGCGGCTAAGTGGATGAGTGGACTGAAATGAATTGGAAATAGAGAATTGAAAATGGAAAATCGACGGAGTCAAATCTTGAAAAAGAGTCACATTTATGAGGCTGTTTTGTATATTTTTAATATTTTTGCGGCTTCTTTGGATTCACTTGAATTATTAAAACAAAAAGTCTTTATGGTACGAAACATTGTTCTATCCCTTGCTATTTTATGTGCTGCAGGGACTATTCAAGCGCAGAACCTGCAACTGCACTTCGATCCCCGTCATTCATTGTATGGAGATAAGATAGGTGCTCCTGTCAATTATCTTACCGCTACCTTTGAGATGTTTAAACCCGACCAGTGGGGAAGTACTTTCATGTTCGTGGATTTCGATTTCAATTTCGATAAACGTAATCCCGGACTTGCTTATGCTGAGATAGCCCGCGAATTTAAGATTGGTGATTTTCCTTTACTGCCCCATATTGAATACAATGGTGGATTGGGATTAGTAAGAGGGTCGGATGGCGTTGGTTTTTCCATTCCAAGTTCTTATCTGGGTGGATTTGGTTATCCGTTCCAACTGGGTAATTTTTTCATGAGTACTTACGTGGCTTATAAACTGAATGCTTTCCAGGAGTTAAGCCATGATGCGCAGTGGACACTTACATGGAACTCTACCCTTGCCGGAGGTAAGCTTTCACTGGCCGGTTTCCTGGATATCTGGAGTGAAAACAGGAACCGTATCGGAGAAGGGGACGAAAAGGGCAAGAAGATGGTTCTGTTGAGTGAACCCCAGATATGGTACAATATTACACCCCAATTTGCTATTGGAAGCGAGGTAGAGGTGAGTTATAATTTCGTTATCGGGGCAAATAGTTTTTATGCTATCCCTACGATAGCGACCAAGTGGAATTTTTAATCTAAATCCCATAAAATCATGCTGGAAAAATTATTCAAACTGAAACAAAATAAAACCACTGTACGCACGGAACTCGTGGCGGGAGTCATTACTTTCCTTACCATGTCTTATATCCTGGTAGTAAATCCAAATATTCTGGGAGCAACCGGGATGGACAGGGAAGCCCTTTTTACCGCGACGGCATTTGCTACTCTACTGGGTACACTCTTTATGGCATTTATCCCTAATTTGCCGATTGCACAGGCACCCGGTATGGGGTTGAACTCCTTTTTCGCTTTTTCTGTAGTGATAGGACTGGGTTATTCCTGGCAAATGGCGTTGACGGCTGTTTTCATTCAGGGGATCATCTTCGTGCTTCTCACCTTCTTCAATATCCGTGAGTTGATTGTGAAAAGTATCCCTAACACCATTAAAAATGCCATTCCTGTGGGGATTGGACTCTTTATCACGCTTCTTGGCCTGCAGAATGCGGGGTTGATCGTGAAAGATGAAAATACGATGGTCACCCTGGGTGCCATGTCCAACCATCACGTCTGGGTAGCTCTGCTGGGACTTATCCTGACGGCTGTACTCTATTATAAAAAAGTACATGGTGCTTTCCTGATCGGTATCGCTACAGCTACCATCTTCGCCATTACTTTGGGAGAAGTGCCTATGCCGGAAGGTAGCCTGATAGCTCTTCCGCCTGATATCTCACCCATTTTTGCGCAATTTGAATGGACAAATATTTTTACATTTGATATGCTGATTGTGGTGTTCACCTTCCTTTTCGTGAACATGTTTGATACCATAGGCACTCTGTTGGGGGTGACTTCGAAAATAGGTATTACCGATGAGAACGGTGATTTCCCCCAATTGAAACGTGCGCTCTTTGCCGATGCATTGGGTACCACCTTCGGCGCTATATTGGGAACCAGTACGGTAACCTCTTATGTGGAAAGTGCCTCAGGGGTGGCTGTGGGAGGCCGTACCGGGTTGACCGCCCTTTCCACTGCGACTATGTTCGCCCTGGCACTGTTCTTTGCGCCCCTCTTCCTGATGGTTCCGGCTTCGGCCACAGCTCCTGCATTGATCCTGGTCGGATTATTTATGATCACTTCCGTAGTGAAGATCAATTTCGAGGATATGACTGAGGCGTTACCCGCATTCCTTACCATCGTGATGATGCCGTTCGCTTTCAGTATTGCCCAGGGAATTGTCTTTGGTATGCTTTCTTTCGTTATCCTGAAAACATTGAGCGGAAAGTTGAAGCACATATCGATCACCATGTGGGTCATTTTCGTGCTCTTTGTCGTGAAGATGGTACTCGATGCAATGGATGTGGTGTAAATAGGGCAACCAGCATAATTGCTTGTATATGTCGGCTGAAATGACTATTTTTGCGCTCTAAATCAATAATAAAATCATAACAATTAATATTTTATGGCAACAACTGCTGATTTCAGGAACGGAATGTGCATCGATCTGGAGGGCCAATACTACTTCATCGTGGAGTTCCTTCACGTGAAGCCGGGTAAAGGTGCTGCTTTTGTCCGTACTAAACTGAGGAATGTGACTACAGGCCGTATCCTCGAAAAAACATTCAACTCGGGAGTAAAAGTAGATGAGGTACGTATCGAACGTCGTCCTTTCCAGTATCTTTACCGCGATGACATGGGATATAATTTCATGAATACCGAAACTTTCGAACAGATACCTATTCCCGAAGAACAGATTGAAGGGGTGAAATTCCTGAAAGAAGGTGATGTGGTGGAAGTACAGATCCATGCTGAAAGTGGGACTATCCTTACGGCGGAGATGCCTGCACATGTGGTGCTTGAGGTGACTTATACCGAGCCGGGCATCAAAGGCGATACCGCTACTAACACGTTGAAACCCGCTACTGTGGAGACAGGGGCAGAAGTACGTGTGCCTCTCTTTATTAATACAGGTGAAAAGATCAGGGTAGATACCCGCGATGGCTCATATGTTGAGCGTGTCAGAGGATAGTTGTATATAGCATTCAGGCGTATGGATTTCTACTATGCATTCGATTTTCTTGCCCGGTTGCAGATAAATAACGACCGCAATTGGTTCCATGAGCATAAATTCGAGTATGATGAAATCCGGGCCGATTTTGAAAACTTTATTAACAGGCTCATTGTGCCGCTTGCTCAACTCGATCCGGGTATCGGATCGGTTACGGCCAATGAGTCTGTTTTTCGTATTTATCGCGATACCCGTTTCTCTCACGATAAAACACCTTATAAAACCCATCTCAGTGCCTTTATAGCAAACGGGGGAAAGAAAACCCGGTTTGCAGGCTACTATATCCATATTCAACCGGACGAATCATTCTTTGCCGGTGGGATTTATAACCCTGATCCGGCTGCTTTGGAATCTATCAGAAACGAGATTTATCATCAGCCCGAGGAGATACGGAGTATTCTTGATAATCGGAAGTTCAAAAAAACTTTCCCCGAACTGTCTGTTGAAGATAGGCTTAAAAATCCTCCAAAGGGTTATCCGAAAGATTTTAAGGAAATCGAACTATTGAAAAATAAACACTTTATCACTCATTATCCTCTCAAAAATGAGTTTTTCCTGCAAGATGAGGTAATCGGCCGGCTTATGGAACTCTGTAAAATACAATATCCGCTCAATGCGTTCCTGAACAGGGCTGTGAAAGGCTGATGAAGCTCTGAAAAATCCAGAATAAGTTGACTTCTCTTCCAATTTGATGGGATCCCACAATATATCCTGTTTGCCTATTCATTTGTTATGAGTATATTAATAAATTATATGTGCGGGATAATTTTGTAACAAAGTTGTTTGTAACAAAGTTGTTTGTAGTTATTTTTTACCTATCTTTGTGACGGAAAGGAGATAACTGTATGGGAAATCCGTTTGTTTTTGGTTCGGCTACATCGGGCGAATGGTTTACTGACCGCGAAGCAGATGCTAAGCGCCTGTTGGCGAATTTCACACATGGTGTGAATACGATACTCATTTCACCACGTCGTTGGGGTAAGACCTCACTTGTGAGAAAGGTGAGCGAAGAAGCCTGTTCATCGGATCTGAAAGTTGTCAATATGGATGTGTTCTCCTGTCGCAACGCGGAGGAGTTCTACACCCTTTATGCTACAGAGCTGATCAAGCAAACAGCAAGCAGGTGGGAAGAATGGGTAGAAAACGCGAAACGCTTTTTGTCGGGACTGGTGCCGAAGATCAGTATTGGCGTTGATCCGATGACCGATTTCGCTCTTTCGTTCGATTTCTCCAATCAGCAGCAGAACGAAGAGGTGTTGAATCTCCCCCAAAAAATCACAAAAGAGAAAGGCATCCGTATCGTGGTATGCCTGGATGAATTTCAGCAAATCGCCGAATTTGACAATGCGCTTTATTTTCAGCGGAAATTGCGGTCGGCATGGCAGTTGCACCAGGATGTAACTTATTGTCTTTACGGGAGCAAACAGCACTTAATGACTAAACTGTTCTCGAAACAGAGTATGCCATTTTATAAGTTCGGTGATGTAATCTATCTCCAGAAAATTAATACGTCTGACTGGATATCATTTATCTGTCGCCGGTTTGAAGTTACCGGAAAGCAAATATCGCCCGAACTTGCTGAAAAAGTTTGCCTTACGGTAGAAAACCACTCCTCATATGTGCAGCAGTTGGCTTGGCTTTTATGGGTGCAAACGGATGTGAAGGCATCCGAAACCGGCTTTCAGGCAGCATATGCCGATTTACTGAATCAAAATTCGATGCTTTATTATAAGTATATCGATGGCCTGACCACCTACCAGCTTAATTTTTTGTATGCTGTGGCGGAGGGTGTAACGTCTGAATTTACCAGGAAGGAGAATCTGAAGCGTTACCAGTTAGGGACATCAGCCAATATAAGACGATTGAAAACATCTCTTGAAAACAAGGAGCTGATCGATATTTCGGGTAAAATCGTCAGTTTTAATGATCCTGTTTTTAAGCTGTGGTTCAAAAAAAATGTGAGAAGATTCTGATAAAAATAGTAATATGCAAATTATCCTGTCACCTGCCAAGTTAATGGACTTTTCCGATAAGAAGAAAGACATAAAACCCTCAAAACCGTTATTCCCGGAAAAGACTAAAGAGTTGATAACTGTATGCCGGCAACTCTCGGAAAGGGAGATCGCGACGGAGATGGAGATCAATGCCAAAATGGCGCATGAAGTATATGAATATTTCCAGACGTTTGATCTCCGGCCTACTCCGAAACAATCGGCCGCACTCGCGTATAACGGTATTGCTTATAAGGGTTTGAATGCCCATGATTTTTCTGTGGAAGATTTCGATTTCGCGCAGCGGCATCTCAATATCATCTCCGGGTTATACGGTATTGTCTGTCCGCTGGATGCAATTAAGCCTTACCGGCTCGAGATGCAGAGAAAAATTATGCCGCGAGGATATAAGACACTCTACGATTTCTGGGAAGATACGGTCAATGGCCATCTCTCGAAAAAACTCCGGAAAGGAGATAAAACCATCATCAATGTAGCCTCCAAAGAGTACGCCAAGGTAGTCAGGAAAAACAAGTTACCAAGAGGAACGAAAATTATCGACATCCATTTCCTGCAACAAGAGAATGATAAATTGAAACAGATTGTGGTGCATTCCAAGAAAGCACGCGGTTTGATGTCCCGTTTTATCATTAAAAACAGGTTGATTGATCCGGAGGAGGTGAAAGGTTTCGATTATGAGGGATATTTTTTCTATCCGGCCCTTTCGAAAGAGGATACCTGGGTATTCGTGCGGTAAATTAAAAGTGAAAAGTAATAAATTAAGAATTAAAGTAAAGAATTAAAAATGTTTCACTATATTTGCTCTGTTTACTCCGGAAATTAGCCGTTATGAGCAAGTTAAGTATCAAGCAATGGGCGGAGGAAGACCGTCCCCGTGAAAAATTACTGCTGAAAGGAGTTTCAGTACTTTCCGATTCGGAACTTCTGGCAATCCTTATCGGCTCGGGCAACGATAAACAAAGTGCTGTGGAGCTGGCACAGCATATTTTGTCGGAAGCCGGTAATGACTTGAACCAGTTGGCGCGGATGAGTGTGTCAGATCTGATGAATAATTTCCGGGGAATTGGTCAGGCCAAAGCGGTTACTTTAATAGCCGCACTTGAGTTGGGACGACGGAGAAAGACCGTTGAAACGCCCCGAAAGAAGAAAATCACTTCGTCGAGGGTTGCCTATGAGCATTTCTATCCTCTGCTTTCCGACTTGAACCATGAGGAGACATGGGCATTGCTGACCGACCGGTCGAATAAGGTGTTGAGTTCTATTCAGGTGAGCCGTGGCGGCATCTCGGGAACGGTAGTAGATATACGGTTGGTGCTGAGGGAGGCGCTCAGCCGGTATGCATCCGGGATTATTCTTGGACACAATCATCCCTCAGGACAATGCCGACCAAGCCCCCAGGATACGCATCTAACCAAAAAATTAAAAGAGGCTGCCCAGTGGATGGATATCTCTCTGCTCGACCATATTATCGTCTGTGGAGAAAACTATTTCAGTTTTGCGGATGAAGGAATTATCTGAAGCAACTAAACAATATGCCGGGCAATCGGTTTAATAAAAAAATGAGATTATGAACGAAGAATTACAAGCTTTACAAGATAAAATAGTGGTGATGCTCCGTACGGTGTATGACCCCGAAATCCCTGTGAATATTTATGACCTGGGAATGATTTATGATGTGGATATCGATGAAGAGAATAATGTGGCCATTGAGATGACCTTTACCTCTCCCAGTTGTCCCGCAGCCGATTATATCCTGATGGATGTGCAGTTGAAGGTGGAATCGATCCCCGAAGTGAATAAAGTAGATCTGAATCTTACTTTCGATCCCCCATGGGACCGGTCGATGATGAGCGAAGAAGCATTGTTGGAACTGGGAATGATGTAGGACAGGTTAAAGGGATTGTTGAATAATTGACTGTGAGAGATAAAATCTATTTTCTTGCCGATGCCCATCTAGGATCCAAATCGCATGGCGACTCCATTGAGACGGAACGAAAACTATGCCGCTGGCTCGATAGCGTGAGGGATGATGCTGCTGTAATTTTTCTGATGGGAGATATCTTTGACTACTGGTATGAATACCGGTATGTGGTACCAAAGGGTTTTACACGTTTGCTGGGTAAGCTGGGCGAGATGACCGATTCGGGAATAGAAATCCATTTCTTTACAGGGAATCATGACCTATGGCTGACCGACTACCTCTCTAAAGAGTGTGGGTTAATCCTTCATCTGGAACCCTATATCACCGAGTTGAAAGGGAAGAAGTTTTTTCTTGCCCATGGTGATGGGTTGGGTGACGACTCCCGTTCGTTTCATCTTCTCCGGAAACTATTTCACAGTAAATTCCTTCAGAAATGTTTTTCAGGCATTCATCCCAGATGGACCATCCCGTTGGCACACACCTGGTCGAACAGCAGCCGTGAGAGTGGGGGTGTAGTACCTTATCTGGGGGAAGACCGGGAGCATTTGGTCCGTTTTGCGAAAAATAAGTTGAAAGTGATTCCTGATATCAACTACTTTATATTTGGACACCGTCATGTTTTACTCAACCTTCCCATCGCTGAGCAGAGCCGCGTGATCATGCTGGGCGACTGGATCACTCTTTTTTCCTATGCGGAATTTGATGGTGAGGGTGTAGAGTTAAAACAATTCCTCTAAGTGGGGCCGCTATTGTTTCCACTTTCTGCTATATCCTTAGTCGCTGAAAGAAATCCCATATCACAATTCCTGCAGTCACTGATACGTTGAGGGAATGTTTGGTGCCGTATTGGGGGATCTCAATGCATCCGTCCGATGCATCAATTACCTCTTGTGCGACACCATGCACTTCATGACCGAAGATCACCGCATATTTTTTTTCTTTATCCAATTCAATATTCTCCAGCGAGATGCTGTTTTCAGCCTGCTCAATGGAGAAGACGATATATCCCTCTGCTTTCAATACTTCTACAGCCGAAAGAGGCTCCTCGAAGTAACGCCATTGTACCGAATCTTCAGCACCAAGAGCTGTTTTGTGAATTTCCGCGTCGGGTGGTGTGCCGGTGATGCCACAGAGTAAAATCTCTTTTATCCGGAAGGCGTCCCCGGTACGGAATACCGACCCTATGTTATGCCGGCTCCGTACATTGTCGAGCACGACAGCCAGTGGTATCTTCTCTGCTTCCCGAAATTCCTCGACGGAGATGCGGCTGAGTTCTTCTATCTTTAGTTTTCGTCGTTGCATAAAGAATAAAATTGTCTATTTTAGCACTGCACGAATCACAAACCAGACGTGATGGAAAAGGGTGGAGATATGTCCGTAATATTTTGCCATAATACGGTAACGTTCTTTCAAAGAAGCTTTGTGATTGGCCGTGGTCATCCCTTCGTTCAGGTAGTTGACCAGTGTGAGACGGGTATTGTGGATAGAGATGGCTTTTTTCATCATGCGGATACACCAGTCGAAATCGGAAGAGAAGCGGTAAGAGAGGTCATAAGGCTCCGTCAATTCCCGTTTCACAATAAAAGCCTGATGACAGACCAGCATTCCCTGTTTAAAACTCTTCCATGTGAGCTTGCCGGGTGCTTTCAGCCGGCGCATATGGAGAAAGCTGCCTTTATCATCCACAATGGCTGTCTCTCCATAGAGGATATCCGGTGGCTTGTTCCTGTCGAATGACTGCATCATTCTTTCCACTGTATCCGGTGCATAGAAGGTATCGCCCGCATTCAGGAAGCAAAGATAATCGCCCGAGGCCATCCCGATGGCTTTGTTCATGGCGTTGTACAGGCCCTGGTCGGGTTCACTGATCCATCTTAACCTCTTTTGTACAGTTGTCCGGTTTAGAATACTCCCCTCCTTTTGTATGTTCAAATCTCCCTCTGAATATTCCTGTATTATCCTTAATGTTCCATCGACCGATGCTCCATCTACAATCAAATGCTCCAGATGGGGATATGTCTGTTCCTGCACGCTTTTCAGTGTGCGTTCAACCGTTTTCTCGGCGTTCCAGGTGACGGTGATGACGGATAGTTTCATTATTTTCGGGCGTATATGGCAATGTACGAAGATAATAATTTCCCTTTTACAGGGAATAGTTTGAGGGCATAGCTCAACATCTTAACCCATTTTCTCCTCTTTTGATTTTCCGGCTTTGGTTCGAGCCAGACCATTGGTTTTCCGAGATAATCTACAGAAACATCATAAAGATTGAATGACTGCATGATCTCTTTCAGGTAGGGTATTTTCATCGATTGCAGATTGTGGGAGTCCAGGTTTTCCCTGTCGAACCGTCGCTGGAGTTCTCCGTTCAGACCCAGGAAGTTGGGGATGATTATCAACAACTGCCCTTTTTCTGAAAGTAGATCAATATGTCGGGCAATTGCATCCCGTGTATCTTCGAAATGTTCGATAAAACCGGACGAAAAAACCACATCATATTTTTTTTCTGATGAAAATGCAAAGAAATCGTTGTCGATGCATTGGATGGTTCCTTCCGGCAAATCATTGATTTTCTCAAAATTGCGGACAATCTCTTTGTTGATGTGGTAATCGAGTATGGTTACGTCCCGGATGCCTCGACGGTAGAAATAGGCAGCATTTACCCCCGGAAAGCCGCCGATCTCGATAAAGTTTATTCCCCTTGTCAGCTTCGGCATAAACCTTTCGAACACTACTTTTTTGGGTATCTTGTCGTATTGGTAATTCTTCCAATACTTATCCCAGTATTCTTTATCGGTTATACTATTATTCTCCTTCATACTCGTAAATTTCCTTGTATTGCTGTGCGACTTTCTCCTGTGCGTATTCCTCTGCCACTTTCCCCCGTGCGTTGAGGGAGAGCGTTTCGAAATCGGCCTCAAACAATGTCCAGATCAGTCCGTTTGCCAAATCCCGTGCGTTTCTGTATTCAGCCACGTATCCGTTCTTCCGGTGATCGATCATTTCCGGAATTCCCCCGATATGAAAACCTACACAAGGCGTGCCGCAGGCCATTGCCTCCATAATGGTATTGGGCAAGTTCTCATAGAGGGAGGGAGTGACGAACAGGTCGACGGCATTATAGAGTTCCGGCATCTGTCGGGGAGAAATATATCCCATACTCCTTGCCGGCAGGGCAAGTTGTTTTTCTATCTCTTCCCCCCCGCCTCCTGCAATAAGAAAAAGCAGGTTTTCCGAATGGTGTGCCATCAATCCGGCTGCCTCCACCAGATAGTCCATCCCTTTACGCTTGTCGGCTGCCTTCACTGCCGCGAACAGGATAATCTTTTTATCAAGTGGCAAATTCAGTTTTTTACGTATTTCGCTTTTATCCATTGGACGGTAGGTGCCGGTATCGATAGGATTGGGGATAGAAGTGACCCTCTGTCCCCATGTAAGGGGGCTCTGCCCGGCCAACTCCCGTAACCAGTGGCTACATGCTGTAAAAGTGATATTGCCGGTTAAGTAGGCAGAATGCTTCCGTTTGAAAATAATATGTGAGAGGTCGTTTCGGGAGGGTGTCCTCAGATAAGGACAATGCCCGCACCCGAAAGTATAGGCGTCACAGGCGCCGGCATGGTGGCAGATGCCGGTAAACGGCCACATATCGTGCATTGTCCATACCACTTTTTTCCCGGAGGAAAGGATTTTTCCTATCTCTTTGATGGAGAGCATCCCCTGGTTTATCCAATGTAGATGGATAACGTCAGCCTCTTTGAATTCGGGAAGTTTTGTAATCGATACTCCCGTATTGGCGATTGAGACATCGAACAGGTTTTCTCTTGACAGGCGATTGTAAAGATAAATAACACCACGTTCCCAATAGAACCGGAACGTATTCCTCTTTTTGCTTCCCGCAGTAAATACTGCCGTGTCACTTCCCAGTTTGGCACGCACTACCATCGAGGCATCGCATCCTGCATGGCGCACTGCATGTAATAAACGGGTTGCGGCTATGGCCGCTCCTCCCTGTATATCGTATGTACTGATAAAAAGTACTTTCATTTCCGGATATTCAAACGTAAGATTACAAAAATAGTGAATTTATAATTATCCTCTTGGATATATTTACCGAGATAGCCAAAAAAGATCTACTCTATGGATAATATCCAATGATGTTTAGTAAAACCGATACTTCCCGTAACAAAAAGTTGCGTATTTTTGCAGGATGATTTGAGATCGTCTGAATGTAATTGGACTACCCTGTTTATTAATCTATATCGTAAATGGCTGATTCCGCACTGAAGAAAAAAACAACCCGTTCGCTTTTCTGGAGCTTTATTGATAAGTTCGGGCAGCAGATACTCAACTTTGTGAGTATGCTGGTGCTGATGAATATCGTGGTGCCGGATGCTTACGGATTGATCGGGTCGCTGGCTGTATTTACAGCGTTCTCCACTATTCTTGTCGACAGCGGTTTCGGTAGATCATTGTTGAACCGGAAAGAGGTTTCTCCGGCCGAATACAGCTCCATTTTTTATTTTAACGTAGTATTGGGTGTTTTTATATATCTGCTCCTTTTCTTTCTTAGCCCGTTGATTGCCGGCCTGTTCAATGCTCCGGCGCTGATTCCGGTTACGAGAGGCTTGTTCCTGGCTCTTATCTTCAATGCTTTCGGGTTGATACCTTTAGTAGTTCTGACTAAAAATGCCGATTTTAAAAGACTTACGAAAGCCAATATACTGGCTTTGTTTATAGCAGATGTGGTTGCCATTGTTCTGGCTCTTACCGGACATGGTGTTTGGGCATTGGTTGCCCAAATCGTTTTATATGCATTTTTCAGGACGATATTTATGTGGCTGTATTCACCATGGAGGCCGGTTGCGGAATTCAGTCTTGGCCGGTTAAGATCCTTTTTCGGATTCAGTTATAAATTACTGTTGTCGTCGATGATTTCCACCACGGTGAATAACATCTATCCAAGCCTTATTGCCGTGTTCTACCCGATGAACCAGGTGGCATTCTTCAATCAGGCAAAGAAATACCAGGAAATACCTTTTCTGACGCTTTCCAATACTTTCCGGTCGGTAGGCATGGTAATCTTGTCGGAGATCAACGATCAGACGGAACGCTTGAAGAGGGTAGTGAGAAAGCTGATCAAATCGATTGCTTTTCTCTCATTCCCAATAGCTTTCTTAATGATACTGATTGCCGAGCCCGCTTTTTATATCTTGTTTAAGGAGAAGTGGTTGGCTTCAGTGCCTTATTTTCAGATATTGACATTGGCCGGAATGCTACTGCCTTTTACCATTATTTTTAACGAGTTATTCATCGCAAAAGAACGATCTGCTTTTTTTCTGGGGCTTGAAGTTGTAAAAGGAGTTCTATTGCTCCTGTTAATTCTTCTCTTTTTTTCGAAAGGTATTATGGGGTTGGCTATCAGTTGGGTTGTATATATGATTGTGACGTTAATTTTGTCGGTGGTTTTTTCGGGAAAAGTTATTCAATATTCACTTCTTGATTTTGTGAAGGATACATTTCCCTATTTCTTTATGGCTGTAATCAGTACGGGAGTTTCCTATTTTTCCACTCGTAATATTGGGAGCGATATTCTTTTTGTTGTTATAAATCCGGTGTTGATTGTGTTATTCTATATTGGGTTATGTAAGTTATTCAGATTGGAGATGACAGGAGAAATTGAACAATGGTTTGCGGCAAGAAAAAAGAAAAAAGTATCAAATGAATATTGAAAATCAAATAAATATAAAAACTCCGAGAGTTTAATCACAAACCACCGGACATAGAATTAATTTAAAATAATATTTGTTCAATGAAAAAATTGCTTGAAGAAATCGGGAAAAAACTAGGATATAAGTATTTTCGTTATGGGATTCCATATCAATTAGAATGTAAAAAACACAAAAATGAGATTGATTATTTGAAATCTGTTTTGGCAGATGATTTGTCGAGAGATGTATTGAATGCCGCCATTAAATGCAGAATGACGCGAAATTATAAATATCTCAAACCGTTTTACGATACCAATAATACCAAAGAATTGATGTTGAATTCTGGATATACTGTGTGTTTTGATCCGTCACAGTATTTTCCCAAAGATATTATCAATCTTTCAACAGAAGAGGTTTTTATAGATGGTGGTGGATTTGTTGGCGATACAGCTTTGAATTTTATCGGACAGACTGCCGGATATTTTAATAAAATACACATATTTGAACCTATTAAACGTAATTGTGAGCAAATCAGAAAAAACATAACAAATTTATCCGATAAAGTAATTTTGCATAATTTGGGGTTGTATTCTTCCTGTGAAGAAACTTTTTTTGAAGATTCAGGCAGTGGCTCCCGCATTGGTAAAGGTAAAGAGTTAGTAAAACTTGTGGCATTAGACAATTATTTTTCCGAACAGGAACGTAGTGAAATCACATATATTAAATTGGATGTTGAGGGTGCAGAAATGTCAGCTCTTGAAGGGATGCAAGATACAATTATAAAATACAATCCTAAATTAGCAATTTGCATATACCATAAACCGGCAGATTTATGGGAATTGCCACTGTATATCCATAAACTAAACCCCAAATACAATCTTTATATCAGGCAACACCACCCTGTTAATGAAACAGTTTTATATGCTGTATAGAGTAGGTTTTTTTAATGTCTGAACCCCTAACCCTTAAAAAAATATTGTATTACTCTCCCAAAAAATGTTTTCTCCTATGGAAGGGCAATGCAGCCGGAAATTGGTGTAGGACGATGTGCAGGTTCTGTCAAATTTTTAAATGTCTTTTGATTCTTCGTCTTACTTTTGCCCAAAACGAATAGGTCTTGTTATGATATCTTTCTATTGATTTTCGTGCTGCCTTATTTTCTTCTATTACCGGAATATTGATGGTTAGTCTATCGGTATATAGCTGAGTAGTGTAAATGTCCTGAAGGCCACTATGTATGCCACTCCCGTCGAATCCGATATTTCTTACCAACGATCTTCCGGCATTGACCGAAAGCATATCTTTCAGAAACAAGGAAGCATTCCAGCGGATGGCCCATGAATTGTTTTTCCCATTTACTTGTCTTTGTAACATCCGGGTATAGGGGTATTTGCCATTGAAGTCAAACAATCTGGATAGATTGCGACTTTTTATTTCGTTTAATAGTGCTTCTCCGTCAGGGTTGAATTCTTTCCATGCCCTTTTCCAGGTAGCCCAGCCCCAACTTCCTGTCCACTTTATCAAAAAGGTTTCCGGCAATTCCGGAAGAGGGTAGCAATATCCATGTATATGTCCGATTCTATTTTCGTTCTCGAACATATCCAAGGCTTCGTTCATGAATGTGAGAAAATAGGGGGATGTTGACAGGTCATCTTCAATCACGATCACTTTGCCATACTCCTCAATCACCTTGGTAACACCGTCGATAATATTCTTTGCCAGTCCAACATTGTGGGTATTTTCGATAAGGTGAACTGCCTTGAATCCTTCAATAGGGCGAATGATTTCCCGTACCGCCTCCACATCTTTTTTATCTGTTTCATTCTTGTAGCCATCCGAAAATATAAATAGTTCACTTTTACTACAAAGGGCGTTATCCTGTAGTGCCTTCAATGTCTGTAGTGTATGGGAGGGACGGTTGTATGTGAACAAAAGTATAGGCGATAAGGACATTGGTGTGCGGATTTAAAAATCGGTTTTAGAGGACAATATATTCCGCTGTAATACCTGTAGCGAGACCTGTTCCCCCACCTTGATCCCTTTGCGGTTAAGATGTGTTTCTACCGTTTGGTAGGCCAGTTCCGGGTTGTTATTGTCACCGCTGAGGTGGCAGAGCCAGATATTACGTAGGTCGGACGAGTAGTTGTTGGCCAGGAATTCGGCGGTCTGCCGGTTGCTCAGGTGCCCTGATCCGGAGGTGATGCGTTGTTTCAGCGGGTAGGGGTAGCGACCGTTATTCAACATCTCTTCATCATAATTGCTTTCAATGACGAGATGATTGGCTTTGCAAATATAATAAGCTACTTCGTCGGTAATGGTACCCACATCGGTGGCGAGAGTAAACCGGTGGTTGCCGAACCGGATAAAATAGCCGGAGTTATCCACACTATCGTGGGGTACATTGAAGGCTGTAATTTGGAAATCTTTAATTTGAAATGGGGTTCCTTTTTCAATATATATGGTTGACCCGTTAAGGCTGTTGCGGACAAGGGGATGATTTATAATCGCCTTGTGTACTTCACGGGTGGCATAGACCGGGATATGCAGTTTTTCTCCCAGATAGCCTACCGATTTGATATGGTCGTAGTGGTCGTGTGTGACCAGGATTGCCATGATCGATGAGAAGTCGATTCCATAGTGGGCAAGCCGTTTCTTGATGACACGCGGGCCGATGCCGGCGTCGATCAGGATGCCGTAGCGGGAATTCCCCAGATAGTAACTGTTGCCGCAACTACCGCTGCTCAGGCTGAAAAAAGAGAATCGTTCCGATGGAAAAAGTTCATACTGCATACTTACGAATGTGCCAATGTTACTGATGTGCCAATTGTCAATTATCAATTGCTAATTGAGATAGCCGATGAATAGTGCGGTTGTATTGCCCGATCATTTCATTGACAACCTGCCCTGCAGGGATGATCTCTTTTATATGTGAGGCGATCTGTCCGATCTCCAGTTCACCTTCTGTCAGGTCTCCATCAAAGATACCCCTTTTTGAACGCCCTTTGCCTAATAGTTCGCGCAATTCTTCGGGGGTAGCGCCGCGATCTTCCAGTTGCTGTACCTGTTGGTAGAACTCATTTCTTACCAGTCGTGTGGGACTCAGTTTCTTGAGTGATAATACCGTATCTCCTTCATTCAGGGAGATACACCGTTGTTTGAATGCTTCACTGGCAGAACTTTCATTGGTCAACGCGAACCGTGTACCTACCTGTACTCCTTCCGCGCCCAGGGCAAACGCTGCAGCCATCGCTTCGCCCGAGCCGATCCCCCCGGCAGCAATCAATGGCAGATCTATAGCCTTTCTCACCTGTGGTATCAACGCAAAAGTGGTAGTTTCTTCGCGACCGTTATGCCCGCCGGCTTCAAATCCTTCGGCGACGACAGCGTCGACACCGGCTTCCGCACATTTAATGGCAAACCTGGAACTCGACACCACATGCGCTACTTTTATTCCTGCCGATTTGAGTGTCGCTGTCCAAGTTTTAGGATTGCCGGCCGAAGTGAAAACAACCGGTACTTTCTCTTCGAGGATAATCTGCATGATCTCTTCGATTTGAGGGTACATCAATGGTACGTTCACCCCGAACGGTTGTCCTGTGGCTGCCTTGTACTTCTGGATATGTTCTCGTAATGTCCCGGGATGCATTGATCCCGCCCCAATCAGTCCCAGCCCTCCGGCATTGCTGACTGCAGCCGCTAATTTCCAGCCGCTGCACCATACCATTCCTGCCTGGATGATAGGATAGCGAATACCAAAAAGGGCCGATATCCGGTTTATGCTCATGTTGATGATATTTGTTGCTTGAAGTTACAAAGATAGCAACCTCCCGACGATTTTCCCCCATTGTCGCAGTACAAAATCATTTTTTTAGTAGCTTTGCATACTTAATGTACCAATCCCGACACGTCGGGACAAGTAATGTCAATGTGAGTGAGGTGGAATGGTAATTGGTAAATTATAATTCATAAATCATAATTCATAACTCTATGAACGTTCTTCTTCTTGGTTCCGGTGGACGCGAGCATGCGTTAGCCTGGAAAATTCGAAAGAGCAGACACCTGAATAATCTGTATATTGCTCCCGGCAATGCGGGTACCGCAACGTTAGGGACAAATGTCGCCATTGATGTGACGGATTTCGGTGCGATGAGACAGTTTTCACTTGATAATGATATCGATATGATTGTGGTTGGTCCGGAAGTCCCTTTAGTAGAAGGGGTTTATGACTACTTCCATGAGGACGAAGATATCTGTCATATTGCTGTGATTGGTCCCTCCAGGGAAGGTGCTCAATTAGAGGGGAGCAAGGATTTTGCCAAAAGATTTATGACCACTTATAATATCCCTACTGCACGTTTCAAGACAGTTACTCTTGAAAATGTGACGGAAGGGAATGCTTTTCTCGATTCGCTCCCTTCACCCTATGTATTGAAAGCGGATGGCCTGGCGGCAGGGAAAGGAGTCCTGATTCTGAACGACCTGAATGAGGCGAAGCAGTCGCTTTGGGAGATGCTCAATGGGAAATTCGGCGCGGCTAGTAAAAGCGTGGTGATAGAAGAGTTCCTGTCGGGGATTGAGTGTTCAGTTTTCGTATTGACTGATGGACGATCGTATAAAATTCTTCCGGTAGCAAAAGACTACAAACGGATCGGTGAGGGTGATACCGGGCTGAATACCGGAGGTATGGGAGCTGTGTCACCTGTATCTTTTGCTGATGACCTATTTATGGAAAAAGTGAGGAGACGGATCGTGGAGCCTACTATCGAAGGATTGCAAAAAGAAAAGATAGATTACAAAGGATTTATTTTTCTGGGCCTGATCAATGTTGAAGGGGAGCCAAAAGTGATTGAGTACAATGTTCGAATGGGTGATCCGGAGACGGAAGTGGTGGTACCTCTGATCAAGTCGGATCTTCTGGAATTATTTACTGCCGTAGCTACCGAAACATTAGATGAGAAAGTATTGGAAATAGACGACCGTTACGCTGTGACAGTGATGATGGTTTCCGGAGGATATCCAGGAAGTTATGAAAATGGAAAAATCATTGAAGGACTGAATGATGTAGAGGATAGCATTGTTTTCCATGCCGGTACAAAGAATGTGGGGGATAAAATTGTTACGTCGGGAGGACGTGTGCTTTCCGTTACTTCATACGGGAAAACCATGGATGAAGCCTTAGGGGCATCTTATAAGAATATAGCGAAGATCCATTTTGAGAATGGCTACTTCAGGAAAGATATAGGCTTTGATCTCAGTATATAAAATCTAATGTGCCCATGCATTCTGTCGTCAGGTCATTCCGTGCAGCTTTTGTGGAGGGGCGTTTTGTTCCTCTGCTTGCCGCTTTCGGAATGATAGGTATGCGGGCTGCCCTGTTCTATACGCAGGGTTTACCCCGGATTGCCTCTCCCGGTGACAATTATGCGTGGGAACCAATAGCACATCTCTTTGCCCGTCCGCAGGTTTCACTGATTGCTTCTACGCTGGCTGTTTTTTTGATCGCATGGATCCTATCCCTGTTAAACGGTAGGTTCAATCTTATTCGTTCGCGGTCAAACCTGCCTTTTACCGCACCGGTATTCTTATTAAGCCTTCATCCCTATTTTTTGGTGATGTCGGGCGATTATATTGCTGTTATTTTTGTCCTTCTGGCATTCTTCCCTCTTTTGGACTCGTATCAGAAACCGGATCCATATCTTTGTTCGTTTCGGGCATCGATATTGATAGCGGTAGCCTCCCTGTTTCAGATCTATGCGCTTTTCTTATTGCCTTTATGGTGGGTTGGAGAACGGTCGATGCGGGGACCCCAGTTTCGCTCGTTTGTCTCGTCCTGGTTTGGACTTTTCCTTGTGTATATAACGGTGGTCTCCGTCTATTGGCTAATTGATGATATTCCCCGTTTTGTCAGGCCTCTTCTACAGTTTATATCCTTGTCACTACCTGAAATTCCCCGATTTTCTCTTCTGGAGTGGGGAGGAGTATTGTTTGTCGGATTGTTTTTTATATCCAATATGATTTTTAGTATCAAGATATATAGTCGTGATAAGGCACTCACGCTCTCGTTAATGCAGTTCATGGTCTTTCTGATTGTTTTTCTGTTGTTTCTTCAGGTGGTCTACTGGCGGGAAACTTTTTTCTTCTTGTCGCTTTCCCTCACACTGGTCTCTTATCTGAACGCATATTTCTACTCAAGAACGATTTCGAAAAACCATATTTATGTGGCATATGGTATGTTGTCGCTGATGCTGTTGCTATATCTCTCGCATCTTCTCCCTTCGATGGGGATCCTTCTATAAAACAAAAAACTATTTTCCTTTGTTTATTATATGATTATGTCACTGGTGATATGTGATTTCTGCTATATAAAGGATCTTATTTATGAAGGAGGATATATATGAAAAAGTTATCATTATTTAGTATTGCAGGACTTCTTTCAGTTCTATCTTTTTGTGCATGTGGAAGTGCCCAAACGGCGGTTGAGAAAGAGAAACTGGCAGCCGATGTGGGGAATGCGGTGAAAGTGCCCGATTTTACATTTAAAGCTACCTACGCCTATCCTACTGGTTACAAGTCGATTTATCTTTCACCCTATTATGATGTGAAAGTGTCGCCCGATACGGTGATAGCCTATCTGCCTTATTATGGCCGCGCCTACCGTGCGCCTATGGATCCGAGAGAAGGTGGATATCGTTTCACGAGTACCGACTTTGAGTATAAAGCAGATAAAGGAAACAAGAAAGGAAATTGGGATGTGGTGATCACATTCCGTGACCTGGATCGTCCCGTTACATTCCGCTTTGATATCTGGGAGAACGGAACGGCACGTCTCAGTGTGAACGATACGGATAGACAACAGATATCATTCCATGGAGATATTGTACTCCGGAAAGAAGAATGATTTCTGTCAAAAACAAAAAAAATCCACCTATAAAGTGGATTTTTTTTGTTTTATAGTAAGGCCCAAAGATTTATAATTTCTCCGCAAGGGCCACCGGCAAATAGAACGTATCGTTCTTATCGATATAGACTGTTACAGATCCGATGTCGAATGGTTTCCCATTCAATGTAGCCACGGATGAGAATGCTTTCACCTCAAGGTTGTTCTTTCCTTTCTTTACCCGGAGTACCGGAAAGTCCGGATCTTTCTTATCGATTGAATATTTTAATCCCGCAAAGACCTCATTATGTTTGGCGAAAATCTTGTCGGATAATTCCTGTAGCGATATCTCCAATCCGGTTACTTTCTGCAGGTATTGATTCAACCCTGTATTTTTCACATGTCCCTTGAGCACATCGCCCTGTGGGTGGTAAGAAGCAAGAAGTACTTCTTCTCCGGTGTGCCCTCCTGTCGTAAATCCGAAACAAGTTCTGGAATTCAATATGTTGACGATGTTATGTGCGAGATTATTGCTTGAGGCAACTTTCATATAGTCTGCTTCTTTATAATTTTTGGAAGCAAGCAGTGTTTCAAGTTCTTCGTCTGTGATATCGATATCAGTGTATTGTTTGAATACCGCTTTAATCCCTTCGGGTTTTGTATTGACCAATATTGATTCGAGCCCGTTGGCGCTCAACTGGTATTTGGAAACTGTGCCGAAAAGTTGCTCTATGGAGAGTTTATCGTATCCCGGGCAATCCCTCGAACCGATCGAAATACCACTGTTACCATGGTCTGCGGCAACCACGACTACTGTATTTCCGTCTTTTTCGGCAAATGCCATCGCCTTGCCTACTGCCTCGTCAAAAGCAAGATATTCGTCGATCATTGTGGCTGCATCATTGGCATGTGCTGCCCAGTCGACCTGGCTCCCTTCTACCATCATGAAGAAGCCGTTTTCGTTCTTCGATAGTATTTCTAAAGCCTTTTCAGTCATCTCTGCGAGTGAAGGTACCTTGTCGGGATTCCTGTCGATATTGTAAGGGAGACCCCGTTCGCCAAATAGCGCCCAAACCTTCCCATTGCCATTATAATTGAGTAATGCTTCTTTATCGTTTTGAATGAGAGTGGTTCCGTTATTTACGAAATGTTTTTTAATGTCATCGGTAAGAATACTGTTACCGCCGGCGAACACCACGTCTATGTTCTGATAGGCCATTTGCGGGGCAAGGGCCTTGTAGTTGCCTCTGTTATAATGATGTGCTGAGAAGTCGGCCGGTGTGGCGTGGGGAAACTCACAGGTAACCACTAATCCTACTGCTTTCTTTTTCTCAATCTTTGATGCTTCGAGGATGGTGGCGGCAGGTTGATAAGTCCGTGATGCGTCTACCGGAAACAGGTCGTTATCGGAAACTTCAGGATGAATAGCCACGTTACCGGTTTGTTGTAATACCCCGGTTGCGTAGCATGAGCCGGTGGGAGCAGAGTCCCCGATCGGGGCGTTAGATGAAAAGGTGGTGACGGTGCCTGTGAAATAAGGATCGATGTTCAGTTTATCCTCCATGCCATTGTAGTACTTGAACCATCGTGCAGCAGAATAGACCCCTACGGATGTACCGTCGGGGATCATCATAATTACATTTTTTACAGGCCTTACTTCCTGTGCAAATATCAGGGAAGCAGCCAGAAACAGATAAAGAAGTGTGCCAAATCTCTTCATAACGATTGTCATTGTTTTTGTGGATATGTTTGGGAACCCTATGGAATTACCCGCCGGTGCGCATAGACACCGGGTGTCAGTTCCATCTCATACTAATTGTTTTGTGAATCCCCAAAGGTATAAAAAAAATTGGCTTATCCCTCGGCTTTCACTATATTTGTAGAATATAAGATGTGCCTCAGGTAAACTCAAACAATTTTGGCTTACCATTCGGCTTTCATTATATTTGTAATTCTTAAAAACGAGAAAGAAACAGAATGATGAATAGAAAACCCTTGATCCTGGTCACTAATGATGATGGGTATCAGGCGAAAGGAATCGCTTCATTGACGGAAGCGGTGAGAGATTTAGGAGAAGTAATTGTATTCGCACCCGATTCGCACCGTTCGGGTATGTCGAGTGCCATTTCCACCAGCCAGCCACTTCGGGTAAGATTGCATAGGGAAGAGGAAAATCTGACCGTTTATACCTGTAACGGCACACCGGTCGATTGTGTGAAACTGGCATTGAACGAGTTTGTGGATCGCAAGCCCGATTTATTGGTTTCGGGGATCAATCATGGCTCTAATGCCGGGATCAGTGTTATTTATTCCGGTACTATGGGAGCTGCTATCGAAGGCTGTGTCTTCGATGTGCCCTCTATCGGCTTTTCGTTGTGTGATTTTACACCTGATGCCGATTTCTCTTTCACAAAGGAGATCACCAGAAAACTGGCATCAATAGTAATTGATGAAGGGCTTCCCCGGGGAATTTGCCTGAATGTGAATGTACCGGCCGGAGAGGTGAAAGGGGTCAAGATAACAACGCAGACGCATGGCAAGTGGGTGAATGAGTATCACCGATCCAAGGATGGTTCAGGCAGAGACGTCTTCTGGATGACCGGTAATTTTGAAAACTGGGAAGAGGAGAATGACAACAGCGATGAGTGGGCCTTGGCAAATGGATATGCCGCGGTTGTACCGGTAAAGATCGATATGACAGCTTATGACTTTCTGCCCCAGTTGAAAGAGTGGAATTTTAATGAGATTTGACAATGGATAATTGACAATGAACAGTTGATGGTTTGATTCAATTGGCACATCGGCACATTAGTAAATTAGTATATGAAGTATTACCTTATAGCAGGAGAGGCATCGGGCGATTTACATGCATCCAACCTGATGCAGTCGCTACGGAAACATGATAAAGAGACAGACTTTCGTTTCTTTGGGGGTGACCTGATGCAGTCAGTTGGCGGAACGCTGGTAAGGCATTACCGTGACATGGCCTTTATGGGTATTGTTCCTGTGGTGCTAAATGCCCGTACTATCCTGCGGAACCTCGCGTTCTGTAAAAAAGATATTACCACTTATCATCCCGACGCGGTGATCTTGGTCGATTATCCCGGTTTTAACCTCAAGATTGCCAAGTATGTAAAAACTAAACTCGATATCCCTGTTTACTATTATATCTCGCCCAAAGTGTGGGCATGGAAAAAATACCGGGTAAAATCGTTCAAAAAATATGTGGACGAAATGCTGTCAATCCTCCCTTTTGAAGTAGATTTCTTCAGGGAACATCAATATAAAGTGCATTATGTAGGAAATCCCACAGTGGATGCTATTGTCCAACGGGATCATAAAGAGGAAACTTTCAGCCAGTTTGTGGAAGCAAACGGTCTGGATAATAAGCCGGTGATCGCACTTCTTGCCGGAAGCCGTAAGCAGGAGATCACTAATAATCTTCCTTCGATGCTGGAAGCAGTCAAAGGTTATTCAGACGGTTATCAGTTGATCGTGGCAGGTGCACCGGGTATCGATCCGGCTTTCTATGGCAATTTTATAAGCTCTTTTCCTCCTGCAAAGGTGCTTTTTAATCAAACCTACCGTATTCTGGCACAATCGGATGCTGCGTTAGTGACTTCCGGTACAGCTACCCTGGAGACAGCCCTGCTTAATGTTCCTCAAGTGGTTTGCTACAAAACACCTATGCCGAAGATCACTTATTGGGTCTTTAAAAATATTCTTCATACGCCTTATATTTCCTTAGTAAACCTAATATGCAATCGAGAGGTTGTAAAAGAACTGTTCGCCCGCTTCTTCACAATAGATAATATTCGTAAGGAACTGAAACAGATACTCCATGTGCAAAGCTACCGACAAAATATGCTCAGTAACTACGAAGAGATGCGCCAGATCCTGGGAGGCCCGGGTGCTTCGGATCGGGCTGCGACCATCATTTATGCCAAATGTATGAAAAATAGCCACCTCTGACAATACCCGTAGTCTTTTGCCGGAAAATATTTTTATTGAAACTGCATTTTTTCTCTCTTTTTTGTTTTCTTTGTAGGATTCATAATTTCAAGATTCAAAAATTTATAATTGAGCCTACTCAGAAAACCCCGGTTTTGCCGTTTTAGCCCTCATTACAGGACTTGTGAAGGGGGTGATTTCTCGAAAAAAGACTTATCGGAGTGGACTCATAATTTATAATTCATAACTCATAATTCAGATGAAGGTAGGTATTCTTACTTCCGGCGGTGATGCCCCGGGAATTAACGCGACCATACGTGGCGTTGGAAAAACAGCCATCAATAATTATGGCATGCAGATAATTGGTATCCAGAACGGTTTTTCCGGACTGCTGTACAAAGACATTGTGGAACTTACCGATCAGTCTCTTTCGGGAATTCTGAATATGGGAGGGACAATTCTGGGTACGGCACGCGAGAAAGTATTCCGTAAAATGATTACTTCCCCCGATGAGAAAGACAGGGAGCAGATCAAAAATGCCTATAATGAGCTGGGACTTGATTGTTTAGTCTGTATAGGAGGAAATGGGACACAACGTACCACATGGATGCTTTCTGAACTGGGATTGAATGCGGTGGGAATACCTAAAACTATTGACAATGACGTATATGGTACAGATGTGACTTTTGGGTTCGATACGGCTGTGAATATCGCTACCGATGCTATCGACAGGCTACACTCTACTGCCAGTTCACATCGTCGCGTGATGGTGATTGAACTGATGGGACACCATGCGGGATGGATCACGCTTCATGCCGGGATGGCCGGAGGAGCTGATATCATCCTGTTGCCGGAGTTAGGATATAATATGAAAGTGGTTATCGATAAGATCAACCAGCGGATGGAAATGGGGAAGGCTTACTCTATTGTAGCTGTGGCTGAAGGCGTAGAAGTACCTACCAAAGAGCGCCCTGCCACTTATTTTGCCCGTGAGATCGAAAGCCAGACCGGTTATGAAACCCGTGAAACGGTACTCGGTTATATTCAACGGGGAGGATCTCCGTCGCCCTATGACAGAAATCTTGGCACATTGTTGGGTGGACATGCGGCAGAGCTGATCCATGAAGGAAAATTTGGAAGGATGGTTGCCAAAATAGGATCAGAAATTACCGCAGTACCCCTGTCTGATGTAGCCGGTAAACTCCGGTTGGTTACCCCCGATAACCAACTTGTGCTGCAGGGAAAACGAATGGGTATTTCTTTTGGTATCTGGTAAGTGAAAATAGTACTGATCACTCGTTCTCCGTAGTGGAGGCGGGTGGTTCATTTCTTGTTGTTTCAACGAGCGCCTCTTGCAGTTCGTTGTTTTCACGTAACTTTTTGATAGCTACTTTTGCTGCCATCTGGTGAGATTCTTTCTTTGAGTATCCCTTTCCGGAACCAATTTCTGCCCCTCCTACTTTCACACGGGAAAAGAAGACGGGGTTATTTTGTGCATCATAGGTAGATTCAGTCACTTCAAAGTTGACTTCCACCCTGTTCTTTTGTCCCCACTCAATCAGCCTGGACTTAAAATCGACTTCACTTTTCAATACCTTATCAATATTCAGGTGCTGTTTGATGAGTGTTTCAAATACGAATTTCTTGGCTACCCGGTACCCCTGATCGAGATATATAGCACCGATAAGGGCTTCTAAAGCATCACCATATATATTGGTATTATGTGCCAGGTTACGGGTCGATGAGACAATAAGTTTGTCCAGTCCAAGATCTATAGCCAGCTTGTTGAGTGTTTCCCTCTGTACTATACGTGAACGTGTACTGGTGAGAAACCCCTCCTTTTTGTGTTCGAAATCTTTATAAAGGATATCTGCGACGATAGCATCGAGAATGGCGTCCCCCAAAAATTCGAGACGTTCATTATTCACCCATCGCCCTTTCTCCGACCGGATGGACGAAGAACGGTGAGTCATGGCTTCTTTATAGAGGTCTATCCTGTCGGGATAGAAGCCCAATACGTTATAAAACGAGAGATAAGGCTCTTTCCCTCTGTGCGGGAGAGCCTTTATCCTCTTTACGAGTCTTCTTAACACACTATTTGTTGAATTGCTTGAGAATTACACTTGCGTTGTGTCCCCCAAAGCCAAAAGTGTTAGATAACGCAGCTCTTATCTTCCTTTTTTGAGCTTTGTTGAATGTAAAATTCAGGTTGTAGTCAATTTCCGGATCATTGTCTCCCTCGTCATGGTTGATGGTGGGAGGAACAATTTGATCCCTGATTGCCAAGATAGTGAACATTGCTTCGATAGCACCTGCACCTCCCAAAAGGTGGCCGGTCATCGATTTGGTCGAACTGATATTCAGGTTGTAGCTGTGTTCACCAAATACATCGAGGATTGCCTTCACTTCCGAGATATCGCCTACAGGAGTGGATGTGCCGTGTACGTTAATGTAATCGATCTCATCCGGGTTCATTTCGGCATCTTCCAAAGCATTCCGCATCACTAATTTAGCACCCAATCCGTCGGGATGGGAAGCAGTGATATGGTGTGCGTCGGCCGACATGCCTCCACCGACTACTTCTGCATAGATAGTAGCCCCACGTGCCAGTGCATGGCCTAACTCTTCGAGGATGAGTGTCGATCCGCCTTCTCCAATCACGAACCCGTCGCGGCTGGCGCTGAAAGGACGTGATGCCGTCAACGGTGAGTCGTTGCGGGTGGACAACGCGTGCATGGCGTTGAATCCTCCCACTGCCGAGGGACTGATCGTCGCTTCGGCACCACCTGTTACAATGACATTAGCTTTACCCAGGCGAATAAGATTGAATGCGTCGACAATTGCATTGGTAGAGGAAGCGCAAGCCGACACGGTCGCATAGTTAGGACCCCTCAGTCCATAAATCATAGAGATATGCCCGGCGGCGATATCCGCTATCATTTTCGGAATGAAAAAGGGATTGAAACGTGGCCCTTTGTCCATGTTGGTATAATAACTCCCAACTTCCTCTTCGAATGTTCTTATTCCTCCGATCCCGGCAGAAAAAATAACCCCGATACGGTCTACATTCTCATTTTCGAGATCGAGCCCTGAATCCGCCATCGCTTCTTTGGCTGCGTGGATGGCTAACTGGGCATACCGGTCATATTTTCTGGCTTCTTTACGATCAAAAAGATCGCTCGGATCGAAATTTTTTACTTCGCAGGCAAACTGCGTTTTGAAAAGCGATGCATCAAAATGAGTAATAGGCCCGGCTCCGCTTTTACCCGCCAAAGCATTTTCCCACGTGGTTTTCACGTTATTGCCAAGGGGGGTAATCGCACCCAGGCCTGTTACTACTACTCTCTTTAACTCCATAAAAATGGATTATTTTGCGTGTTGTTCTACGTAAGAAATTGCGTCACCAACAGTAGAGATCTTTTCAGCTTGATCGTCCGGAATTGAAATGTTGAATTCTTTTTCGAATTCCATGATCAATTCAACCGTATCAAGAGAGTCAGCTCCCAAATCATTGGTGAAGCTTGCGGTTTCAGTAACCTCAACTTCTTCAACACCCAATTTATCGACAATAATCGATTTCACCCTTTGTGCTACTTCAGACATAACTTTCGATATTAATTAATAAATAAAAAAATTTATTCTTAAATTTGCGATGCAAAGTAACACAAATTTTCTCTAACAGAGCAAATTTTTGTCTATTAAAATCAAGAAAAGTGCACAAATTATGTTTTTTTGTGCAGGAAACAACCGTTTTTATGACTCGTATCGCCCTGTTTGCATCGGGAAGTGGCAGTAATGCGGAGAATGTTATCCGCTATTTTTCCGGACATGAAGATATATCGGTCCCACTTATCATTTCCAATAAAAGAGATGCTTATGTACATGAACGTGCCGACCGGCTGGGTATCCCCTCTTTTACATTCAGTAAGGCTGAGTTCGATGAGGGGTCGGCCATAATAGATATGCTTCGTTCGTATGATATCGATTATATTGTATTGGCCGGATTTTTATTGAAAGTGTCACAGTCGTTGCTTGATACCTATCCCGGCCGGATTATCAATATTCATCCGGCGCTGTTGCCCAAATTCGGGGGTAAGGGGATGTATGGCGGCAGGGTACACCAGGCTGTGGTGGAAGCGGGTGAAAAGGAGTCAGGCATCACTATCCATTATATAGATGAAAATTACGATGAGGGGGACATTATTTTTCAGGTTACCTGTGAAGTGTTGCCTGAAGATACGCCTGAAGATGTCGCTCAAAAGGTGCATGCATTGGAATATGCCCATTTCCCGAGGGTAATTGAAGCTGTGGTGAAAGGGGAGGATCTTTCAAAATTTGGATAGGTAAGAATATGCAGATGGTCCTACCGTATTGTGTATCGTTTCAATGCTGAACGAAGTAGATATCAATCACGCTCCTCTATCAATGAAGAACGTCGGAGAATAAAAAAATTGAATTGAGATATCCCAAGAAGATATACAAAATTGCAATAAAATTTTGCGAGAAGGAGGATCGATAGAAAAATAAATCGTATCTTTGCGCCACATTTCACACCTGCGGCCGTGGCGTAATTGGTAGCCGCGCTAGACTTAGGATCTAGTGCCGAGAGGCGTGGGGGTTCGAGTCCCTTCGGCCGCACAGATAAAAAAATCGTTTGAGTCCCTGAAAGTAAATATACTTTTTGGGATTTTTTTATTATATGCCACTGTTATCGGTCGAATTTCTGATTAAATATTTGTAGAAACAAAAAAGCATTTCATATTTGAATGGCTTAGCTTTTAGATAGCGATCCGTCATTATCCATACACTTCTTTTGAATTATATTGAGTGGCTTCATTAAATCAAAGCTGCTTATGTCAATGGACGGTATGATCCTGTTTTTGTAGTCACAAAAGAGGATATTGATACCCTTGTTCTTAAAGTGGAATTATTGCGGGATATTACCAAACGTATTTGTGAGGGGAAAATTAAGAAGTATGAGAAGAAATGGATGAAATAGATTGATTTAAAACGGTAGATCATCCACTCCTTCATTCGCACTATTGAACGGGTTTTCCGGTGGGGGTATTTCGTCATATTCGTCTTTTGGAGAGAAAGTTGGAGTGTTGTTTTGGATGTTTTGTGCCTCTATTCTCCATGCTTTCACATCGGTATACCATCTTCCGTTGAATTCCCTGCTTTCCACATCAAAATCAATGGTGTAGAGTTCACCCGAATTGAGTGAAATATGCTGGAATTTATTTCCCCATAAAGAAATGCATATCTTTTTGGGATATTGATCCTGTGTCTCTACAATAATATCTTGTTTTCTCCATTCGCCGTTCCTTCCGGTTCCGGATTGAAGCGGAAGAAGTTGAATTAATTTCGCCGTTAGTTGCATGATTTTTTCGTTCAATTACATTAGTCGTTTTCTCGCTATGGCAAAACTCAAACAAGTTTGGCTTTGCTCATTTAGCTTAACGAAAACGTTGATTATGGCCCCAAAAGATGTAGTTCGGGAACGTTTTTATTATGCGAAAATAGTATGAAAAAGGGGAATTGCCAAATTAAAAATGAATAACGGTTCCCTTAGCCTTACAATCTTCTGGATGATATGCCTGATATCTGGATAATTGGTGTTTCCTTTTCTGCTACGATTAAAGTTCTACTGCCGATAATTCCGCGAATGCTTTTTGGTAATCCCTTTCAGCTTCTAATGCACGGTTGATTGTTTCGTAATATAAGCCGATCTCTACCATATACTCCAACAGCGATATTTCTCCTGCATCCAGGGCTTTTTTCAAGAGCCCGGTATTGTTTGCCGTTACCAACGATTGGCGGTATTTTTCAGCCGCTATTTTTAAACCGGCAGTACGGTTATAGAGTATCTGCAGTTGGTTGTAAAATTGTTGGCGGTTGTCTGTTTCCCGCGACTCGGCTGCTTTTACCGATGCTTTGGCTTGTTTTACCCGGTTCTTGTTTTCCCATAAAGGGATGGAGATGCCAAGGGAAAGACCCTGAAAGCGTTCTCCAACTACTTTTTCACTCATGTATCCGGCAGAGAGGGTGGGTAAGTTCATTGTTTTGCTCAGTGAGAGTCGTTGTTTACTTACTTCTATTTCCTGTCTGGCATAGGCTAAAACCGGATTTTGTTGTGCTGTTTGTGTAAACCAGTCGTCAAAATGCAGTGGAAGCAAGATGTCATCGTACTGCCAATCTTCCAGCAGGATGTCTGTTCCTCCATTCAGCCTTTTCAATTGTTCCAGCAATGCATTGCGTTCAACCTCGATACGGAATATTTCTCCCTGCACGCTGGTAAGGTTGAGTTGTACCTTATTATATTCCAGACGGCTGACATCACCTGAGTTCAGGCGGTCTTCGTAACCTGCAGCAATTGTTTCGGCATGTTGTAAGCGCTGATCCAGCTCTTTTTTCAGCGCGTTGTAGTAGATCAGGTCGATACAGTACTGTTTTGCTTCCAAAAGGATGTTCATACGGTCGGCTTTGTATTGCCATTCGACCAATACATTCTGCTTATTGGCTGCTTTGCTTTTCATTCCTGTGAGAGTGGCTATGTCGAATGTTTGCATAATGCTGAAATCGGTGCGGTTGCCAATGTCTGCAGGATTTCCCCAAAGATAATTGAACCCGGCTTCCGGATTTTCAAGATATATACCCGTTTTATTTTCCAGTTTTTGTGCTTCCGCACTTTCACGGAGCGACTTTAATGTGGTATTGTTTTCTTCTATTGAGGCCAGTATGGAATTGATCGTTGTCTGCGCATTCAGAGTGATACCTGTAAACAGTATCAACAGGGTTGCTATGATTGTCTTCATTTGAATTCTATTAATTGTTTTCTCTGTTTTTATCTTATCCAATTTTTACAAGATGCCCGATTGCCACTAAATCATCCGACTGACGATATTTTGTGGGGACTGTTAATTCTCTTTATCTTGTAAAACCTCTGTTTCAACTACTTTCCTTCCGGTTATCAGATACATGATAGGAATGATAAAACCGTTCAGAAAGGTAGAGGTCAGTAATCCACCTAATATGACCTTAGCCATCGGGCTTTGTATTTCGTTACCCGGAAGGTCTCCGCCCAATACAAGGGGGATAAGCGCCAAAGCGGATGTCAATGCAGTCATCAGGATAGGGTTCAAACGATCTAATGAGCCTTGCATCACACTTTCGAATTTTGAATGTCCTTCACTTTGTAAATCGTTATATCGGGTGATAAGCAACATTCCATTACGTGTGGCAATACCGAAAAGAGATATAAAGCCGATAATGGCAGGGATACTTAGTTCCCCGTTGGTGAAGAATATAACGAATACACCCCCTATCAATGCCAACGGAAGATTCAGCAGTATCACCGTCGATTGTTTTACACTCTTGAATTGGGCAAAGAGTAAAAGAAAGATGACCATAATGGAGAAGATGGAGGTGATAAACAACATGCGGGATGCTGCCTGTTCACTTTCGAATTGTCCGCCATATTCGATATGATACCCTTCGGGCAAGTCGATTTCGTCGCGGACTATTTTTTGGATATCGTTGACAACTCCCCTTAAATCACGTCCGGCGACATTTGCCGAAACGACCAGCTTACGGGCTACGTTCTCACGGTTAATGGTATTGGGGCCGGTGGAAGAAGTGACTTCGGCAATATTCTCCAGCGGTACTTTCCGTCCATTGGCATCCACGATCATATTCCTGATCCGCTCCATGGTCGAACGGCTTTCATCGTTCACTTTCAATGTGAGATCGAACGAATTGTTCCCTTCATAGACCTGCGAAACGACTTCGCCGGCCAGCATCACGTTGATGATTTCTCCAAATTCAGGTAACGGGATACCATATTTTGCCAATAGCTCCCGTTTGGGTTCTATTTTCAACTGTGGACGTTCGATTTGTTGCTCCACGTTCAGGTCGGCAATCCCTTCCACATCCTCGATAGATGCTTTGATCCGGTTACCGATGCTGTACATCCGGTTGAGGTCTGTCCCGAACAGTTTGATGGCGATATTTGCCCTGGTTCCCGAAAGCATATGGTCAATACGGTGCGATATGGGTTGCCCTATTTCGATATTTACGCCGGGAAGTAATTTCATTTTCTCCCGTACTTCTTCCAATAGCTCGTCCTTGGAGCGTTTACCCAAAATAAATGGCGCTTCAATCTCCGACAGGTTTACACCTAAAGCGTGTTCATCCAGTTCGGCACGTCCGGTCTTGCGCCCTGTCGTTTGTATCTCCGGTATCGAAAGCAGCAGTTCTTCCGCTATTCTTCCTAATTTATCTGATTCTTCCAGGGATATACCGGGCATGGTGCTGACACTGATGGTGAATGACCCTTCGTTGAACGGTGGAAGAAAGCTGCGGCCGAGTGTGAAGAACAGGATAATCGCTACCAGTACGATGACGCCGGTTCCGCCCAGCACCCATTTTTTATGGTTGAATGACCATCTCAATGCATGCTGATAAATCCCCTTTAGTTTTCTGGCGACGAAAGCCTCTTTTTCAGGAGTATCATCTCCCTTTCTCGATTTTCCCAACAAGTAACTACACAACACGGGCGTCAATGTCAGTGCCACAATAGTGGATGCAGAGAGTGCCGCGATAAATGCAATCCCGAGGGGTACCAGCATACGTCCTTCCATTCCCGAGAGGAAAAACAGAGGGACAAAACTGGCGATGATGATAAAAGTGGAGTAGAGAATAGGCATACGTACCTCTTTCGACGCATCATATACAACCGCTATCACGCTTCTTCGTTCCTCTACCGGTTTTAGCCGGTTTTCCCGCAGTCGTTTGAATACATTTTCCACATCCACAATCGCGTCATCCACCAATGAGCCGATTGCGATGGCCATACCACCCAAACTCATGGTGTTAATGGTCAGACCCATAAACTGCAAAGCTAAAATGGCTGATACCAGTGAAAGAGGAATGGTGACAAGTGAAATAACCGTTGTCCGTACATTCATCAGGAAAATGAAGAGGATGATCACTACAAAAATTCCTCCTTCCAGTAATGCCCTTTGGATATTGCTGATGGAGCCCTCTATAAAGCGCGACTGACGATAAATATCGGTGCTCACTTTCACGTCGGCCGGAAGAGTTCGTTGAATATCCGCTAACGATTGATCTATCTTTTCTGTCAGTTCGATCGTACTTGTGGCAGGCTGTTTGGTGACCGTTACCAGAACGGCAGGTTTCCCTTTTTCAGAGGCTACTCCCAACTTGGGGGCTTTGTCGCCTATCGTAACATCGGCTATATTTTCAATCAGGATAGGCACATCGTTCACACTTTTCACCACCGATTTCCCCAATGCATCTACCTGATTCGTGGAAAGAATACCGCGGATGATATACTCGTTCCCGTATTCATACAATACTCCTCCCGAAGCATTCTGGTTCATCTCTTTTACCACATTAATCACTTCATCCAGACTGACGTTATAATGCTTCATCCTTTCAGGACTCAACAATATCTGGTATTCTTTGATTTCACCGCCGATAACGGTAACTTGTGCCACTCCGCCGGTTGATAACAGACGTGGTCGAATTGTCCAATCTGCCAATGTACGCAGATCCCGGAGCGAAGTAGAGTCGGAAGTCAACCCGATGGTAATCAGTTCACCCAGAATGGAGGACTGAGGCCCTAAAGTGGGATTCCCGACATAAGCCGGAAGCGCATCGCTTACGGCAGAGAGCTTTTCTGATACAATTTGCCGCGCGAGGTAAATATCCGTTCCCCAGTCGAATTCGACCCATACAATGGAAAATCCTGTAGTGGAAGAGGAACGGACACGACGTACGTCGGCTGCACCGTTCAATGCAGTTTCAACCGGGAAAGTCACCAACCGCTCTACCTCTTCGGGAGCCATTCCCTGGGCTTCGGTCATCACCACGACGGTTGGTGCATTCAAATCGGGAAATACATCCACCTCCATATTGCCGGCCGTGTATAATCCTGCGACCATAAGCAAAACCGCGGCGACCAGCACAACCATCCGGTTGTTCAACGAAAATCTTATTATTTTATTCAGCATAGCGTTTCGTCTTTGCGGTTAGTGATTGTGGGTATGACCTTCCGGCATTGCGGACGAAATAGCCGCCAGCTTCACCTGATATACACCTTTGGTAACCACCTTGTCTCCCGATGCCAGGCCTGAAAGGATTTGTATTCTCTCTCCGTCGCTTTGTCCCGGAGTAACCTCCTGTTTTTTGTAATGCTCTTCATCCAGTTGCAGATAGACAAAATAAAGCCCCTGCTCTTCAGTGAGGGATGATGCAGGTACCGATATTACATTGTTTTGCGGATTGGCCAACAGAAAGACTTCGGTAAAAGCACCCGGCAGAATATCGCCTATGTTATCGAATTCAAATGTGACGGGAATAAAAAATGATTGTCCGTCCGCTGATCTGCCGAATGACAACAGCCGACCGTTCAAATCGGAAAGTTTGTAAACCTGATTGTCGTAAGCCGGTTTAAAATTGGCAGAGGTTATGTTTTTGACCGTCTTGTAATGTTTTTCCGACAGTTCGGCACGCAATTGTAACCGTCTGTTTTGGGAGACGGTCGCGATAGGTTGCCCTACTGATACATATTCTCCCTGCGCCACCATTCTGTTCTTTATATATCCGTTGATGGGGGAGGTGACCTTCACACCGTTGACTGTCATATTGGATGCCTGTGCATTATAGGCTGTCTTGGCGGTTTCGTAGCGGAGGCGGGCCTGCTCAAATTCTTTGGTAGAAATGATTTGGTCTTTGACCAGCAGTTCCGCCCGTTGGAATTCCTTTTCGGCAGTTTCGAATTCAATTTTGGCTCTGGTTGATGGATCCCCTTCGAGAAGATTTCTGGCGGATATTGTCACGATGGACTGGCCGGTCTTGACAGCGCTTCCGTCGGTAAGGGAAGGATTGGAAAACGACACAATCCCGTTTGATGTGGCCGCGATAACCACTTCGTCGCCTTGTGCCGCCTGAATTTGTCCGCTGGTCTTGATCACATAGCTGAAAGGGGCGGGTGCTACTTGTTCTACTTCCAAACCGACCACTTCGGCCTGTTGACGGGAGAAATGGATCTCATCCGCATCTCCGGACGAATGATCGTGGTCATGTCCTGCAGCCGTCGAATGGACGTGGCCATCACTTGCCGAATGGCTGTGCGCCCCGTCGGAAGAATGATCGTGGTCATGCCCGTGTTGATGGTCGTAATCATGGTCGTGGTCGTGACTGTGCCCGTCTCCATAATCGTGGTCGTGATCATGCGAGTGACTGTGGTCATGCAGATGTTCGTGCGCATCTTTGGCATCCGCAGACGATGCATTTTTATTTCCGGAATAGCAACCCGAAATAAGCAAGGCCATTGCGATCAATGAGCCTACAATATAAGTCTTCATTTTTGATAAAATTTATTGCTCCGTGACATGATGATGAATGGAAAATAATGCAGAGACAGCTATTTCATGTATAGCCATCTATCCTGTATAATGAAATACAGCAGGTTAATTCAGGAAAGGATGAAAGGCGGAGCACGCAAGCCATGGAACCGGCTTACTTCGGCTGATTTGTAAAATAGGATATATTCCCCCTGTTTCGGTTTCGTGTAGGTGTTATAAGCGGGGTTTATCAGGAAGTCCGAGACAAGATAAAGCAAAGGGAAAAGCTGAATATGACCCGGATTATCGCCGTTATCAAAAGAAGGCACCTTGATTTTTATCTTGCCATCGGGATTTGTATAATAGGTCGTTTCAGCGATGCAGGTCGGATCGTGATGGCAGCTATGGCCGCTTTGAGCCGAGTGTTCATCATCCTGATGATCCTGATGATGCGTCACATGAAAACAGATTGCCCCGTTATCGTGATGATGATGCGGTATCGTTCCCGCCACCAGCACGATAAGTATCGCTACTACAATGGATGATATGGCAATCTTCTTCTTCAACCCAATCTATTTTGCAACAAAATTACAGGTTTATTTTCTTTTCTCCAAGTAACCGATCAAGATTTCAATAGCTATAAACTTCACTTTGAATACTTACCAATAATATCTACACCCCGAAGATAGCTGATTATAAATGATAGCAAATATGAGAACAGCACCTGTCAAATAATAAAACCTGTATTCCTTTTTTGACCTGTATTTGGAAATACGAGGGAGTGAAAAGGGTAAATTTATTTCGTTTCTTTGAACGATACAACCATAAGAACTGTTATTTGAAAATAGAGGGATATTGCATCCCAACATGGAATAACTGGTGTAAATACGACGTTATCGAACATTAAATATCAATTTTCTGCACAAAAAGCATTTACCATCAAACAAATTGAAATATGAAAACGCTAAAAAAAATTCTCATCGTAATACTGATTCTCATCGTGATACCGCTTATTGTGGCACTTTTTGTACCGAAAAAATACAAAAGCAGTGGCGAAATCGTTATCAACAAGCCCCAAAAAGAAGTGTTTGAATACATCAGGTACGTCAAAAATCAGGACAATTTCGGGGTGTGGCAGCTTTCTGACCCGAATATGACGAAAACTGCAGAGGGAACGGATGGCACGGTCGGTTTCAGGTACAGCTGGGACAGCGAAACCCTCGGAAAAGGGGCACAGGTCATTACCCGCATCGTGGAAAACGAAAGAATGGAAAGTGATTTGTTTTTTTACGATTTCGGTGACGAACCCAACAAATCCTACATCACGGTCGGGGAAAAATCGCCCAACGAAACCCTCGTAAAATGGGGGATTTCGGGAAAATCGCCCTACCCATTCAACCTGATGAACCTCTTTATGAATATGGACAAGGA